>ENA-OQCS01001326-OQCS01001326.1-human-gut-metagenome-genome-assembly--contig:-NODE-1326-length-12900-cov-2.175448_pt1 | contig 12900 bp, 24 predicted proteins | sample MGYA00242757_ERZ504575 | MGnify/ENA primary metagenome ERZ504575 (study PRJEB26092, sample SAMD00036297) | human gut metagenome | host: Homo sapiens | study: EMG produced TPA metagenomics assembly of...
GATGGCACAGGCGTTTCAGGCCGGCTTTACGGCATTGTATGTGCAGACAGCAGAAAAAACAGAAAAAACACCGGAGGATCTGGCAAGGCTGCAGAAGCATGTTCGTCTGGCAGAGCAGAGCGGGGCAGAAATTGTAACGACACACAGTGAGGATATTGCCCTGCAGATTGCAGAATACGCAAGAATTTCCGAGGTGACGCGGATTGTCATTGGAAAGAGCATGATGAAGCAGGGCTATTTCCATCATCAGCGAAGGGTGTGGACCGAGCGTCTGACGGATCTTGTGCCTGATCTGGAAATTCACATCATTCCAGACTCAGACGTGTACCGGAGATATCAGAAACGAAAAAATTTCCGGAGTGGATGGAGCTGCTTCCTGGAAAGACTGATGCTTACGGTTCTGATTCTGGCTGCTGCGACCGGAATCGGAGAAATCTTTTTTGGCTCGGTTTTACGGATGCCAATATTATTACGGTATATCTGTTTGGCGTCATGCTGACATCTATTCTGACCAGCGGTTATACCTGTAGTGTGGTCAGCTCTGTGGCAAGTGTTGTCCTGTTTAATTATTTTATGACAGAGCCAAGGCTTTCGTTGTATGCGTATGGTTCCGGCTATCCGGTGACCTTTGCGATCATGCTTGGCACTTCAATCCTGACCAGTACGCTTGCTTCAAAATTGAAAGAAAATGCAAAGCTTTCTGCACGAGATGCCTTTCGAACCAAGATTCTTTTTAATACCAGCCAGCTTCTGCAAAAGGCAGAGGATGCGTCAGAAATTTTTGATATTACGGCAACGCAGCTGATAAAGCTTCTGGGAAGAAATCTGGTTGTGGCGCCGGTAGAAAAAAGAAAAACGGCATTGTGCAGGGAACTCTTTATAACGCCGAAACAGGAATAAAATCAGAAAAAGTTTTTAATGAGAAAGAACAGGAAATCCTGCAGTGGGTTCTGAAAAACCGGAAACGGGCGGGAGCTATGACAGAACGTTTTTCTGAAGAACCGTATCTGTACCTTTCCATCTATGCGGCACAGAACAGATATGGTGTGATCGGCATTTTCATCGGACAAAAGCCACTGGATGCGTTTGAGAACAGTATCCTGCTTTCTATTCTGGGAGAGTGCGCCATGGCACTGGATCGGGAACAAAGTGCGAGAGAAAAAGAAGAGGCGGCAGTCATGGCAAAAAATGAGCAGCTTCGGGTGAATCTGCTGCGGACGATTTCCCATGATCTGCGCACACCACTGACATCAATTCTCGGCAATGCAGACTCTTTGATCAGTAACTTTGACGCACTGGACGAAGGGATGCGGAAACAGATTTTTTTCGGATATTTATGAGGATGCCGGATGGCTGATTGAACTGGTGGAAAATCTGCTTGCGCTTACGAAAATAGAAGATGGAAGTGTAAAACTGCAGTTATCCGATCAGGTGGTTGAGGATGTAGTCCGTGAGGCGCTGCGCCATGTAGAACGGCGGAAAAACGAACATAAAATTACGGTGGACTGCGGGGAAGATGTACTGCTCGCCCGCATGGATGCAAAGCTGATTGTACAGGTATTGGTAAACCTGATCAACAATGCAGTAAAATATACACAGGCAGGATCCAAGATCCGGATTACAGCCGGAAAAGAAGAAAAAAACGTATGGATTGCGGTGGAGGATAATGGACGGCATTCCGGCGGAGTGCAGGGAGCATGTATTTGAAATGTTCTATTCCGGAAAAATAAAGGTGAGTGACAAGCGCAGAAGCCTTGGCCTTGGGCTGGCGCTGTGCCGCTCCATTGTAAATGCGCATGGCGGGGAACTGGTGCTTCGTGACTGCGCTCCGCACGGCTGTCATTTTCGTTTTACGCTGCCGCTCAGTGAGGTGAATTTAAATGAATAAGACATTGATACTGGTTGTGGAAGACGATACGCCGGTCCACAACCTGATTACGACAACACTGAAAACACACGATTATAAATAACCACATTGGGGTCAGACCCATTACTGTTTAGAAATTTTGTTCCTGTTTTGGCAATTCTGACACTGCAGACTGTGCTGAATGACAATATCAAAACGGCAGAAGATGTTGAAACTTATCTGGGTCTTAACACCTTGGTCGTTGTTCTGGATTTTGGAAGCAAAAAGAAATCCAGAAGACGAAGAAAAGACTGAACATAAACACAGAAAATTAAAAAGGAGCATCTCCGGTTTCGAACTTGAAACCTGGAGATGCTCCTTTTTCGTATGCTGCAGAATGAAAAATTATTCTCCCGCCACCGTCACATCCCGCAGCAGTACCGCACACGGTACCACGCGGTTGTTTATCTGCTGTGTCTCTTTCGAGAAAGTCAGATTTTTCAGCACATCGTCATAACGGGCGGAAAGTGATCCGCTGGTTGTCGGATGGGAGGTGGTTCCGTCGCTCTCATACGCGAGCCGGATCTCACCGCCGCAGGTGCCGCTTACGGCATCCATATCAAACGCACTGAAATCGGTGATTTCTATATGCGGCATGCTGCGCAGCTCGTCGAGTGTTTTCGAACCGCCTTCAACTACCATGTTATTCATGGAAGTAGTATCCTTCATGCCGATATAATGGGCATGCTGAAGGCTGCCCCAGTAGGAGCGGCAGATGCCGTTTTCAAACAGAACGCGCTCGGCTACCGGCATACCGGTTTCGTCGTACGGCGCGTTTTTGGCAGAGCCGTCGAGCGTCGGCACGAGGCGGATATTCAGCGGATCCGCATCCGCACCGGTGATGGCTTCACCGATTTTTGCCTTTGCGACGCCCATGTACTGATAAGAAGCATTGGTATGCATAGCAAAATACTGGAAGAAACTGCCGACGGCATTTCCGGTCAGGAGAACATCAGCATGCTCATTCTGGCGGGTCGGAACAGCATTCAGACGCTGGTGGCCGGTGTGGAACATTCCGCGCACTTCGGCGATGATCTTCTCGGCAGATTTGTCAGAGAAGCGGAGATCCTTGTAGATCTCAATCTCATGATCATCCTTGCGGGAGTTTGTGACAACCTCGATCTCGCAGTCAAAGCCGGAGAAGGTGACATCGACACCGCGGGAATTGCGGATGTGTGTCTGCTTCTGGTTGACGAAAATCTCATAGGAGTTTACGCGGGAATCCTCTTCCGCCTTGATTTCCTGCATAGCCTGCACCAGTTTTACGAGTTTAGCGGTAAGATCGCGGGAAGCATCAGCCATGTCGGCGCTTGCCTGGGCATCCGATGGCTCTGCAACAGGGTACCATGGTTCTGCACAAACTGTGCGGCGAACAGCGCCTGGTCAATTTCCTGCTTCATTTCTTCGCGGGAAATGCCTGGTGGATCTCTTTTTCTGCGCTTCCGCGGAATTTCCATCCTCACTGTCGACAAAGACGGTCAGAAACGTATGAGTTACTTTTTTCGCGCGGCTCATGTCGAGCTTCTGACCGATGAAAAATGCCTCGCGGGATTCGGTCTGCTCTTCGCGGATCAGAAAGTCGCTGGCTTTGCTTGTTTTTAATACATTGTATAATTCGTTCATCAGCCTAACCTCACTTTACATTTCAGATACGGGCCGCCATCACTGACTTTGACCCATTCTTTGTGACCTTTTCCGCACATGCCGGAGCCGAAGAGCTCTTCTTTGTCGGAAACCATGGAGATGCTCTTTAAGAGATCCGGAACGTAGTCGGTCAGGGTGACAGGAGATACGACTTTTCCGGTCAGCTTACCATCTTTGATCTCGCGGCCGAGTCCGACCATGCACTGGATGCCCCAGTGTTTCGGGTCTTCCATACCGGACTGAACGCTTTCGAGAAGATAGCCGTGATCAATCGAAGCGATCATATCATCGAGTTTGTCTGTGCCTGCGGTGAAGTAGGTGTTGGTCATACGGGAGTAGACTTTGCGCTCGAAGCTCTCGCGTTTTCCGTTTCCGGTCGGTGTGGTGCCAAGGCGGAGTGCGCTTACGAGATCGCTGATGCCGGTAACGAGTGTACCGTGGTCGATGACCGTGGTGTCGGTGCCGAGCGTTCCCTCATCATCAAAAAGATAACTGCTGACCTGCTGTGCGCCGACTGCTCCGTCGTGCATGGAGGAGAGCTGGGAGGCAACAGGCTTGCCGATATACTCTTTGGCGAGTGCGCGGTCTTTGACAAACATATCCATCTCGACACCGTGGCCGAATGCCTCGTGTGCAATCACGCCGGTGACATCCGGTGCGGTGATGACATCGTACATGCCAGGGGTGACCGGATCGGAGTGGAGCTTGTCGTACAGAACGGCGATGATTTCCTCAACAATCGCATCCATCTCATTTAAGATTTCCACGCCTTTCAGGCCGGAGCAGGAACGGTACGACATATTCTGTTTTCCGTTTTCTGTGCCGATTGCGGAAAGGGAGCCCTCCGAGAAAGCGTAGGACTGCATCAGATCCTTTTTGGAGGAGAGGAACAGCTTGTTGACACGGGCAAAGCTGACGGTACTCTGGAATTCCAGAATTCCTTCATGGGCAGCGCCGGCGTTGCAGAGTTTCCGAAGGTGGGAGAGAATCTCCTCTGCGGAGACGGTCTCTGGGTCAATCTCGATTTCATTCTGCATCGTTTTTGCGATGGCTTCTTCCTGCACGAGAGGAGACTCCATCTGCGCAATGCCGAGTGCCTTTAATGCCTGAAATTCGGATTTCAGCGCGGAAGTAATTTCCTCCGCAAGATCTGCGGCATCGGTGAGGTTGTTGAAAGAATATTCGGTGTAGGAACCGTCCTGCCATGCACGGACAACGAAGCCGCGTTCACAGAAGTGATAATCGCCGACGGTGGTCTGATGCATGCTGACGCGGTAGGTCGTACCTTTGACATCGGTGCAGAGCACGCTGACATAATCGAATTCGCGCTCGAGCAGACGGATCAGTTCCTGAATCTGTGGTTTGATTTCCACAAGATAGGATGACATTGGAACCTGCATAAGTTTGGTGTCCTTTCTGGAGCCTGCCGGAGTGTTCGATAGAGAACCTGCGCCGGGGCTCAAAATAATAGAATCCGGAAAAAATAGTTTCGAAAAATCCCGAACATAGTTTCATTATAGAAGTGGAAATGGAAAAAGCAATAAAAAAAAGGTTGACAAAATGAATTTTGATGATATACTTTGAATATCAAAACATTTGAAAAGAAAAATGTTTGAGAATGAAATAAGCAAGAGGACAGTAAGGTGAAAAACGGCAGAATTGCGGGAACCGGTTCGTATGTACCGGAGACGATATGGAAAAATGAAGATCTGGAAAAGATGGTGGATACGAGCGATATCTGGATCCGGGAGCGGACGGGAATCGGTGCGCGCCACATAGCCGGGGAGGAGACGGTTGCCCAAATGGCAGTAAAGGCGGCGAGAAGAGCGCTGGAAAATGCCGGGATCTGTTCGACAGAACTGGATCTGATTCTTGTCGGAACCTCCTCGTCGGAGAGCATCTTTCCGAATACCGCCTGTCTTGTGCAGGATGAAATCGGTGCCTTCCGTGCCGCCTGTCTCGATGTCAGCGCCGCCTGCACCGGATTTCTTGCGGTGTATGAGCTGGGCCAGCTGTATATCCGGAGCGGCAAGGCAAAAAAACGTGCTGCTGATCGGCGCGGATGCCCTGAGCCGCCTGGTGGACTGGAGTGACCGCGGAACCTGCATTCTGTTCGGGGACGGCGCGGGAGCGTTGTGCTGACGGCAGAGGAGCAGGAGACAAAAGCGTGCGAAAAGATCCATTCTGATGGAGAAAAAGGCGTGTCGCTGACCTGCGAAAAGGGAACGTATCTGCAGATGGACGGCCGTGCCGTGTTCCAGTTTGCTTTATCCCGCGTGCCGGAAGTCATCCGCGAGGTGCTCGCGGAAGCCGACATGGCGGTCGAAGAGATTGATGCGTTTATCCTTCATCAGGCAAACAGCCGCATCATCGACGGCGTGGCAAAACGACTGAAAGCACCGAAAGAAAAATTCCGCGGAATATCGAAGCATACGGCAATACATGTGCGGCGAGCATTCCGATTCTGCTGGATGAGTGGAACCGGTCCGGCAGAGCCAAAAAAGGACAGAGAATCGTTCTCTCCGGTTTCGGAGCAGGACTGATCTGGGGCGCGGCGTACCTGGAATGGTAAGAAACGCCCATATAAAATAAGAAGAATAAGAAAAAAAGTGAGGACAAAAACATGTTAGAAAAAGTAAAAGAAACCGTAGCAGAAGCACTGGGAGCAGACATCGATACCATCACAGCGGAGACTTCCTTCAAAGAGGATCTCGGAGCAGATTCCCTGGATCTGTTTGAAATGGTCATGTCCCTCGAGGACACCTGCGGCGTGGAAATCCCGACCGAGGATCTGGAAACGATGGTAACTGTCGGTGATGTTGCAGAGTATCTGGAGCAGCACAAAAACTAAGAAAGATCGGGAAGCAGGAGGAAGCGATTCATGATCACAGAAGTGACAAAATTACTCGGGATTCAGTATCCAGTCATTCAGGGCGGCATGGCCTGGGTGGCGGAGCATCATCTGGCAGCGGCAGTTTCCGAGGCCGGCGGCCTTGGCCTCATCGGAGCATCGGCGGCACCGGCAGAGTGGGTTCGGAATGAAATCCGCGAAGCAAAAAAACTGACGGACAAACCGTTCGGCGTCAACATCATGCTGATGAGCCCGTATGCGGATGAGGTGGCAAAAGTGGTTGCCGAGGAAGGCGTAAAAGTCGTTACGACGGGCGCAGGAAATCCGGAGAAATATATGGAACTGTGGAAAAACGCTGGTATCCGCGTCATCCCGGTGGTCGCTTCCGTGGCTCTTGCAAGACGAATGGAGCGTGCAGGCGCAGATGCCGTTGTGGCAGAAGGATGTGAGTCCGGCGGCCATATCGGCGAGACGACAACGATGGCACTCGTTCCGCAGGTGCAGATGCCGTAAAAATTCCGGTCATTGCGGCCGGTGGAATTGCGGACGGACGCGGCATGGCAGCAGCTTTATGCTGGGTGCGAGGCGGTTCAGATGGGAACGCGTTTTGTCGCTTCGAAAGAGGCCGTTGTGCATGAAAATTACAAGCAGCTGGTGATCAAGGCGAAAGATATTGATACCCGCGTGACAGGCCGCACAACCGGTCATCCGGTGCGGGCGATCCGAAATGAGATGACACGCCATTATCTGGAACTGGAAAAAGAGGGAGCTCCGTTCGAAGAGCTGGAAAAACTGACGCTCGGCGGTCTTCGAAGAGCCGTTGTGGACGGCGATGTCAAAACCGGAAGCGTGATGTCCGGTCAGATTGCAGGTATGGTAAAAGACGAGAAAAGCTGCAAAGAAATCATAGAGCAGATGATGAATGAGATGGAAGAACTTCTGAAAGGAGCACCGGCGCGGTTATGAGTAAAACAGCATTTATGTTTCCTGGACAGGGTTCCCAGTGTGTCGGCATGGGCGCGGATTTTTATGAAGCATGTCCGAAAGCGAGAGCCGTCTACGATATGGCATCCGAGCTGATCGGGATTGATATGAAAAGACTCTGTTTTGAGGAAAATGAACATCTGGATCAGACAGAGTTTACCCAGATTGCACTGCTGACAACCGGAATGGCGATGGAGCAGTCCATCCGGCGTGCGGCCTTACGCCGGATGTGACAGCGGGTCTCAGCTTGGCGAGTACAACGCGATTGTGTCCGCCGGCGGTATGGAAATGGCGGATGCGATGAAGGTCGTCCGCAGAAGAGGCATCCTGATGGAGGAGGCTGTTCCGGCAGGCGAGGGCGCGATGGCGGCGGTGCTCGGCATGGAAGCTGCAAAAATCGAAGAGATTTTGAGCGGGATTTCCGGCGCCTACATTGCCAATTACAACTGCCCGGGTCAGATTGTCATCACCGGATATGAGGCGGCAGTGGCAGAGGCTTCGGAAAAGTTAAAAGAAGCAGGCGCAAAGCGGGTACTTCCGCTGAACGTAAGCGGCCCGTTCCATTCCCCGATGATGGAAGCTGCGTCCCAGGGGCTGACCGAAGCGCTCGAGGCGTCGGCTTTATGGAGTTGAAGATTCCGTATGTGACGAATGTAACCGGCCAGTATGTGCGTGACATTGCACTGACGCGCGGCCTTCTGATCCAGCAGGTGGCATCCGGTGTGCGGTGGCAGCAGAGCATCGAGGCAATGATTGCGGACGGCGTTGATACCTTCGTGGAGATCGGACCGGGGAGAACACTGACCGGCTTTTTAAGAAAAATCAACCGGGATGTAAAAGGTTACAATATCCGCACCTATGAGGAAATGCATCAGGTGTGCGAAACTTTATTATAGATAGTGGATTATGCAGCAGGAGAATGAGATGTTAAGTGGAAAAACAGCAGTAGTAACGGGCGCATCCCGCGGAATCGGGCGTGCGATTGCAGAAAAACTGGCGGCGGAGGGAGCCTTTGTTGTCATTAATTACAATGGTTCAAAAGAGGCGGCCGAAACCGTGCTTGCGGGAATCCGCGCGGCAGGAGGAGACGGCTGCGTGATGCAGTGCAATGTATCGGATTTTGCGGCGTGTGAAGCGTGGATGAAGGAAATTCTTGCTTTGTATGGGAAAATCGATATTCTGGTCAACAACGCGGGCATCACAAAGGACGGTCTTCTGATGGGCATGTCGGAGGAAGCCTTCGACCGTGTCATTGAGACAAACCTCAAGGGAACGTTCAACTGCATCCGCTTTGCGGCACGGCCGATGATCCGTCAGAAGAGCGGCTGCATCATCAACATGGCTTCTGTGGTCGGCGTGGCAGGAAACGCCGGACAGGCAAATTATGCGGCATCGAAAGCAGGTGTGATCGGCCTGACGAAAACAGCGGCACGGGAACTGGCATCCCGCGGCATCCGCGTCAATGCGATTGCGCCGGGCTTTATTGAGACCGATATGACGGAGGTTCTTTCGGATAAAGTGAAAGAAGCATCCGTATCCCAGATTCCGCTCGGTCATTTTCGGAAAGCCGGAGGATGTGGCAAACCTGGCCGCATTTCTGGCATCCGAAGCGGCAGCTTACATCACCGGACAGGTGATTCACTGCGACGGCGGCATGGTGATCTAAGAAAAGGAGAGTTGGAATGAAGAGAAGAGTAGTCATCACAGGGCTGGGTGCGGTAACCCCGATTGGAAATACCGTGGAGGAATTCTGGAACGGCGTCCGCAAGGGAGCCTGCGGAATCGGAACGATTACGAAATTTGATACAGCAGAATATAAAGTACATCTGGCAGGCGAGGTCAAAGGCTTCGTGGCAAAAGAACGCATGGATTTCAAGGCGGCAAGACGAATGGGAACTTTCTCCCAGTATGCCGTTGCGGCAGCAAAAGAAGCGTTTGCAGATGCCGGCATTTCCATGGAGAATGAAGATCCGTTCCGCGTCGGCGTTCTGGTGGGTTCCGGCGTCGGTGATCTGAATGCATGCGAGCAGCGAAAGCCAAAATTGATGCCGGAAATCCGTCCCGCGTCAACCCGTTTACCGTTCCGGTGATGATTGCGAACATGGCGGCGGGAAACGTTGCGATTGCACTCGGCGCGAAAGGAAAATGTACCAGCGTGGTGACGGCGTGTGCGACAGGAACGCACTGCATTGGCGATGCCTTCCGTGCAATTCAGTACAACGATGCGGACATCTGCGTGGCAGGCGGCGCGGAGAGCGCAATTACGCCGGTCGGCGTGGCAGGCTTTTCGGCACTGACCGCACTTTCCGAGTCGGAAGATCCGCTGCGGGCTTCGATTCCGTTTGATAAAGACCGGAACGGTTTCGTCATGGGCGAGGGCGCGGCATTCTCGTACTTGAGGAGCTGGAGCACGCGAAACAGCGCGGCGCGAAGATCTATGCAGAGGTAGTCGGATACGGCGCAACCTGCGATGCGTACCACATTACTTCTCCATTGGAAGATGGAAGCGGTGCGGCACGTGCGATGGAGCTTGCGATGGAAGAAGCGGGAGTAAAACCGGAAGAAGTTACTTATATTAATGCACACGGAACGTCCACACATCACAACGATCTGTTTGAAACGCGTGCGATCCGGAAAGCCTTCGGTGATGCGGCAGACCATGTGCTGGTCAACTCGACGAAATCGATGGTCGGTCATCTGCTCGGCGCGGCAGGCGGTGTGGAAGCTGTTGTCTGTGCGAAATCCATTCAGGACGGCTTCGTGCATCAGACGATTGGAACAAAGGAAGCAGATGCGGAATGCGATCTGAATTACTGCATCGGCGCTCCGGTGGAAACCGATGTGAAACTGGCAATGAGCAATTCCCTTGGTTTTGGCGGCCACAATGCGTGCTGCTGTTTCAGAAATATGAATAAAGCGGCATCGTGTTCCGGTGCAGAAAGGAAAATAAGATGGAATTAGATCAGATTTTACAGTTGATTGATAAGTTTCGGATTCTTCGCTGACCGCGTTTGATTACGAGGCTGATGGGATCAAGATTGCCATGGAGCATGGAAAAGCAGCTCCGGTGCAGGTGCAGATGAGCGGGGTTCCATCCGGTGCCGGTCTGCAGATGGCAGAGATGATGGGCGGAGCAAATGGCGTGACAGCGAAAGAAGCAGCCATGCCGGAGAGAAAAGAAACGGCAGGAAAAAATACAACGGCTGAGGAGCACAGTGAAGCAGAAGAAGGCGTTTTTGTGACATCCCCGCTGGTCGGAACGTTTTATACAGCTCCGGCAGAGGATGCCGAGCCGTTTGTGAAGGTTGGCGACACCGTGAAAAAGGGACAAGTCGTAGCAATCGTGGAGGCCATGAAGCTGATGAATGAGATCGAGAGTGAAGTGGACGGCGTGATTGCGGAGGTTCTGGTGAAAAACGGCGAGATGGTTGATTACGGAAAACCGCTGTTCCGGGTAAAAGCGTAAAGCCGGGACGAGAAAGGAAGCAGCGAATGAACAGTTTGACAACGAAACAGATTCAGGAGATTATTCCACACAGACATCCGTTTCTGCTGGTGGATTACATAGAAGATTTTGAACCGGGCGAATTCGGTATTGGATACAAATGTGTGACGTACCGCGAGGATTTTTTTTCGGGTCATTTTCCGCAGGAGCCGGTGATGCCGGGCGTGCTGATTATCGAGGCGCTGGCGCAGGTCGGTGCGGTTGCGATTCTTTCTCTTGACGAGAATAAGGGAAAATTGCATTTTTCGGCGGCATCAACAAGTGCCGCTTTAAGGGAAAAGTGAAACCGGGAGACAAGCTTCGTCTGGAGACGAAAATTATCCGCCACAAGGGACCGATGGGCGTCGGGGAAGCGGTTGCTTCGGTCGACGGCAAGGTGGTCGCGCAGGCGGAACTGACCTTTATGGTGGGGGCAGCACAATGATTCGAAAAGTTTTGATTGCAAACCGTGGGGAGATCGCGGTCCGGATTATCCGGGCATGCCGTGAGATGGGAATTCTCACGGTTGCTGTTTATTCGGAGGCGGACCGGGAGGCACTGCATGCGCAGCTCGCGGATGAGGCGGTGTGCATCGGGCCGGCGCCGTCGAAGGACAGTTATTTAAATATGGAACGTATTTTGAGTGCGGCGCTTGTGACGGGGGCGGATGCGGTTCATCCGGGATTTGGATTCCTGTCGGAGAACAGCACGTTTGCGCGGAGATGCCAGGAGTGCCACATTACGTGGATTGGGCCATCTCCTGAGGTGATGGACCGTCTGGGTAATAAGTCTGAGGCGCGAAATACGATGCAGGCAGCCGGTGTGCCGGTGATTCCGGGGACGAAGGAACCTGTTTTTGACTGGGAGACGGGTCTTTCTGAGGCCGACCGGATTGGTTTTCCGGTGATGATTAAGGCGGCGCTTGGAGGCGGCGGCAAGGGTATGCGCATGGCGGAGACGCGCGGGGAGTTCCAGAGCGCGTTTCAGACGGCGCAGAAGGAGGCTAAAAGTTCGTTTGCGGACGGGACGATGTATGTGGAGCGGCTGATTCGTCATCCACGTCATGTGGAGTTTCAGATTATGGCGGACTCGTTCGGGAATGTGATTCATCTGGGGGAGCGGGACTGCTCGATTCAGAGGAATCATCAGAAGATGATTGAGGAGTCGCCTTGCGTGGCGATTGATGACACGCTGCGGGAGCGGATGGGCTCGGCGGCGTCCGGGCGGCGAAGGCGGCGCATTATGTGAATGCGGGGACGATTGAGTTTCTGCTGGAGCGGACGGGAATTTTATTTTATGGAGATGAATACGCGGATTCAGGTGGAGCATCCGGTGACGGAGTGGGTCACGGGGGTGGATCTGATTCAGGAGCAGCTTCGGGTGGCTTCGGGGATGCCGCTCGGTGACGCAGGGGGAGGTCCGGCTTTCGGGGCATGCGATTGAGTGCAGGATTAATGCGGAGAATCCGGCGAAGAATTTCAGCCTTGTCCGGGGAAGATTACGGAGATGCATCTGCCTGGGGGATTGGAGTACGGGTGGATACGGCGGCGTATGACGGGTATGTGATTCCGGCGTTTTATGATTCGATGCTGGCGAAACTGATTGTGCATGGGAGGACGCGTGAGGAGGCGATTGCGCGGATGAGGAGTGCGCTGGGGGAAGTCGTCATCGAGGGAGTCGACACTAACGTTGATTATTTGTATTCTATTTTAAATGAAGAGGAGTATCTGGCCGGGAGGGCGGATATTGAGTTTGTGGAGCGGTTGACGGAGAGATTGTAAGAGACGGACGCCGCCCGGCAGTACAGCAGAGGGAGACGGCGCGGTTTCAGAGGAAAGAAACACTAAGGCCTCCAGCATTTGCTAAAACCATTTTCAAAAATCCAAAACTCGCTGTCGCTCAGACAGTTGGATTGAAAATAACGCAAATTCTGGAAGCCTAAGTGTTTCTATAGCAATCCCCGAAAATAATGCAAAAAATTCAGCACCGCAGAGCGTGAATTACTGCGTCACAGATTTTCGTCGTACCCCG
>ENA-OQCS01001327-OQCS01001327.1-human-gut-metagenome-genome-assembly--contig:-NODE-1327-length-12889-cov-1.930027_pt1 | contig 12889 bp, 12 predicted proteins | sample MGYA00242757_ERZ504575 | MGnify/ENA primary metagenome ERZ504575 (study PRJEB26092, sample SAMD00036297) | human gut metagenome | host: Homo sapiens | study: EMG produced TPA metagenomics assembly of...
GTCGCGGTTGTCACCGTTTTGTTCGCTGATGTAGGGGCTGTAGGCGATCTCCTTGGCGTAGGCTTCGGGCTGGAAGCTGAAATGGTAGGCGCGGGGATAGGCGGAACGGATCAGGCGGGCGAAGTCGAGGAAAGAGAGGTGTGTGGCTTCGTAATGCCTGAAATGGTGCGTGCCGTAGGCCGTCTCGAACGTGGCCCGCTGTCCGTGCCAATACGCGTTGGAAGCGCCATACCCCATCAGTCCGAAGAAATTATGATGTTCCGTCGCAAGCATGGAGGTTCCCCATCCGCTTTCGAGCGCACCCTGTGCGAGGATGATCCTGGCGTTCATGCCGAACAGCTTTTCCGCTTCGGCGGCAGCTCCCGGCAAGTATGTAAAAAATTGATCTTTTTATCCATTATATATCGGTATTTATTTGTATTTCAGATTGATAATGACTATATTTACATATTATAATCAAGAAGAAAAACGATGGAAAATTCACTGAATCAAAACAAAGTATGGGGATGGGGCGAACTGGCCTGATGTACTTCCCGAATATCTCGCAGAAGAGCGCGACCATGCAATTGTTGAAATGGATACGCGTCAGCGACGAGCTGGTCGGTCAACTGGAAAAATCGGGCTGGCATCCGGGCAAGAAATACCTCACCCCCAGACAAAAGGATTACATTGTGGGACATCTCGGAGAACCCTGAAGAGGTGAAAGTTGAAAGGTGAAAGTTGAAAGTTATTTGTACGAACGCGAAGCATCACTTTCAACTTTCAACTCTCAACTTTCAACTCTCAAAGTTCTCCCGGGCGGTCATCTTCGCCCCCTGCGCTGCCCTCGTCCGGAGCACCGGAAGCGATCTTCTCGAACGTGTAGTTCTTGATCGCATCTTTCAGCAGCTTGCCGGGGCGGAAGACGATGCGGCGGCTTTTGATAAGCGCATGGCTGAACTCCTTCTCGGTCAGCGTGCCGGTGCTGCCGAACTGCAACTGGAAGCTGCCGAGCTCGCCTACTTTGACAACCTCGCCTTTGCCGAGGTTGCGGCGCATCACGTTGACCAATTCGTCGAGGATCAGTTTCACATCGCCCGAAGAGGCGGTGGACTGGGCCGAGATCAGGTCGCACAATTCATACACGTCGCACGTGCCGGTCGTATTGGCACTGGCGTAATACAGTTTCGAACCTTCGGCGGCATCTTTGCGCATGTCTTTGCGCAGGACCAATTTGTACTTTGCTGGCATAACATCAGGATTTTTAGGTAAAACATTTGTTTCTTAATCACATAACAAAGATACAACCGCCCCCGTCGTCCCTGCGGAATGTGGCGGAACAGCGTGGCAAGAGGGGGAGGAGAGGGGCAAAACGGGGAAAGCCGGGGAAAGCCGGCAAGTATGCTTGGCTTTGATATAAAAAAACTATACCCCACAGGGCAAAACCCTATACCTTTTTTCCGTGGAAGCTATGGCTTTTGGGGGAAAAAGGTATAGGGTTTTTCTCTTTCTGAAATCGGCTGCGGAGGGAAAAGGACAATTTGACCGCGATATTTTCCCTACACTTTTGGGGGTGACGGGCTTGGTTTTCTGATACTCACCGTGGCTTATTCTCTTGATGAACAGAGGGTTCAGCTTATAAATGAGGCGTCTGACCAGCCTTTTGTCCATCCCTTCCGCCTCACCGATGGTGTAAGCTTCAGCCAGGGTGAAGCGCTCCGGCAATTTCTCCAGCAGGATGCGTCCCTTGCGGGGGCAGGACAGTTCGGGAGCGCTTTCGTTGTGTCGCAACTGCGTCAGGAGCAGGCGGCTGTGTTCGAGCAAGTCTCGACGATGGCGAGCGCAGCCTTGAAATGCTCTTCGGTGCAATACTGCGAGTCCATCCCGTAGCCCTCCTTGCCGCATCGGGTGGCGGTGAAGATCATGCAGAGGCGGAAGGCGATCAGCCCGTGGCGTTTGATGACGCTGAGAAATTCCTCGTCGCCGAACAGGTCCGCTTCATGCAGCCATTTCTTGAAACACTGGTTCAGCCGGGCCCACTGCGACAGCGTCAGGCATACCTGCAACGGCGCCGGCGAAGCGTCTTGGCGATGTTCATCAGTTGTTCGGAGAGTTCCGACAGCTTCTTCGGCATATCCATTTTGTCGCCTTCGGGCGAGACATCCTGCCAGACCGCCTCGCTGCGGCACGTATAGAGCAGCAGGCGGCTCAGGAGTCCGCTCTCGCTGTCGGGGATCAGGCGGGAGAACTGTCCCGGTGTCCCGGAGAGCAGCAGGGCGAGCCGTGGAGAGTCGATGCGGATCATCTCGTTGTCCGTCTTGCGCGACGAAGAGACCGGTTCGTGATGGAAGCCTTGCGGAGCAGGTCGTCAAACATCCCGTAGTCCTGTTTGCTGGCCGATAGGATCGTGTCGATTTCACTGTCAGCCATCAGCCCGCCGATGTTGCCGTTGTCACGCAGGTGGACAAGCATCTTGGCTTTGGTGACCTGCGTCGGGATGTTGAGGTAGGCCTTGGCGGCCGGTTTCGGAGCATCCTTTACCACGACGGAGCGGTGTTTCTGGTGTGCTCCGCCTTCTTCTGCTCCCACTCTTCCAGGGCTTGCAGATATTCGGCTTCGGCCTGTCCTGTTTCCGTCTTGATCAGTTCTTCGTACAAGTCGGCCAGATGGCGCATGTCGTTGATGCACCCCTTACCGTTGGCCGCGGGAGCCACCTCGACGGTGAAAATGTGGGGGAACACCCGTTTGCGGTGATATTTGCCGGACACTTCGGGGAGGCAGGCGCTTGCCACCGTGCATGCTCCGAGGAGCGCCATGTCGCGCTCGCGGTGCTGCGGATAGAAGGCGACCGCCTCGCGGAACAGATCGGGAAGCCATCCGTACACCTCGTCGGGAATGAGCGGGGTCCGCTCGCGCAGGACTTCGCCGCTTGTCTCGATTTCTTCCGTCTCTAAGGGATGTCGGGTTTTGAAAACTGTAGGGGAAATTTCGCGGTCAATTTGTCCTTTTGCTCCGCCATAGGTCGCATGCTCGTTCATATTTCCTTGATAAGCAGAATGTAACGCCTGTTCGATCTCTGTCGCCGTGAAGTCTGCCGCTTGCAGGCGCAGCGTGCAGCATGCGGCTGTTTCGGTGTACGAAAAGCCCCTCCGGTTCGCCTCGCAGCCGAGGCGGTAGACCGTCTGGTTACGCGCTCCTGCCAGCGGCGGGATGCGGTCGAGGAAACGTGCGACAAACGCGTCGACACCCTTTTCGGCCGATTGCTTTTCGGGGATGTGGAAGACTTCCGCGTCCGGATTGTAGTACGCCTCCCCGTCGTCGCCCACGTAGCAGCAACGGCTGATGTCCTTGCACTTGGCATCGCTTGCCACACCGCCTGCCTTCTCGAAGAAGGCGGCGACAAGGGGATAGGCTTCGCCGTGGCGTTCCGCCGGGCAGTCTACGCGTACGAAGACCTTCAGCCTTCTCCGCCGGGACTGACGAACATCGCCAGCGTGGAGCTCAGCGCCCGGAAGGCGAGGATCAGTGCCGGCAGGTCCTTCACATGGTCGAAATCCAGTCCGACGACCTGGCTGTATGTTTCGAGCGCACTCGCCTTATGTCCGCCCTTGAATACCCCCGAAGGGGTGAACCCCGGCAATCCGCCTTCAGCTTCCGGGCTTCTTCGGCACGCCCTTCCGCCAGTGCGGTGCGGTAGGCGAGGATCTCATTTTTCCAGCGGCGGCGCCGGATCAGATGATGATTTCTTCAAGAGTTAAGACTTTGCACTCTGTCCGGAACAGGCTGGCGTAAAAAGATACATGTACTTGTTTTCCATGATATTATTAATTTAAGGCAAAATGGATTGCCGGTTTGTTTATGCGACAAAGGTAAGCTTATCCCAGTGTGCAGGCAACTATGCCAAAAGCGGATTTTTGAAATATATAATACTGGTTGTTAGGTGTATATGAATTTTGTTTTTGACGGAGCATATTGCTTTTTAACATTTTTATTTAGAATAAATTAACTGTTTGTCCGTTCTCTCTTCTCTTTTGAATAATAATAGGTGGCCAACGTCTTGACCACGACGCTGAAGTTGAAGATGACCTGCATGGCCTTGAATAGCCCGGCTGCCTTTTCCGTGTTTTTCTCAAATTCAGGGAGGTAGCGTATTCCGCTGAAATACTCGGCAAGTGTGCGTGCGTCGTCTACCTTTATCTGTATTTCTTCGATCCCTCCGACCTTTTGGAGCAGTTTGCGTATGCGTCCTTGGCAGGCGCGGATGGCGTCGGTCGTGTAACGTGTCGTTTTGACTCCCTCTATCTGTTTAGACTTGAGGATTTCCAGGCGGGTGTACAATTCTGCTATTTCTTGTGCTTCTTTTGAAAGCTTCTGTTTTTTTCATGATGAATTTTTTTTATAAGATGGATAATATAAATGATGATTATCATCTGTTTTTAATTAAATAACGAAGCCCCGGCAGTTTTCGTACTGCGGGGCTTGTTTTTTTGTATGCCTTCGTCCTTCGCAGGGGAAAGCAACTTGAACTTTAATTTCAATATACTTTAGTATTATTAATATTAAATCCGGTTGCTTGTTTCGCCTCTCGCAGGTTAGTTGCCGTTTTACGGTACGCAACCGAAGAATTATTTGATTATAAAATGTCATTTGTATAAGGGTGGTCTAATAACCACCCTTACGATAGTATTGTTCAGTCTCGATTACTTGATGATAGCTTTAACAGCTTCTTCACCTTCAACAGCTACAACTACTACACCTGCCGGAGCAGCGATTGTTGCATTGTCAGAAGTGATAACCGTGTTAGCTACAACCTGGCCTAAGATGTTGCTTACAACAACTTTCTTACCGGCAGCACCAGCGATCGTTACGTTGCCTTCGCCAGCGATAACTGTTACTTCAGATGTGGCGATCTCTTCGTTGTCGGTAGCCATATCGTCAGCAGAACCCTTTTCGATGTTGAAGATAAGAGCGTTGTCACCGCCTGTCTTTGCTTCTTCGAATTCAGATTCTTCAGGATCAGATAATACCAAGCAGTTGTTCTGGTTCTTCAACCATGCTGCATTTGTCGGAGCGATAGATTCACCTTTGTTACCTTTCGGCTCAACATTAGATTCGATCAAGAATGCACGATCTTCTTCAACTTCGTTAGCAGCCTTGGCCGGATCGATGTAACGGAATGACCAAGTATAGTTGTGGTGAGTGTCTTCCGTAACAGCAACCTTCAGATTGATGCCTTTGACAACTTCTTAATGTCTTCCATGCTCAAGTCTTAGTTGCAACGTTTCGAAATGTTCACCCAAGATATACAGAACGCTATCCTGTTCAACGGCATCAACAAAACCTACGCGATGGTATTTACCGAAGTGATACAGTTCTTCACCCTTGACAACATCCTTGGCTTCTACAGAGTCAGCGAAGCTTACCAACAGTTTGTAACGGTTGAAACCAGGAACGGCAGGAGTTGCATGGATACAATCTTCCGGACGCAAGGTTCACCATTGGCATTCATATGCTTGTGGTTGGTTGCGTCACAAGGTTTTCCTTCAGTTCCTTTGTTTTCTGTTTCACTTACATATACCAAATACTGCGGCTTAATCTGATACTGAGTAGATTTTCCGATATTGAACGGACGGACATTGAATGACAGACCTGCTTTGGCAATATTCTTTGCTCCAATGCCTAAATAGTCCATATCTTCACGCATGAAGTTCTTGTTGGTTTCATCCATCAGATAATCGCCGACATAAGCTTCTTTGAACTTCAACAGTTTAGTAGCATCTTCGTTACCTTCTACAGCTCCATCCAATTCAACGTGGTTGAAACGACGATACAGAGGTTGGTCAGCCAAACCGATTCTGAAAGCAGAAGTTCTTACTTCTTCAATAACCTGTTCCTGAAGTAAAGCTTTCAAGCTCTGGTCTGCAACACCTAATTTGTTGTTGAAAGAAAGAACATTTCCTTTGTTGTCCTTATTTACATCGTCTGCATCGATAAATGCATAGTAGCAACCCTTTTCTGTTTCGTTGTTTTCTTTGAAATAGAATGTAGCCGGAGCTAAGTTCTCTGTCAAGACATAGCGGTTTTCTTTGCCGACAGCGATCATGTTCTTACCAGCTTGATCTGATAAGTAGCTCTTTCAAGCTGAGCCAGACTTCGATTCTTGCCTGTACTGTTGCATCTACTGTGTAACCGTAAGCTACAGTCTTGTTGTTATTTTGCTTAACCAGTTCAAAGAAGTAGCTTCTTCCTGCAATTGCGTTCAAAGTTGTGTCTCCTTCAACCTGTGCGATGTATTTGTCCATTGTGTACGGGTTGAAGTAGTTGAATGCATAGTTTGTGATCATCAATTCATCATCAGTCAAATATTTGTATCCTAAATATTTGTCACCCAAAATGTTTTTGTCTGTAATCTTTGTGATGACCAAAGAGTCGGAAGACAAAGCCTTGCAATAATACAGTTTAGAACCTTCTGCCTGAGTCAACTGCCAAGAAGCACCGTTTTTCAGAACTTTGTCCGTTGTATTATAAGTCGGGTTCTTCAATGACGGATATTCACGGTTTGTAACATTTACCGGAGAAGTAGACAAGAAATATTCAGAAGTCTTAGTCTTCAAAACAACCCACTGGTAAGCCGGCATGTGCATTACGTTCTGTTCTGCTTTATCAACAGTTACCCATTCTGAAGCTGCACCATCAACATGGATCGGAGATGCCAGATATTTGTTAGTTTCTGCATTCTGGATTACATACAGACCGTCTTCCAAAGAAACCTTGTCTGTACCAGCCTGAACACAACCGGTGAAGCCTAAAGTGATATCTGTTTCTTTTACGTCAGCGATAGTTACGATACGAATTTCATCTGCTTTAACCAGGTCTTGAACTGTAACATAGTTTTTAGCAGTCTTATTATTTGTGATAATCGTTTTGTTTCCTGCTGTAGCTAACGCTTTCTTCCAATCTTTAACAGATGCGCTTAAGCGAGTTGCCTGCTTAACTTGGATTACCAAAGAGTCGTGAGACGGGAAATAAGTAAACAAGAACTTACCTTGATCAGCCAATCCGTACTCAAAGCCTTTTTGTAATTAAATGCCAAGAATTTATCGCTGTTTACATTCGTATAAGCAGTATCGACATGCAGATACTGGTTATCAGCTTTTCTTGTTACATTAACAAAGATCCGTCCTTAGTATCTTTAGCGATGAAAGCGACATCACTGAACGGGTTTTCCAAAGATGTGTTGTTGCGATCCGGATTGAATGTCAATTTAACGCCGTTAGCTGCATCCTGAATACCTAATTTAGTGTTGATTTGCTTTGCATTCAAAGCGATTCCGTCAGCTTCTACCAAAGTGAATGTGGCAAATTTAGCTCCTGAAATATCAGTGGCCTTACCACCAGCTTTCTTCAAACGTACATTAGTGCCATCTAAAACTAAGCCGACAACAGAGTCTTCTTGGAAATAAGAATACAACGGTCTGTTAGCTTCCAAAGCATTAGCATATGTTCCAGAGAATGCCCAGCCTGCAATTTCACCTCCAACAAATGAGTTCTTGGTTGTTTGCATTGCATTTTTAGCGAAATCATCCATTGTTACAGACAATAAAGCTTCAGCACCTTTGTTTACGAAGTCATAAATAGGAGCTTTTCCTTGATTTTCAACAGTAACAGTTGTGCACCACAATGTGCTTGCAACGTTATCTGCTGTAACATTATCAACTGTAACCAGTTCTCCCTTCGTATTCACTGCCAAGTAGAGGTTACCAGTCTTCAATTGATACAGTCCATCATTTGTTCCTTCAATTAAAGAGGGAACATTGTTTCCTGCAAAAGCACTTGTTGCCCCAAACAGTGCAACTCCTGCTAAAAGAGTAGAAACTTTTTGTTCATAATTCTAAAATGTTTAATTAATAAATAGTATATCTGTTTGTTTCTTCTATGTACTCAAACTTCTTGTTTTACAAGAGTTAACCAAAATCCTGTATAATGACTAATGAAAACGTACGTTTCGCCACTTTTCAGCTACAAAAATACAACTACTTTTTAAACCTGCAATCCTTTCTCCCAATAAATTTTCCTTTTCTATATTCTTTCTTATCAATTAGATAGCTTAACGCGTACAAAAAACCGACTTTCCGATACGAAGCCTTCCGACTGCTCCCAAAAATGACTAATTAAACGTACGTTTTCATTAGCCATTCTGAAAACAGTCTCTATCTTTTTTATCCCCAATCACTTATAAACATAAAAACGCTCTAAAATAAGGCTGAAATCCATTTTTTATATAATGTACATATGTACCTAAATATAATTGTGTAAGTCCAAAGTTTATCAATAATATACATGATATCTTCAATCTGCCGGCCTCTATTGCTATAATAGCCTGAATCTGCCGTTTTCTGGAAAAAGCCACTTCGTATCGTTCCACTGTTGTTAACAAAATCTAAGTGTAAGCAAGGTGGAATATACAAGTGGCTCGTAAGAATAGTTCCTTGCTTGAAAAGTTGAACAATATAAAAAGATAGCTGCTGTATTTTGATGGTAGAGTTTTAAGTGTATGTTTGTATCTTTGTGAAAATGGAATATGTGTGCAAAGAATTGATAGGGGAATATAAAGCCGTGGTTCAAAGACCAAAGCTGAAAAAGTATATTGGAGAGAAAGATGTTCTTGATACATTAGAATTGATGAGTTTGTATTGTTTTTGTGTTGATATAGAAAAACCGGCGGTATCTCCTATCAGAGATGTAAAAGATTTATATTTGTTGTCATTAGCCGATACGATTCCTGCCGACTATATCATATCGGGCGATAAGGATTTGCTTGTGTTAGGTAAGCACAATGAAACACGTATCTTGGATTATAACTCTTTTCTTTCTTTATTATAGGATTCGTTATCATTCCTAAAAATACCCACCATCGCGCTCATTTGAAACAAGTTATTGAATATTCTGTTTATATTTGCAAGTTATCAACAGATAAGGTGACTTTTCAACAAAACAGGCATTGTTTTGGATAAACTGATTTGTGTTAGGTTTTTAATGTTTAGTTTTGCCCCCGAATAAATAGACAAAGTATGGGAAAGATTATCGCTTTAGCAAATCAGAAAGGTGGGGTAGGTAAGACTACCACAACGATTAATCTGGCTGCATCGCTGGCGGCACTTGAGAAAAAAGGTGCTGGTGTCGATGCGGATCCGCAGGCTAACGCTTCGTCGGGACTGGGCGTGGATATCCGCAGCGTGGAGCAGTCGATCTACGAATGTGTGGTGAACGGCGACGATCCGAAAGGTGCGATTACCAATACGGAAGTGGAGGGACTGGATATTATCCCCTCGCATATCGACTTGGTAGGCGCGGAGATTGAAATGCTGAACATGGAGAACCGGGAGCAGATATTGAAACAAATACTGGTCCCGCTGAAAGAACGGTACGATTATATCCTGATCGACTGTTCTCCCTCTTTGGGACTGATCACGGTCAATGCCTTGACGGCAGCCGATTCGGTGATGATACCCGTGCAATGTGAGTATTTTGCGTTGGAAGGGATCAGTAAACTGTTGAATACGATAAAGATTATCAAATCGAAGCTGAATCCCGCTTTGGAAATCGAAGGCTTCCTGCTGACCATGTATGACTCGCGTCTCCGTCTGGCCAACCAGATATACGAAGAAGTGAAACGTCCGTTCCGGGACCTGGTTTTCACGACTGTTATTCAGCGTAATGTCAAATTAAGCGAAGCTTCCAGCTACGGCAAACCCGTGCTGCTTTACGATGCCGAGTCGAAGGGAGCTTTGAATCACATGCAGCTTGCACAAGAGCTGATAGATAAAAAACAAATAGATTTATGATGTATGATGTATGATTTGAAAAGACAAACAAATCATACATCATACATCATAAATCATAAATTCGAAAGTTTATGGTAATGAAAAGATCGGCTCTTGGCCGCGGATTGGATGCTTTGATAACGATGGATGACCTGAAAACGGGCGGTTCGTCGTCTATTAGTGAAATAGAGCTGAGTAAGATTCAGCCCAATCCGGATCAACCCCGTTCTGTTTTTGAAGAAGAGACGCTTGAAGAACTGGCCGTTTCTATCCGTTCATTGGGTGTCATTCAGCCGATTACGTTGAAAGAAACGGGAACGGATAAATATATGATTATCTCCGGCGAACGTCGGTATCGCGCTTCCCTGATGGCTGGCTTGGAACGTATCCCCGCCTATATCAAAACCGCAGCAGACGAGAATGTCGTCGAGATGGCTCTGATCGAGAATATCCAGCGCGAAGACTGAACTCGATAGAAATAGCCTGGCTTACCAGAAGTTGATCGACAGTTACGGCCTGACGCAGGAAAAGCTGAGCGAGCGTGTCGGCAAGAAGCGGGCGACGATTGCAATTATCCTCCGCCTTCTTGAAACTCCCAGCCGAGATACAGGTAGCTGAAGGATAAGAAGATCGATATGGGGCACGCACGTGCACTGCTTCCTGTCGAGGACCCGGAAGTGCAGTTGGCTCTTTACGAACAGATATTGGCGGATGGACTGTCTGTCCGTAATGTCGAAGAAATAGTACGTGGCGGAGTGGATGCGGCAGCTCTCGAACAGGCCAAGAAGGAAAAGCCTGCCCAGCGGAAACCGAAACTTCCCGAGGAATTCAACTTGCTGAAGGACCATCTGTCCAGTTTCTTTAATACGAAGGTCCAATTGGTATGCAACGAAAAAGGAAAAGGTAAAATAACGATCCCCTTTGCATCTGAAGATGAATTGGAAAAACTGATCGGCTTGTTGGATAAGTTGAAATGAGAAACTGGAAAGCAATTTTGTGGATAATAGCCCTCCTGTGCGGTTCGGTATGGACCGGCCATGCGCAGAGGACGATAACGGCAAAGCAGGATACGGTGATATCTTCCGATTCGGCCGTAACGGCTGTGGTTCCCGGAGAAACGGCCAAGGCCGATTCGACAGTGAAGGCTGTGCTTTCGGCTGCCGACTCGCTTCCCCAACCAAAGGTGAAGCTGAAGGAGTTCAAACCCGATCCTAACAAAGCGTTGCTGTATGCCTTGGTGCCGGGTCTGGGACAGATATATAACAGGAAGTATTGGAAGCTCCCGTTGGTATATGGGGCCTTTATGGGCTGTATGTATGCCATCACTTGGAACAATAAGAATTATAAGGACTATTCGACTGCCTACTTCGATATCATGGAGGATTACCAAAAGGTATTGGCGGCAGAGAAGGATGGACAAAAGTATGAGGGACCTTGGCAGGAGAGTTGGACGATCTTTGTCAGAAACGGTGAGGAGAGCACCTATGTCTCGAATGCACAGTTCCAGGAAAACCTGAAGCGCCGGAAAGATTATTTCCGCCGTTACAGGGATTTGAGCATTATCATTACGGTCGGGGTATATGCGATCAGTATTATCGATGCGTATGTGGATGCCCAACTGTTTGACTTTGACATTTCTCCGGACCTGAGTCTGCACTGGTCGCCGGAGGTAACCCCGAAGACCCGCTATACGCCGGGCTCGTATGGATTGAATTGCAGTTTTAAGTTCTGACATCATGAATAAAAACCTACTTATTCTATTCTGCCTGTTTAGCCTGATGCAGGTCTCCCGCGCACAAGACCCTATATTCGGCGAACCGCAGCATTCGACATTATCGCAGACTCGCTCTCTGACGTAGTGGGCTTGATACCTGAAAGTCTCGATGCAAACGTGGATAGTTTGCTCCATCCTGGCATGTGCAATATTTTTCGAAAGTGGATGAGTATTGTCACGATGATGCGGAGAATGTCTATTTTCCCGATTCGGTCTACGAAGAACGCTTGGAACGTCTGCCGAGTGTGATCCGTTTGCCTTACAACGAGGTGGTGAGGGATTGTATCGACTGTATGCCGGACGCAAGCGTGACCTGGTACGCTATATGTTGGGTATGGCGGATTTCTATTTCCCCATTATCGAACAGGTGCTCGACAAGCATAATCTGCCTTTGGAACTGAAGTATCTGGCTGTCGTCGAAAGTGCCCTGAATCCGGTTGCCCTTTCGCGTGTGGGGGCTTGCGGGTTATGGCAATTCATGCTTCCGACCGGCAAGATATATGGTTTGGAGATCAACAGCCTGTTGGATGAACGGCGTGATCCGGAGAAGGCGACAGAGGCGGCCTGTAAGTATTTTGAAGATATGTACGCCATCTATGGCGACTGGAACCTGGTGCTGGCTTCCTATAACTGTGGTCCGGGCAATGTGAACAAGGCGATCCGCCGTTCCGGGGGAAAGACCGATTTTTGGGAGATCTTCCGCTACTTGCCTCGTGAAACCCGTTCGTATGTACCGCTGTTTATCGCAGCCAATTATATCATGAATTACTATTGCGATCATAATATTTGCCCGATGCAGACCAGTCTGCGTTGCGACCGATACGGTTATGGTGAACAGCATGCTTCACCTGCAACAGGTTTCCGATGTGCTGGGGATCGACATCGAACAGCTTCGTGCGCTCAACCCGCAATATAAACGCGATATCATTCCGGGAAATACGGAACCTTCCGTATTGAAACTTCCGGCATCGCAGACTTATGCGTTTGTTGACAAGGAGGATTCGTCTATACGCATCGTATAGAGGAGTTGCTGGCCAACTGCATACCGGTCAACGCTGCCGACGGATCAAAGAATCTTACGCTTGAGAAAATTACCCATGTGGTAGCCTCCGGTGAGAATATCTATACCATCGCGAACCGCTACGGCGTTACTCCGAAGGATATCCGTAAGTGGAACGGACTCGGTTCCAACCGTGTTGCCAAAGGATAAGGCTACGCTGAATAAGATGGTGTTCCGTTCCCTGAACCTGCAGGCATCTTTCAACTACGAGCGTATGCAGGCTGCCGGCTGGCTGTACTGCATCCTGCCCGGT
>ENA-OQCS01001328-OQCS01001328.1-human-gut-metagenome-genome-assembly--contig:-NODE-1328-length-12885-cov-4.466766_pt1 | contig 12885 bp, 14 predicted proteins | sample MGYA00242757_ERZ504575 | MGnify/ENA primary metagenome ERZ504575 (study PRJEB26092, sample SAMD00036297) | human gut metagenome | host: Homo sapiens | study: EMG produced TPA metagenomics assembly of...
TAAATTTGCAACAAATTTTCCAAATTTCATTGTCTAAAAAAGGTTATGTGTATTAATGAATTTGTTTTGGAAAATCGATTTATGATATTAAAAAAATTGTATGATATAGGTACTGGAGATAAAAGTTCATCAAAAAATATACTTTTACAGCATTATTACAATTCTCAAAAGATGCTACCTTTATGGGTTATTCCTAACGCTTTAACCTCGGGGAACTAAACGTTGTTTTCGATGTTAGATATGTCAACACAAAAACAAATCTGTGCAAAACTTATGAATGTTGATATCACAAAAATTAAAGAAAAGAATGTATCTACCTTTATGGGCTATGTAGAAAATATTCGAAGAATAAGGAATGTGATTAATCATTACGAACCACTTATCCCGTTTTTATTAAATAACATAAAAGAAAAGCATCTTAAAGATTCACAAATTATAAAAACAATAGAATTCCTTGCTACTTACTCTGAGCCAATAATTATTACTATGCCATATATTTCAGTTACAGATTACAACAAGAAAAAGGTAGCTGTTTTGAAAAAAGTTCAACAAGTTATGCAAAAGAGCAACAAGTTGTAAAGTTGCTCTTTTATTCTAAATAAAAAAGAGAATGGACGTATCCACTCTCCCTGTCAGCCAATGGGCCAACCTTCGTCATAAGTAATATACCACACTTTTTGAAAAATGCAAATAAATTGCAGACAGAGGATATGAATCCATCAATCCTTTGAGAAGATTAAATTATCTGGAAATAAGTATCTGGTCCGAATCAAGAATATTTATTCCACTGGTATATTACGTAGTTTTGGACCATTTTCAGATGACGAATTTGATGTGCAAGTCAAACGCACATTGACTAGAAAACAGACGAATGAAATAAAAGCTCATCCTGAAATCTATAAGTTTGTGCCACAAAATCAGCAATTTGATTATTTTGGTGATACTCCATTCTATGATTTTGAATCTCGATTGGTTCGTTTTAAAATTACAGAGGATACATATGAATGCATCTTAACAAATTTAGATGAAAATGAATTCAGTATGCAAGATATCAAAAAGTCGTATCGTCTACGTTGAGAAATTGAATCTAGCTATTACTTAGAAAAAGAGCCCACCAAATCATATAATAAAATGATTTGTATGGCTCTTTTCATTTGCCAAGTTTTTGTATACATCTCTATTTAATCTTATACTTCAAATATTCCGAAAAAAGAAGACGCAATGAATCATAAACTATTGATCAAGCCGTTATTTTAACTTAATACATTGCCAGACAAATGATTATTCTTCAATTAAATTCTTCTTTTTTTTACGCTTATGAAATGATTTAGAAACATGACGAACTCCAAGTACTGGAGCCAAGAAAATGATAATTGGATAAATCTCCAAACGACCAATCAACATCGCAAAAGATAGTACGATCTTACTAAAGTCAGAGAACATGGAGAAGTTGCCCATTGGACCACACAAGCCAAATCCAGGACCCACATTTCCAATACATGTAATGACGGATGTAATGGTTGTTTCAAAATCAAAATTATTAAAGGAAATCAAGAACAATAAGATTCCAACAATGATGATAAAGCTACAGAAATAAGCCATGATCTGATTGACAACCTCTGTATCCACTACTTTACCATCCATTGTGATGGCCTCTACTTTTTGTGGGTGTAATAACTTTTGAATGTCCAACTTGATCTTCTTTACAATAATCAATAGACGACTAATTTTTACACCACCACCAGTCGAACCAGCACTTGCACCACATACTGTTAATAAGAATAATATCATCTTACTAAATTGTGGCCATACACTATAATCACAACTTGAATATCCTGTTGTTGTAATGATGGAACCCACTTGAAAACTAGCAAGACGAATGGATTTCAATACATCAAAATTATACATAGACAAAATATTGATTGTGATACAAACAATAGAGAATAAAATCACCCCTAAATAGGCACGCAACTCTTCATTTTTAAAGACTTGTTTAAAATCTTTAATTAAAAGGAAATAATACATATTGAAGTTAACACCAAATAAAATCATAAAAATCGTAATGATGATTTCATAATACGAATTGTTGTAGGCACCAATACTTGTATTCTTAATCGCAAAACCACCCGTACCTGCTGAACCAAATGTGTTACAAAGCGCATCAAACAATGGCATTTTACCAATTAAAAGTAAAATCACTTGAATGATCGTAAGACCCATATACATTGTATATAAAATCATAGCCGATTGACGCATACGAGGCACAAGCTTACCAATGGTAGGACCTGGTGCTTCTGCACGCATAATATGCATATCACGATCATTGGATTTTGGTAGTATTGCTAAAATAAAGACTAAAATTCCCATACCACCAATCCAGTGCGTAAAGCTACGCCAGAACAGTGTGGCATGCTTCAAGCTTTCAACTTCCGTTAAAATACTCGATCCTGTCGTTGTAAATCCACTCACGGCTTCAAAGAAACAATCCACAAAAGAAGGAATTTCACCCGATAAATAAAAGGGTAAACCGCCAAAGAAAGATACAACGATCCACGCAAGTCCTACCGCAATCATTCCATCTTTCGCAAAATAGTTATTGACTTTTGCACGTATACGCGTTAGCGTATATCCTAAAACTAGACAGATACCAATCACTATCAAGTAAGAATCATACAATCCCTCTTGATAGATCAAATCCACAATGACCGGTAAAACCATTAGGCAAGCTTGCGCAATTAAAACCATACCCAATACATTACCAATCATAGCCCAGTTTAATTTATGTAAATTGTGCTTAAGATAGTAAATCATTGATATCCCTCAATCCTGCAACTTTACTAATAATAATAACCGTATCTGACAATTGAATACGCGTATCCCCCGTTGCCATTTTTGAAACACCCTTATGCGTTACATACGCAATGATAATCCCTTTACGAATATTTAGATCCTTAATTGGCACATCAATAAAACGACAATTGTCACGCACTCTAAATTCTAAAGCTTCAACTTTATCATTTACAAGTTTGATCAATGATTCAACATTTGAGCCAACCGTATTTTGCATAGCACGAACATATTGCACAATTTGGTTGGCCGTAATAAACTTAGGCGTAATCGAATTTTCAAGTCCTAACTTATCCAACAAGAAACCTAAAGAAACACGGTTTACCTTAGGAAGAACATGCGTTACACCATGAGACTGGGCAAACATAGAAATAATGACATTTTCCTCATCATTATCTGTCAGCGCAATAAACGCATCCATTTCCTCTAAAGATTCACTCAATAATAGTTCATGATCCGTACCATCGCCATGAATGACTGTAGCCTGTGGGAATTTCTCAACCAAATTCACACACTTATCTTTTTTGATTTCGATGATCTTTACATCCATTCCCAGTTCTAACAACATATTTGTCAAATAGTATGTGATTCTTCCACCACCAACAATCATTACTTCATTGACCGTACGATTACTTAAAATACCCACTTTAATAAAGAACTTTTCAAGCTGTGTAGTCGAACCCGTTAATGTGACACGATCCTTTTCATAGATGACGGTATTTCCATTTGGAATGATTACTTCCCCATTTCTTTGAACAGCCACAAATAACACTTCACTTTTCATACGACGATTGATGTCGCAAATACGCATATTTGAAAGTGGCGAATTTTCTGTAATCTTGACTTCCGCAAGTTCAATTCTTCCTTTCGCAAAAGAAGAAACCTTGATCGAATTTGAGAAACGAATCGCACGCAAAATTTCACGAGCTGCAGCCTGCTCCGGATTGATACTCATACTCAATCCCAATTCATCCTTAATCAAACGAACGGTATTGTTGTATTCCGGATTACGAATACGCGCAATCGTATGTCTTGCACCCAATTCTTAGCCAATAAACAACAAATAATATTAACCTCATCCGTTGATGTAGCCGCAATCAACAAATCCGAAGATGAAACACGAGCTTCCATTAAAGTATCTAAACTCGCACCATTTCCTTGTACGCCAACAATATCCAACTGATTCATGGTACTCGATAGAACACTCGATTTATTTTCAACCACTGTAATATCATGACCTTCCTGGTTCAATTGTTTTGCGATCGCAAATCCAACTTTTCCATCACCCACTACAATAATTTTCATAACTCCTCCAAAAAAATGAATTCCCATATGGAATCATCTCAAGTATAATACAAAACATGTATAAAAACTAGTGCTACAAAGGCTTGTAATGAACACTTAGTCAATATCAAAAGACAAACTATTCACACTTTTCAAATTCTCCACTAATATACATCTTTTCTAAATTGTGTCCTTCACGTAATTCTCTTTCAGTCGCATCACAAAGTGCCGTTAATGTACCCTTGCTCGATAGAATAAACAAACAGTCTGGACGCATAATTTTATTGGTCATTAAATTCGTATTATGTGAAGTCATAATAAATTGACATTCTGGGTATTTATCTTTGAAATAACAAATCAATTTCTCTGCCATTTCATAATGATAAAAAGCAGCAAAATCATCTAAATAGATCAATGAAAGATTAGATACTATTTTTTGATAAAGACTTGTTAATGCCAACGTCCCACTTGATGCAGTACTATAAAATGGAACTAACTTATTTTGAGAAAAATATAATTCAACCTGACCATCCGGCAATTCTTGTAAAACCAATTTACATTCAATCCCCATTAAATTCAAAAAATCTTCAAAGTTATGTAAATAAGCCGGATTTTTTAAATTCTCAAAAAAATTTCTATTAGAATACAACAAATCATGCCCCACAGTAATCATGTCCATTTTACGTACATATTCAAATAATTGAATCAAAACAGAATCATCACTAAAAGCCGTATTGTTTATTAGCCATCTCAAAAAAGGTAACACATACTCATTATCCATCTCATCTTTATTTACATAACGATTCGTATTCACAGTCTCCGCACTAATTATACTTAAACCTTGAAAATCAAATTTACTATTTTTAAAATCACACTTAATAATAGCTTCTCCATTTATATACAATTCTTCATCACATAACTCAGTATTCGAAAATCTAGAATACTTATAAACAACTTCATCATTGCCAAATTTAAACTCATACTTAAACTTTGCCGCGCCATCCTCATTGATCAAGCCACTACTTTGCATACCATACAACAAAATTTTAATATCAAGAAGTGCCCTACCAAAATTTGTCTTTCCAGTTGCATTGCGCCCATAAATCAACCTCATCGAAAGACTATCCATATTAAATGAATATTCACCAATTTTACTAAAATCAAGTGAAATCTCATCTTTAAAATTCTTGAAGTTACTAACAGTAAACTTTTTCAACATATTCAATCACCCTTCTTATGCAGCATAATACACTTTTTGTTATATCTAAAATTCCAGTGTTTTTACATAATCCGTAAAAAAAGCCATCATTAATGAATGCAAATCACAAAGGATGGCTTTACTATTTAATCGTAAACTATTTATATGCATGAACTTCAAATTCAACTGTAGAAATATTTTCTAATCCAGTATCAGATATAGATTTTTTGGATATATATTACCATTTGAAGTCTTAAGATCAAAATCAATTAAGCCATCAGATTTTATTGCATATATCTTTCAAAGTAATTATGGAAGATATCAATATAATCAAATTTGGATATTTCTGAATGCTCAAAATTTTACATTTTTTTAGTTATCATTTATGTTCGTAAATTACGCTATAAACAAACTATAATTTTTGCCAACTCCATTTACTTAAAATCTCTTTCAAAACAACATTAGCATCTAAACTTTGTACTTCAGATTTGCTCAGTTCACGAACTAAGTTAAGATTATCCTCTGTTTCTTTATGATTCATAGTATTTGGAAGCATTAAATACTCAGCTTTATTCACATTAACATCTTCATCCACTCTTACAGTTTTGCAAATTGCGAGACTTTTCTTTCCAAGTTACATCTTTACTTTTAATTTTTTTAATTTTTTAACTCATCATAGTCTGGCAATAATTTATCCTCATCGATTTCCACTTTAAATATATAAACATATTTTAAATCATCGTTTGTTTCAGAACGAAGCGAGTTTATGTTTCCATAAAAATATGCAGTTTCTATATTAGGCGTTAAATAAACATATCCATTAGTTGTGTCACAATCTAATTTTCCTGTATTTGTATATACTCTTGATATATCATGTTTAATACAATGATCTTTAATTATCCCCTCTCCTCTACTTAGAGTTGTTCCGTGATATAATATCATACTTTTTTACTGGGTATATTGTAATTGATCCATCTAGCTGGTCATTTACAACATACTTCTCCTTTCTTTCAACCTTTAATAACCGTGGTTGAAGACGGTTTTGTTAATTTGTAAAATTGAATATGTGAATGTGGATTTGTATATTTATACCCTGTAGCTTGACTACTTTCGGGAGGTTCTTACCACACCTTATTCCAAAACAGTGATTAGTTAGATGAGTCTTTGAACGCATATTTCGAACTAAGTTTTATATCCTCTTTTTTTTACTGCATAAAGATGATAAAATAATCACTATAAGGAGTTACTTGACTTATGAAGCCATATATGAATAATGAGGAATTGATTGATGAATTAGTAATTCACAAAAATATAAATCGTGAAACAATTCCAGAAAATATATTTAATGAAAGAGGATATACAACACTTGTATCACCATATAAAAGATTGATTTGCACAAATTTTGACACGATGAGACAAGAATATATATACAAAGAAAATGGTGACTTTGCCGAATATATTAATTTAGCAAAGATAGATGATTTTATAAGCAATAAATTTAGCATGTACATCGAATGTTTTGAGAAACACTTCAAGACATATGTTGCAGAAAAATTATCTGAAAAATTCAAAGATACAAATTTATCATGCAATGATTATTCCGAACTTTCTCGATTATCATCTTGTTTACCTAGTACTGAAAGAATTCAACACTGTCATAATATTTTACAATTAGATTGTCATTTTAATTGCTATGATTTATTGTATTTTGATAAAATGTATAATTCTAATATGAGAGAAGTTCAAGCTAACAAAAATATTATTGCAAATAGAAGACGTGCTTTAGATACCATATTAAAACTAAATACTACACATGGTTACTCTTCAAATATGTTAATACAACATAATTTTAACAAGAACACAGTTCCTCCTATATGGGGAGTTATTCATACACTATCATTGGGAGATGTATTAGCTTTATATAACATGCTAAAAATACAAGATAGATTAAGTTTTTGGCAAACAATCTATAAAAAGCAAAATGTATCGTATAGAGAAATTAATGCATTATCATCAAATATTAATTTTATAAGAAAAATACGAAATAATATTAACCACTATGAGCCATTAATACCCGTATTATTAAAGTATCAAGATGAAGGGAAAGAAGAAGCAATATTTAAAATTTTAGACCTTCTAAAAGATTTGTATTATTCTGGAAACATTCATTCAATTAATGTCGTTCGTCGTGTAAAATTTCAAAAATTATCAAAATGTGATTACAACAAAAAACAAGTAGTATATTTAAATAAGATTTTAAGAAACATATAAAAATCGATGGAATACAAACTATTCGATTCTTATATATTACCCAAACCAACTATTATCAGAAAAATAAAAAATAACAAAACAAAAAGGCCCCTCCGTTTCAGGTGGACCAGTTCTAGCGTACTAGGTACGCCACTTACATGAATAATATACCGTATTTTTATAAAAAGTCAAGTAAGCTAATAGTAGATTAGTGATTACGCATGAAATAATCTTCAAATTTTAGTGATTTAAGATTATTTATATTTTTATGCATATGCACTTTAATAGTGTGCTCGTGTACACTATTATTATGAAAAGATATGTTACTTATCCTGACCAGATCGAAAAGTTCCGTTCTCCTGCTCATACAATCAAAAAACGAAACAAGATTATAGTCTCTATTCGTGTACTTTTAAATATGTGCCTTGTGGTAAATCTAATTGTGTCCGAGCCCAATATCAGCTATAAACCGTTTTGAGGTATATACCACCCTTTAAATCTTGGAGAGCAAATTCACCTAACCCCATACAAATTAAATACACCAAGATCACCTAGATAAGATTCTACTTTATATGTTTCAATAAACAATTTGATTGTTAATAAAAATTTAGTTATTCATGTCATTTTTGATTTAGAAATCGTCTTTCCATATAATCCTTTAATTCCCTTTTATCTTGATCATCTTGGTCCAAACATAATTGGTCATATATATCTAAAGCTATTTCATACAACTCTTTTTCAACTTTTGATACCCTGCGCACACCTTCATCAACTTTATCAAAGCTAATATCAAACAATTTAAGAACCAACGTGAATACAAAAACCGAAAGAATAGTTTCAAGTTAGGGTCATCTACACCCGCATAAATATATACAACCATTCGAAACATAATAAATGTCAAAATTAAACGTATAATCGCTACTTTATAAGTCATATACAGTTGTCTTGCGTTAAACTTAATTGTTCTATATAGGTTCACATTTTTAATATGCTTTTCATCAGAATATTCTATACTTTTGCATAAAAATAAAGCACGATTTAGTTTCATTAAATATAAATCATTTTTATTACTACTATCATTTATTTTTCTATCGCTTGAATGTACATTCTCTTCATTTTTCAATTTGCTGTTCTTATGTATTTTTATACCCAGTTCTTCAAGTTCCTCATAAGTTACCTGCTTTTCATCATTAGACGCTTTAGCATCTAAAAATATTTAAAAACTATTTTAATTAATAATATAGATAGTACAATAACATACAAAACAATTTGCCAAAAACTTAAATCACCTTTGGATACAAATATTCTAAGAATAAAACCACATATAAAAAGGAATAATGCCCAACTATTAGAATATGCTTCTAAAAATTTTTCTTTAAAATCATCCTTATTGTATTCTAAATTAGTTGTATTAGATATATTGCTAAAAAATCTTTGATTATAACATTTCAAAAAGCAAACAAGATACAACAAATTGCATAGATTAAGCAAAAATATAACCAACCTCATTTAAATTAATTAACTTAAAAATCATAATTATAGAACTCTTCTTTTTTACCTGTCATTTACACCTCACAACAACTCTATTTTGACTATCCAAAGTACAAGTCACTAACGTAAGTGGCCACTTGCCATTGGTTACTTCAGCTATACTTTCAGGACTCACTACATCCATTGCATCAACACTATATTTAAAACAATTTCCTGAAACATCCGTAAAAATTACTTCATCCCCACTTTTTAATGTATTCAACCTACCAAAATGAAACCAATAATTATGAGCTACAATTACCATATTACTTTTATAAATACTACCATAATATCGGCAAGGAAGTTGTTTCATATTTTCATCACTACATGTACTTGTAACACAAAGATTCAAATCCAATCTAGGAATTTCTAAAGTACCCACACAAGACATTCCATCCACATCCACTTCAGGCATATCCATATCTGGATTTAATACATAATCCGGTATAGAGCCAACACTTGTCTTTTCAATATGATACGCATTCATCTTTGTTTAGAAACAAAATACGATCGATACGAATCATATACATTATATGCACATAAAGAAATGGAACACACAACACAAAAGATTCCAATCCAAGAAACATATCGATACAATCTATTCTTCATTTTTCAAATGGCGTCCTAAACCAAACAACACAAGACCCACAAATAATAATACAGGAACTGGCCACCACAATTGACCTGAATTTGGAAGTACTTCATCCTTCTTTTCAACCTTATCCGTAAAATTACCCGTATTCGTTAAAACAATCGTATCCTTTTCATGAGTACAACTCTCCTTATAGCCAGAAGGAACACTCGTTTCCATGACACGATATGTATATAAAGTAGAAAGATTATCCCAAGTAGTTGACCATTGATTATCTGAATTTAATACCACTCGATCTACCACTATACCATCCGATCTTAATAAACAAACTTCAATCGATTTAGGACGAGACTTCTTATTATCCTTCTTCCATACCTTTAATACATGAATACGACTTGGCTTATCACTTGTCTCATATTTTAAATCCACACTCAAATCGCCACTTAAAGAAACTAAGGATACTTGTGGCATATAAAATACACCATCCTGAAAAACTTCTTTTCCAACCACTAAATAAATACCCGATTCTAAACCAGTAAAACTAGCATTGCCCACACTATCCGAAATAACACATGCATCTGCTTCTATTCCATCCATTAAAATACGATTCTCTAATGCATTGGCAGCCCCTTGTGCATCTTGTTTTAAATCAATGGAATAATGAGAAAATGCATCAACTAAATTATAATTCACATCCGCCACACGATATAAAGATACTTGCATATTTGATATTGGACAAGAAACATCCAAATTCATGAAATCAGAATCCGCAAATAGAGTCATAGGTAGAAAACAACATAATAAAGTTAAAAATACGAAACAAACTATTCTTTTCATTACCTACACTCCCTTCTTTCGAATTCGATATACAACATAACCAATCCCATATAGAATCAAACCAATAATACTAGCCATAACCAAAGGATTCACCCTTGCAGCATCGGCCGTTAAATTCTTTTCATCCATCACATTCTCTACACGATGACCACGAACTAATAATCGATGTGTATTAATACCATAAGGCGTACAAGTAAATAGAGTACATAAATCTTTACCTTCCTCAATTTCTAATAAACCATAATCATTCGGTTCAACAATCGCTATATTATCCACCTGATACGCTAAGACCCTATCATATACATGAAGATAAAATACATCTCCCTTTTTCATACGATCCAGTTCCGTAAATAACTTCGCACTCGGAAGACCTCTATGACTCGATAGAACACAATGCGTACCACTACCTCCAACAGGAAGACTCGAACCCTCTAAATGACCAACACCCACCTGCAATACAGACTCATCTACCGTATGATAAATCGCAAGCTTAACACCAATCTTAGGAATCGTAATATATCCCATCATACCCGTACCATCCGCATTTAATAGACTCTTATACAAATCAAGCTCAGAATCACTCGGAGTAAAACGACCACCATTATTGATTAACCCACTATTATATTCAACAGCCCGATCAATCTCAGCCTGTTTATCCTGTTTTGATAACTTAGCCATAGTATCCGAATAATTCGCGACAACACGACTTTGATGTAAAGAATTCCAATAATTACTAACCGTAGGATACAACAATAAGGACAAGCCTGTAATAAAAACAAGTATCGCAATTATAGTTGACATATGTTTTCTCATCTTACAACCCTCTCCCTATTGTTGTATAGAAGGGGAAAACAATTCCCCCCCATACAACATATAAAACAAATCAATTCAATTTAATTATTTAGCTTTCGCTCTTTTCTTGTTAGCCAATACAATACCTGATCCTAGTACTAATGCTCCACCAATCAAGTAGATTAGTGTTGTACCCATACCACCAGTAGATGGTAGTAATGAACCTGATTTGTTCTCTACATCAACTTGATTATAAGGCATATTGTAATGATCAGCATTACCCTTGCCATCAATTAAAAATGACCCCTGCTCGTTAATTGTTACTTTAATTCTCTTAGCCAATTTATTATAACCCTTTGGCGCTTCGGTTTCTTCTAGCCAATAATCCCCCGGTTTTAAACCTTGAATACTAAATTTACCAGTGCTAGTTGTCGTTATCTTAGTTGTTGTTGGAGCTTCTTCAGATAATGCTAAACGGTATTCTTCAGTGTTTTGTTTTTTTACCAATTGATAAGCTGTACCTTCATTTGCTGCATTATAAAGACTGAATGTTGCGCCACCTAATGGATTGTCAGTTGATTTTGTATACTTTAAAACTTTTATTTGATAAGTGGTTGTAACAGTTTCTTTTTCTGCTGTATTCTTATTACTACCATAAGTTAGATGTGTTTTATTTATATTTCCAGTCTCAATGTGAGCGTTTCCATTTAATATAGCCGAATAAGTAACAACTATTTCATCGTCTTTACTTAATGTATTCAAAAATTTTTCTTTGAATACTATATCAAAAGTACAAGGATCATCATAGTTTATAGTATACTCATCATCCAATGTCAACTTTGAACCTTTATAACTAATTTCAACATCTTTATTATAAGTAAAACTATCATCCATAGTATCGTGTAAAACATAGTTTTGTGCGCCAGGTTGTGCTGTAATAACAGTTTTAAATTGCACTTTATCACCTATACTTGCATAACTATTAGTATCGTCGTGATGATTACTATTAATAATTGTTTTGTGAACTTCTGGAACGCCATTCTTTTCTCTGATTTTTACTTCTGAATTTGTAGTATCCAAACCACATAGTGCACCAGCACTTGAATCTAACAAATAATATCCTAATTCTAAATCATTAAATGTAACAACATTTTCATTAACTGATGGACTAATTGCGCTAATATGGTTTTTTTCAGCATAAGTTAAAGCTGATTTAGCAAATTGTTCAGTACTAACACCATCGTTAAATGTTACATAATTATTCTCGTTAATTGTTATATAATCACTACCTGCACCTTTAGGTTCAGTTGATTGAAAAAGGCTTCCCATCCTTTGATATTTTATATGAATATAATTTATTAGTTAAGTCATAACTTTCCAAATCTAAAATTTTATAAGCTTTGTAAGTTTGTCCTTCTATTGGATTTTCAACTGTGATAGTTCCTGTTGTTTCTTCTGCGTTAACATTACTACTTAACGTGAATACCATCATGAACGCAAACATAATGGCTGCAATCTTTTTAATTAGTTTCATCTCTTTCTCCTTTTTTCTTTT
>ENA-OQCS01001329-OQCS01001329.1-human-gut-metagenome-genome-assembly--contig:-NODE-1329-length-12873-cov-2.444453_pt1 | contig 12873 bp, 15 predicted proteins | sample MGYA00242757_ERZ504575 | MGnify/ENA primary metagenome ERZ504575 (study PRJEB26092, sample SAMD00036297) | human gut metagenome | host: Homo sapiens | study: EMG produced TPA metagenomics assembly of...
TGGCTCTGTATACAAACAGTTCACGTCCAAAATAATCGCAGATTCTTCCCAGTACTTCGCCTTCTTTAAAGGTCTCACCGGGCTGTTTCGCCGGATACCAGCAGCCTGATACCGGGGCATCTTCATAGATCACAGGACTTACTTCTATCGGTGGTTTGCCATGAATATGGGACTTCCCGCGAAGGATTCTCAGATGTCTGAGGATATTCTTCACATCATGAACATCCTCCGCTACCAGATCTTCGCACCAGCGGGAACTGTGTCCACGTTCCAGCAGGATACTCGGGATTCCCATGCTTCCGGCATAGTTATAAGCTCCGCCTGTTCCACACATGGAAGTTACCAGATAGTCCACATGTGCGATTTCCGCCATCTCCCGGCTTTTTGCAGCTACTTCCGGAATTGCTGCACCTGTACAGTATACATAAGATACCAGTCCCTCAAATCCATCACCGCAGTGCAGATCCACATAGTAATCTGCCTTCGGGAAAAATTCTGTCACAACAGTATAAGCGATCCTGTCACTAAGTGTACCATTCGGATTTCCAGGGAAAACTCTGTTCAGGTTTTTTCCATCCTCATAAGTAAGACTCATGGTACGGTGTTCGAATCCAGTTCGGTTCATCAGACGGATCACTATGATATTTCCTGCGATCTTCTTCGGATCCAGCTCATCTGCAAGCTGCATAGCTGCCTGAATTCCTACATATTCTGCATTATGTACCCCACCGGAGATCAGAACAGTCTCCCCCTCTTTTTCTCCACAGATCAGTGTTACCGGAATTCCGAATTCTGCCCCGATGATGTGCACAAATCCTGATACTTTCTCACCCGGTTTTGCTTCCAGGTCTGCTACTCGTAATGTTCGCATCAAATCTTCTCCTTCCACTCATTCCATCTCTGCCAGATCTTATCATCCACTGGCAGGCTCTTATTTCATTCTGTAAATTCCACTTTCAATAGTTAGTTCTATAAAACTTTTATATTTTCAAACAGGGAGCCAATACTTGAAATATCAACTCCCTGCTTTTTACTTTTACCATACGTTCACATCGGATTAATTTTCTTCTATATGCTCTCTTCCCTGATTGATAATCGTCCGCACATGATCATCTGCCAGAGAATAAAAAATGGACTTTCCCTCTCGTCGGTTCTTCACCAGTTTGTTTTGCTTCAGGATTCTAAGCTGATGGGAAATTGCAGACTGTGTCATATTCAGTGCTTTCGCAAGGTCGCATACACATACCTCTGTTTCGAAAAGCACAAACAGAATACGGATTCTTGTAGAATCTCCGAAAATCTTAAACAAATCTGCCAAATCCTCAAGTTCCGTCTCTTCTGGCATTGTTTTATTTATAATTTCCATTGAATCTTCATGAATTTCATAATAGTCACAAGCCTCGTCTTTATGTTTTTCCACGCTTTCACCATTTTCCTTCCTGTCTGCAACTGTCTGTTATTCTATAAATTTTTGTAACTGTTCAGTACCTTCACAGTTACAGTTTTTTTACAAATAAAGTACGGATTGCGTTTAATACCGCAATGATCATAACACCTACATCTGCAAAAATAGCCATCCACATATTGGCAATTCCCAGCGCACCAAGTATCAGACACAAAATCTTAATGCCAATTGCAAAATAAATATTCTCATATACAATATGAATACACTTTCTTGCAATCTTAATCGCTTTGGAAATTTTCAGCGGATCATCATCCATCAGTACGATATCTGCCGCTTCAATCGCTGCATCAGAACCCAGTGCACCCATAGCAATACCAATATCTGCTCTGGACAGTACCGGCGCATCATTGATACCGTCACCCACAAATGCAAGCTTCTCTTTTTCGGATTTCTGATGAAGTAATTCTTCTACTTTACTTACTTTATCAGCCGGAAGAAGTTCACTGTAAACTTCCTCAATTCCCAGTTCTTTTGCTACCTGATCTGCAACACGTTTAGAATCTCCGGTAAGCATAACTGTTTTCTTGATACCAGCTTTCTTCAATTCAGCAATTGCTTCTTTTGCATGAGGTTTCAGAATATCAGAAATAAGAATATGACCTTCATATCTTCCATCTACAGCCATATGAATTACTGTACCAACATGATGACATTCCTGATAGGAAATTCCAAGGCGTTTCATTAATTTTGCATTTCCTGCTGCTACAGATATACCATCCACTTTTGCAGTCACACCGTTACCACTGATTTCCTCAATATCAGTGACTCTGTTTCTGTCAATTGGTTTTCCATATGCTTTCTGAAGACTCTTACTGATCGGGTGGGAAGAAGAACATTCTGCAAGAGCTGCATATTCCAGCAGTTTTTCATCTGAAATCTCATTATGATGAACTCCGCTTACTTCAAAAACACCCTGTGTCATTGTACCGGTTTTATCAAATACCACATAGCTGGTCTGTGCAAGTGTTTCCAGATAGTTGGAACCTTTAACCAGAACGCCCTGATTACTTGCTCCACCGATTCCTGCAAAGAAGCTTAAAGGAATACTGATCACCAGTGCGCATGGACAGCTGATTACCAGGAAAGTAAGTGCTCGGTAAATCCAATCACCCCACATAGTCGTTTTTTCCCATGATCAAAAGTACGATCGGGGGAATAAAAGCAAGTGCAAGTGCTCCGTAGCATACAACCGGAGTATAATATTTGGCAAACTTTGAAATAAAATTCTCTGATTTTGATTTTCTGGAACTGGAATTCTCCACAAGTTCCAGAATCTTGGATACGGTAGATTCTCCGAATTCTCTGATCGTACGGATTTTCAGAACACCTGTCATATTGATACATCCGCTGATTACTTCATCCCCGGCTTTTGCATCTCTTGGAAGGCTTTCTCCGGTCAGAGCGCTGGTATTTAAAGTAGAAACACCATCAATGATCACACCATCAATCGGAACTTTTTCTCCTGGCTGTACAACAATTACAGTACCAATTTCAACTTCATCCGGGTCTACCTGTTCAAGTTTTCCATCTACTTCAATATTGGCATAATCCGGACGGATATCCATCAGTTCACTGATGTTACGTCTGCTCTTTCCTACTGCATAACTCTGGAAAAGTTCTCCAATCTGGTAGAACAGCATAACCGCAACACCTTCAGAATAATCTCCGAGCAGAATTGCTCCCACAGTAGCTACTGCCATCAGGAAATTCTCATCGAATACCTGTTTATTTCTGATACCTTTAAATGCCTTCTGAAGAATATCATAGCCAATTACCAGATATGGAATCATAAACAGTCCAAATCTGACATATCCATCTATCGGTAATTTAGAAAAAAGCACGATCAATACCGCCGCTACGATGATTCTGATCAGCATCTTCTTTTGCTTCTTATTCATCTTAATACCTCACTTCTTATAAAACAGGACCGCCGCCAGAACATATATCAGTGGATAACCATAACCGTCTGACATATCTCTGTGCTGCAGTCCCTCTCTGCTAATTTACGACAATTCCCGTAAATATATCATCAACAGGAATCGCTCCTGAATTAAAGATAGATTTCGCAGTCGTCTTCTACCTTCTTGCAGTTTGCCAGAACGTCTTTCATAACTGCTTTCGGATCCTGTCCTTCTTCAAATTCAACGATCATTTTCAGCATCATGAAGTTACTGTTGCATCCTTAACACCAGCTGTATTCTTAGCAGCTTCCTCCATTTTGTTTGCACAGTTTGCGCAGTCTACGTCGATTTTGTAAGTCTTTTTCATTGTATTTTTTCCTTTCCGGCTCATGAATAGATTTTCACATCATCATATGAGCACTTGTTCATTTGTTAATTTTATTATAACAGCTTTTTATTCTCTGTCAATAACTTATTGTTAAAAAAATTGCAAATATCAAATTCTTATATCATAGGAACATTACGGAATCATTTCCTATGATATAAAAACAGAGGATACCGTCTGATTCTTCTTCCTGCTGCACCCTCTGTCTCATCTATCATTTGCGAAATGATTATAATCTTTTTATTTACTTTTCTTATGGTAGAATTTTTCGACCTTTGCCAGATATAAAATAGTAAAAGTGACACCTGACACTATCCATGATCCAATATAAATCCATACAATACATTCCATTGTTTCAAATGATGGTAAAACAACCAGAATGCAGACTACTCGAAACAGGCAGATTGTAAGTAATGTAGTAACCATTGACACCAATGTTTCTCCAAGGCCGCTGCATGCTCCTGAAAGAGCTGCTGCAACAGCATAGAATACAAAGAACGGTGCCATCATCTGCATATATCTTATAACCAGCGGTATCAATGTCGGAACGTCTTTCTGATCGATAAACAACGGTCCGATCAGTCCGGAACCGAAATAAAGGACAATACTGATAATTCCTACCGCGATCACAGATAAGCCCGTACCGATCAGGGCTCCCTTCTTTACTCTTTTCGCCTTACCGGCGCCCAGATTTTGCGCGGTATATGTAGTCAGTACAGGTCCCATGGAATCCGCTATCAGCCAGATCAGTAAATCCAGTTTATCACAGATTCCCCATGCTGCAATACTGTCAGTTCCCATTGTGTTAATACTTGCCTGAACAATAGAATTGGCAATTGGAAACAGCATGGACTGAAGAGCTAACGGGAAACCTTTGTTTATCATCATTCCCATATGCTCTTTGCAGATTCTCATAGTTCTGATTCCTATCTTTTCTTCCAGGAAATCAGATTTCACAAGAAAATATGCGGTAAGTACAACACTTACAATCTGAGAAAGTACAGTAGCTGCTGCCGCTCCTCCAACACCAGTATGCAGAAGTCCTACCAGTATGAGATCTGCAACAATATTGACCACACTGCATACGACCAGTACATATAATGGCTTTTTAGAATCTCCAAACGCACGCAAGACTCCTGCCATCATGTTATAAAGGATCATTGCCCATATTCCGCCAAAATAAATTCGGCAGTAGATCAGTGATCCTGCACGGACTTCTTCCGGAACAGACATGATATCAAGCAGCCATGGAGAAAAAATTACACCGGCTACAGCACAGACAATTCCCAGAATACCGGCGAGTAAAAGAGCTGTCCGCACTGCACAATGCAGTCCTTCTTTATCTTTTGCTCCAAAATATCTGGAGATCATAATCGTTGCACCTGTTGCAAGTCCGTTCATAAAGTTAAGCGGAAACTTAAAAAGTGTATGCACAGAGTCAATTGCTGCAAGTCCGATTTTTCCGGTAAACTGACCAACAATAACCGCATCAACCGTTGTGTACAACTGCTGAATCAAACTTCCCGCAATCAGTGGAAGTACAAAAAGTAATAATGCTTTTCCTATATTTCCAGAAATCAGACTATCTTTTTTCATTATCTGCCACCTTTTTTGAACAAATGGCAGGCAACACTGTGACCGTCTTCTACTTCTATAAGATGTGGATTCTCCTTTTTACAGATATCCATGCAATGTTCACATCTTCCCTGGAACGGGCATCCCTGTGGAAGATCCAACGGCTCGGAGCTTCACTTTCAATACTCTCAATTGGTTTGGAAAAGTCCATATTAATATCAAATACTGCACCCATCAGTGCTCTTGTATATGGATGCATCGCTTTCATATCGAGGTCTTTTCCAGGAAGAACCTCTACGAGGTTTCCAAGATACATAACAGCCACCTGATGTGCCACCAGCTGAACCAGTGCAATATCATGACAGATAAAACCAAATGTAATATTCTTTTCTCTCTGAAGCTTTGTAATCAGTTCAATTACGGTTTTCTGAACAGAAACATCGAGAGCTGAAGTTGCTTCATCCAGAACAACGATCTCCGGTTCCAGTGCCAGTGCTCTCGCGATCGCAACACGCTGACGCTGTCCACCACTCATATTGTGAGGATAACGATCTGCAAAATCTCCTGGTAATTCTACCATTTCAAGAAGTTTTCTGCAGACAGCATCCTTCTCCGATTTCTTAATCTTTTTGAAATTCATCAAAGGCTCACACACAATATCACGAATGTTCATTTTCGGATTAAAAGATAAGGTCGGGTCCTGAAATACCATCTGAATGTTCTGACGGTTATTTCTCAGTTCTTCTCCCTTTAATTTCGTGATATCTGTACCGCGGTACAGAATCTCACCCTCTGAAGGTGTATCAAGAGAAACCAGAAATCTCATAAATGTACTCTTACCACATCCGGATTCTCCTACCAGACCCAGTGTTTCACCTTTATACATTTTCAGATTAATATCATTGTTCGCCAGCAGAGTACGTCCATGTGATGCCGCAAATCTTCTGGTTACATGTTTCGCTTCCAGTATTACTTCTCTTTTTCAGACATATCGTTCACCTCCCCGGGATGGAACTGCCTCCAGAAGTTTTCTGGTATATTCATTCTTTGATTCTTTCAGAATATACTCTCTTGTTCCCTGGTCTTCCATTTTTCCGTTCTTCATTACAACAATATAATCTGACATGTAGGCAGCTACACCCAGATTATGGGTTACTACAATAATGCCTGTATGATAATCATCTCTGAGCTTCATCATCTGACGCACGATCTGTGCCTGCGTTGTTACATCCAGTGCAGAAGTCGGTTCATCTGCAAGAAGAAGCTTCGGCTGATAAGTCATTCCCATCGCAATACCAACTCGCTGTCTCATACCACCGGATAACTGGAAAGGATAAGATTCCATAATATTATCCGGAGACGGAAGTCTCATTCGCTCCAGCATTGCGATTCCCTTACTCCATGCCTCTTTTTTGGAAATTTTCTCATGAGTAAGAATATATTCTGTGAATACTTTTCCGACTTTACGTGTCGGATTCATCATTGCACCACTGTCCTGAAAAATCATGGAAATATCAGAACCACGAAGTTTTCTCCACTGTTCCGGTGTATAGGATAAGAGGTCTTCTCCTTCAATGTAATACTTCCTTCTGTGACCTTACCGCCACCTGCAAGAAGTCCCAGAACAGCACGGATAACAGTGGTTTTTCCACTTCCGGATTCTCCTACCAGAGAAACGATCTGTCCCTCTTTCATATCCAGATTAAAATTCTGAACAGTTGGAACATTTTTGTAGGAGATTGTCACATTATCTAATTTCAGCATGTTTATTCCTCCTACTCATTTCTTGGATCGAGGATATCACGGATGGAATCCCCAAGCATATTAAATACAACAACTACTACAAAAATAGCAAGACCCGGGAAGATCATCAGCCACGGAGCGGACTGCATACACGCTCTTCCTTCATTCAGCATATAACCCATTCCGGTGCCGGCGGCTTCGCGCCAAATCCCAGGAAGGACATTGCTGCCAGTTCCAGCATCATGGAACCTATATCTGTCGCAGCAGTAATGATCAGTGTAGGAAGTGCATTTGGAAGCATATATCGAAACAGCATATACGGTGTTTTGGAACCGGTAACGATCGCTGCTGATACATAATCCCTGTCACGGATCTTCATAACCAGGCTTCGTGCCAGACGCGCATATTTGGTCCAGCTTACTACTACAATAGCGATGATCGCATTTTTGATACTTGCGCCCATAATACCTGCAACAGCAAGAGCAAGTACCAGTCCTGGGAAAGCAAGCATCATATCTGCAATTCGCATAATAACAGCATCAATGACACCTCCGAAATATCCTGCAAGGACTCCGGTAACAGTTCCCACCAGAAAGATCAGGGCAACAACACCAAAGGTTGCTGACAGAGATGCACGTGCTCCATAAATAACTCTTGAAAAAATATCCCTGCCCATTTTGTCGGTTCCAAAAATATGTTCCTTGCATGGCGGAAGCAGTGCATCTACCAGAGAACCTTTTAACGGGTCAACCCCTCTGGTTACCACCGGTGCAAATACTGCTGTCAGAATAATACAGACTGCAAGAATAGAAAACACGACAAAAGTTTTATTTGCTAAAAATCTGTTTTTCTTTTTCATGATTCTACTCCTTTAAACGCATACGTGGATCAATATAAACATAAGATGCATCAACGATCAGGTTAATGACCATATAAATCAGGCAAGCCATAATACATATCCCTGGATCAGATTGTAATCACTGGATGTGATTGCTGAAACTGCAAGGTTTCCAAGACCCGGATAAGAGAAGATTACTTCTACAACACTGGTTCCTCCAAGAAGTGATCCTATGGAAAGACCAAACATTGTGATCAGCGGAAGCAATGAATTTGGAATACATTGCCCCAGATAATCTTTGATTTCTTTACTCCTCTTGCCTGTGCACCGATCACATAATCCTGACTCAGTTCATCCAGCACCGCTGTTCTTACCTGTCTGGTATATTTGGAAGACATTGCAATCGCAAGTGTCAAAGCCGGAAGAAACAGACTCTTAAAGTCTCCCGCAGAACTGATAACCGGAAATGCATTGATATAAACACAGAATGCCAGCATTAACAGAAGTCCAACCCAGAAGTTAGGCATCGCACATCCGAGGAATGTAATTCCCCGGACGAGATAATCGATCCATTTATCTTTATATATGGCAGACAACATACCTAAAGGTACAGAAATAACCAGCATAAGGATCATGGCCATTAATGTAAGTTTCAAAGTCGGCCATAATCTGGCTGCAAGAAGTTCTGTAACTGGTTTATTTAAGCTGTATGATTTGCCAAAGTCACCTTTCAGACAGTTCTTAAGCCATCTGGTATACTGCACCAGAAACGGATCATTCAGACCAAGTTCCTCGCGTGTCTCCTGAACCATTTCTTCAGTAGGCATTACACCGGTTGCCGTGTACATGTTTCGTACAGGGTCACCTGGTGACATAAAGGTCAGTGCAAATGTAATAAAGCTGATACCGATCAATACGATCACAATCTGTAATAAACGCTTGATTATTTGCTTTTTACTCAAAAAAGACACCTCTTTTTATTTCTGTTTGTAACTATTCAGTAACTTCACAATTCGCAGACTTTTCTTATTCTGCAGGAGTAATTTCTGTTGACAGCCAGTAGTAATCTGCTGTATGGATATGTGCAGAACCAACTTCTTACTGTAGATCATAGATGAGTTGTAGTATCCATCAATCAGAACCGCTGCATCATCTACCAGGATCTGCTGCATCTGGAAGATCAGATCTTTTCTCTTTTCCGGATCCATTTCACCTTTTAATTCTTCATATAACTTATCATAGTCCGGGTTGGAGTATGCGCAGTAGCTGGTATCAGTTGCCCAGTTAGCCATATATGCCAGAGGATCTCCGGTACCAACAGTGATCCAGTTATTGTTATTAAAGTCATAATCCAGTGCTGCAAGTTTACTCCACTGATCATCTGAGCTTCCGTATTCAGGAACAACACCGATGCCGATTTCTGCAAGATACTGTGCGTGAGCATCTGCAAAGTCATTCAGAAGACGGTTTTCATAAGAAATATATCTAAGGTTGATATTCTGGCCATCCAGTTCACGGATTCCATCTCCATCTGTGTCAACGATTCCTGCATCATCCAGAATCTGTTTTGCTTTTTCCGGATCATAGGTATATGGATTCTCAAGTTTGTCGTAATCATAGTTCAGAGTAGATGGCAGTACGGAAAATCCTGGTGTATAAAGTCCACCGATTGTTCTGGAATTACAGATTGTATCATAGTCAATTGCCATCAGGATTGCCTGACGAAGTGTTTTGTTTCCAAGAACACCATCAAAGTTCATCCATGCAAATCCGCAGCGTACACCGGATGCAATATCAACAGTAAGTCATCACTGTCCTGGAAATCCTGAATATCTGCTACATTTGTGATATTCTCAACCAAGTCTACCTGACCACTCTGGAGAGCCATTGTTTTTGCGGAGTTATCTCCCATGAACAGCAGATTGATCTTATCGTATGGAACATCTTCACGATAATACTCATTTGCAGCTAATGTATAACCAACACCTACACCATTGAATTCTTCAATCTTGTATGGACCTGTTCCAATAATTCCATTATCGTAGTTTTCAATATGTTCTACATCTGTGATTCCCATAGTTGGGTGGCAGAGCTGTCCTACAAGGTTTGCATATGGTTTGCTTGTTTTGATGTTAATAGTATTTGCATCATCATCTACAGTAACTTCTGCTTCAAATTCCAGATATTTCTCCGGTTTGGCAGATCCGGAAGGTCCTACCTCTTTCATGTGATCAAAATACTCTTTTACCTTTGTCGGAGTTAAATCACATCCGTCAGAGAATTTAATTCCGTCTTTCAGCTTGATCGTCCATTCTGTATGCTCGTCATTTACTTCATAACTCTCAGCAAGCCACGGGATAACTTCCATATTGTCATCGAATTTAAATAATGCTTCAGCAATACCATATCTCATAGCATTCCATCCACTGTTTTCATCATTTGCACTGTTTACACATCCATCTGTGTACATCTGACATCCGAAGTTTAAAACCTTCTCATCACCCTTCGCCTGTACAGTAACTCCCATTAATAATGCAACTGTTGTTGCGCTGCTAACACTAAGTAATTCTCTTTTTGTTTTTTTCATCCTTTACTTTCCTTTCTTTTTTGTTTCTTCGTTGTTTTTCTTCCTTCTCATACTGTCCATTCCTTGTGATTTTGAACGAAAAAAAGACAGATGCTCCCACATCCGTCACGAAATCTTACCATTAAAGAATCAAACATATATATGCAACACATGAAGTTGTAACTCTTAATCAGGATTTCTCGTCGTCCGCAAGAATCTCTTTTACCAGAAATAAGCAGGTCTCCTGACTTAAGCTTACCCATTTTCAGCACCTTCCCAGAAAAATATCTTCCAGTGGCATTCAGCTGAAAACCCACTATCACAGTGACGGGATCGTACCGGATTTACACCGGTTTCCCTTTTAATCAGACCAGCAGGACGCTTCTGCTGGTCTGAACTTATCTCTAAAATCATTAAATGACCGTATGAATACTCATCTATCATAACATACCATCATGTATACGTCAATTATTTTAGACTCTTATTTTCTATCTATTTCCGTAAATTTCCGGAATTTCTCAAAATTTGTTTCCGGTGTATAGGATTTCAGAACTTCCATCATGTCCTCTACACTATATGTATTATCATACATTCCAATAGATAACGCATACTGCTTATTAAACTCATCTACTGAATCCGCTGTCCAGAATGACTGCTGCAGCCGGAAAGCACTTCCATCTTCACGGTAATCTTCTGCAAAGCCTTCCAGAGCATTTTTCATGGCAACAAATGATGGTGCAACGATAGCACCGTATTTTCCTACAAGATAGTCGATTCTTTCCTTGCCGTTATATCCCTTTTTATTAAACATTTCGTATGTATCTTCTGTAAAACAGTCAATGGAACCCAACAATACATCTGTACTGTTCTCTTCTTCATAAGCATCAATTATCTTGATAAAATCACTTGCGCTCACTACACTCAGAATAACATTATACTCTCCTGTATTCAGCGAATCAGCCAGCTTTTCATCCAGGTGATCTTTTGGATACCCCGGAACCAGAGTAATCTTAATGTCACTGCCTGTTTCAATTTCTTCAGTATCCTGCGTATTCACCAGTTCTTCTACAGACTTCTCATATGACAGGCCATATGCTTCCTGAAGCTTATTCAGAATACCAATCGTTCTCAGACGATGCATCTCATTACCGATAGCAGATCCTCCACATGCTATTATGTAATGATTCTGGTTATTCTGATCCTCTGAAACAAAATACTCCGCCATATTGGCAGCCGCATCCATTTCTGTTTCAACAGATGTTCCTATTGTTCCCAGAAAATAAGGATTATCCTTTACTTTCTCATACATTTCATCACTGATCGTTCCTGAGCCACGTACATAATACATACCATATTCTTCACATACCGGAAGAACTTCTTCAAGATCTGAGGAAAGGAAAGAAATAATTCCCTTTACATTTCTTTCATGAAGCTCGTTGATAAAGCTGATTTCTTCTTCTGCTGTACTTATACTGGAAGAATATAAAAACTCGACATCAAAAGCCATGCCGACATAATTTTCAAAATAATTTCTAAATGCTCTTACTTCTGCATCATTCAGATATATACGGACACTCCTATTGTCATTTTTCCGTCCTGATTTGTTGTATCACTCTGAGTGTCAGCTGCCATAACTGAAATACTGGTGCAGGTAAGCAGCATAATCATTGTCAATATAAAACTTATTATCTTTTTCATTCCTTTTTTACCTTTCTGTCGTATTTGTATAAAAATTCAAGTTTTCTTTTCTCACATCCTTTCCTGAAATAAAAAAGATCCTTTTCTTAAAATGTATTTTAGGTATAAAAATAAAGCCTTTCTTATACACCGTAAGAAATAACCTTTTTTAATGCAAGCAGGTCTCCTGACTTAAGTTCATCGCATTTTATCGTCTTCCCGCCTCTTAAGCAGTGACATATATGATAAAAAGCTCCCTTTTACAGTGGCGGGACCGTACCGGACTTGCACCGGTTTCCCTTTTAATTCCATATTACTGGAAACATGCATTATTTTTATAATATGATATCAGGGGCTAAAAGTCAAAAACTATTTTTACTCCGCGCTAAGGCTTTTCCCCAACTTCATTATATTTTTATTATATAATTCCATTTGGTTAACGTCAATAATTTACATCTAATATTTATATGTTTTTTTATTCACTTTTACTATGGTCTTGAATATTCAGATTCCAGTATCTATTCCATAATAAGGGTCTCTTTGCAGCACTACCTTCTCTTGTGGCATTTCTTTGTTTATGCTAAAATATTTTTACTACTATAAATGAGCAAGTTCGTGATTTTGCATAAAAGAAAGACACCTCGATTCCGTGTGTTGTATAATGAAAGTGCCTAAACAAACATTTGCAACATTACGAAAGAAGGTGTCTCTCGCAAATACTAT
>ENA-OQCS01001330-OQCS01001330.1-human-gut-metagenome-genome-assembly--contig:-NODE-1330-length-12872-cov-1.866379_pt1 | contig 12872 bp, 17 predicted proteins | sample MGYA00242757_ERZ504575 | MGnify/ENA primary metagenome ERZ504575 (study PRJEB26092, sample SAMD00036297) | human gut metagenome | host: Homo sapiens | study: EMG produced TPA metagenomics assembly of...
CAGCAAGTTGGGTATTCGAGTTACGGACATACGTCCGTTTTTTATTGACATAAGTCCGCTTGTAGCATTCCGGCGGAGTGGTGAGCAGAATAGCCGTTTCAGGCATCTGTTTCTTGACGAGGGAAACGAACGCACGTATCTGTCCGCCAAATTCTTCCGAACGGAAGCGACGGCCGAAGGTTTCGTTCGTACCCAACGAAATAATCAGCAAAGAAGGTTTCAACAGGGCCAACTGACGAACGTATGCTTCGTCTGTGTAATTGACATACATCGCCCCGTTCACGCCGACCGAATGGTAGAGGACACCCGGATAACCGTTCGTCAGGCTGAAACCATAATAAACATTTTTGAAATTGGAGGCCGGAAGCAGCTTATCCGTGCCTTGTTTCCGCCGGGTACTGTGCAGCTGCAACGTATCTACCGGATGAGAAATACGGAAGGTATCGGCCAAGACACCTGCGACAGCCGGAACCGTAGCCAAGGATGTCTGTATGGAATCTTTGAACGAACCGGCCGGCAACATAGGCATGGCTTTTTCCTCCCCGGTAAAGGATCGCCTGGTTGAAGGAATAGCCTGCCCCGTTGTTAGGCGCTATCCGAACGTCCAAATTGATGGAAGGAGAAACGGACTGGATACCGATTCCACCGATTCCAACAGGACATTTCTTATTGGCTTGGATACAGCGTCCCGTCACCCATTCGCGGACGGGAGAAGAGATGAAATAATCGTCCGGCTCATTCGTCTTGCTCAACTTGAAAGGGGCAATCCATCCACGTCCGGCATTCCCGAACTGCGCCTGCAAAAGACGCATCACTTACCGGAATAATAACCGGCCTGTATGTGAGAATCGCCTAAATGGACGATTGTCAATACGGTATCCTTCCCCGCTCCGAGCGAATCCAGTTCGTCAAAGAAGGATTGCAGCGAAGAGGGTGACTGGATCGAATCGACCTCCTTCCCGATCGAATAAATGCGGGAAGGGAGCGGGATCGTATCAATACTCCCCTGTTCCCACGCTTGACACGGGATCGCCAATTTTCCTTTCACTCCGGCAGAACTGGCGGCCATCAAAACCAGGCAAGCCGATAGACTAATGAGCCACTTTGTCTGCTTTATCATAAAACTCCTTTTCTAATAATATTGCCTTCAACAAGGCAGAAGCTATCTCTTTTCCTCCCCTGAAACTCAAATGGGTATAGTCTTTGCTAGCCCAATTGTTCTCCACGAAACGGATCATGCTGTTCTCTCCTCCATCGCCCCAAAGACATTCCAGAAAGCGACCCCCGAACGGCGAGCCGCCTGCCGCTGTGCGTGCAGCAAGGCTAATACGGCAGGCATCGTTTCGAAGGTTCCGTCCACTTGTCGGCTCCTGTCCGAAACCCCCAGCATCAGGATATCGGCATCCGGAAAACAACGCGTACGTGGCGTACGGCTTCTTCCATCCGCTTGGCGTACCAGCATACTGGAGAACGCTGTCGCTGACGATATTCAACCCGTACTGCAAAACGACCAGATCATAGGGACGTATCTCGTTCAACTCTCGCAACGGGTGCTGTCCAATCTCGAAAGGATCATCCCCGAATTGCCACGCAACGAATAATTGTCCACGATCACCCCAGAATTATCTTCGAGTGCAACCCCGAGAGCACGGAAACCGGCCGTATCGGCAAAGCTGAAGGAGGCTTCCGTAAAGGTTCCTGTTTGTTCGTATTGCGTGATGGCGGTTGTCGGTTCCAAGGTCTCGCAGATCGTGTCCTGCGTGCCGTTGCAAACCAAAGTCATCTGTGTACGGATATTCTTTTCATACAAGAATTTAAGGGAAGAAACCGTTTTCAACTCCGGATAACGGTCTGTCGTCTTGATCGAGATAGATGGCTTCTCCCCTTTCGGTTCGAACGTCATTCCGGAAAGCGTATACCGGTGATGATGATCCGTCAACATGGACCAGGTGGTCCAACCTTCCGCCTTTTGCTCGATCGTCGGACGGAACTGGGCGGCTACCGACGTAACCGGAACGAAACCGACTCCGCGTCCTCCGAACCGCTCCTGCATACCCGAACGGAAATCAGCCACCACAATGTCACCTTCGATAAACGAATCACCCAAAAAGGCGACACGCACCGGGCGGTTCGCCTGCCTGCTATTTCTTAAAGCGGCAAAAAAACGTTTCAAACCGATATGGCCGACAGAGTAATCCTCGATACGCGTTCCCAACGAATCGGCTCCCTTGTCCGCATACATAACCTTGTAAAGCGAATCGCGTAATGCGAGGGCGACGGAATCGATACCTGTCGTTTTCAGGATCGAATCACGCACGGCGGCCGAATCTATCCGGACCGTATCCGGTTGTTCCAATTGCATACGCAAGGAATCCATAGACAGGGATTCTGGTTTTATCCTGAGATCGGAAAGTAAATCAACTTTTTTTATTTTCATCCCGAACAGCTGGTCCGGTAAGTAATAAGTCCCAAGCAGATACCAAACGCAAGAAGTAGCAGGAGCAAAAGCCTGCCGAAATTATTATCTTTATTCATCTAAGTCCTCTCTTTCGAAGCTACAAAGATAAGTACAAATACAATTTATTACAAACTCGACCGTTTCATAATTATATATTTTGATACACACCATCAACAAACTACAAATATGGAAACTCCGAAAAACAGAAACTGGAAAGTACTGAAAAGTGAATACCTATCCAGCCAACCTTGGTTCACCGTGCGCAGGGAGGAAGTGGAATTGCCGAACGGAAACAGGATTCCTGAATATTATATATTCGAATATCCAGAATGGATCAATGTGATCGCAATCACCAAAGAGCAGAAATTCGTATTTGTAAGCCAATACCGTCATGGACTGGGTATCACGGCTTACGAACTTTGCGCCGGTGTCTGCGAAAAGGAAGACGCTTCCCCACTCGTCTCCGCCCAACGGGAATTGCTCGAAGAGACCGGCTACGGCAACGGAAATTGGAGCGAACTGATGGTAATAGGCGTCAATCCGAGTACCCACACCAACCTGACTTATTGCTATCTTGCCACAGATGTAGAGTCAGTCATGGCACAACATCTGGAAGACACGGAAGACCTCAGCGTCCACCTTCTGACTCTCGACGAAGTAAAAGAATTGTTGCTAAACGACCAGATCAAACAAGCGCTCCATGCCGCCCCACTTTGGAAATACATGGCGATGAATCATTTGATCTGAGATATTTCCTAAACTCAGGCGAACAAAAGCAGACAAACCATAAAAATAAAGCTTCATGCCTTTGCCACAATAATTCCATCGGCATGGCACGACCGTTTCACCAGTATGGCACAACTGTTTCATCAGCATGGCACAACCGTTTCATCGACATGGCACAAACTCTTCCTGCCTATGATACTACCAGGACATGCTGCTCCGCCTGATAATAACCGTATATTTTGCATAATCCCGAAAAAGCGTTATTTTTGTTCGCATTAGCAACATGTCTCCAATGAAGTTTAAACTTAATATCATATTCGCGTTATTTTTTACCATATTTTGCGTCAACCGTTTACAGGCCCAGGAAAAAGCCTTTCCCAAGAAAGGAGAAGGCATCACCCTGTTCCTCAAACGCCATAACCGTACAGGTATTTCATATCAGAAACAGTTCATCGAGCTGAACAAAAACAAGTTAGGCAAGGGGAATACCCTTAGGATAGGAGTCAAATATACGCTTCCCCCCTTACAGGGAAAAGAAGCTGTTGCATCCGCCATCAAACGAGCGAACTATGAACCGTTGTTCGGCAAAGAACTGGCCTCCTATAAGGTAACATCGTCCGAACTAAAAGGAGCCTGTTTCTATCTGGTCAGCGGACACGGAGGCCCTGATCCTGGAGCAATCGGACGGATTGGCAAAATCGAGTTGCACGAAGACGAATATGCCTACGACATCGTACTCCGTCTGGCACGCAACCTGATGACAAAAGGAGCCAAAGTCCACATTATCATTCAAGATGCCAAAGACGGGATACGGGATGCCAAATACCTGAAGAACAGTAAACGGGAAACTTGTATGGGTAGCCCTATTCCTTTTAACCAGGTCCGTCGCCTGAAACAACGAAGTGACAAGATAAACACCCTGTTCAAGCAGGATAAATACGCCTACAAACGAGCTATCTTCGTGCATGTGGACAGCCGGAACAAGGGACACCAGACCGATGTTTTTTTCTACCACCAGAATAAAAACTCCGAAAAGCAAGCATTCTGGCGAAAACCATGCGGACAACTTTCACCCATAAATATAAGAAGCACCAGCCGGGACGAGGATTTACCGGAACAGTGGACGGACGGAACTTATACGTGTTGAGACATACGACACCGGCCTCCGTTTTCGTCGAGTTAGGTAATATCCAAAACAGTTTCGACCAGCAGCGAATCATCCTGAGCGACAACCGCCAGGCACTCGCGAATTGGCTTTGCGAAGGATTTGTCACCGATTACAACCGCTACAAGAAAAAAACACGGTAAAAAAACAACATTCATCCGTTAAAAAGATTACTTTTGCATATGAAACTAAATAAAACATCGTTTTAAGCATACCATGAGTAATCCATATATATCCCCGTTCGCGAAACCCGTATATGTAATGTTGAAGCCTGCCGGTTCAGTTTGCAACCTGGCGTGCGAATACTGTTATTATCTGGAGAAAGGGAAACTTTATCCAGAGGTGAAAAATCATATCATGAGCGAACAGTTACTGGAAAAATTCATCAAGGAATATCTGGAATGTCAGACGATGCCGCAGGTTCTCTTTACCTGGCACGGTGGTGAAACGCTGATGCGTCCGATCAGTTTCTATCGGAAAGCACTGGAATTGCAACGCAAGTACGGCCACAGACGCCAGATAGACAACTGTATCCAGACAAACGGGACACTGCTGAACGACGACTGGTGTCGTTTCTTCAAAGAGAACAACTTCCTCGTGGGAGTTCGATAGACGGCCCGCAGGAGTTTCATGACGAATATCGTCGCAACAAGCAGGGACTCCCCTCCTTCTATAAAGTGATGAAGGGAATCGAACTGCTGAAAAAGCATGGCGTGGAATACAACGCAATGGCAGTCGTCAATGACTACAACGTAGATTATCCGCTGGAATTCTATCACTTTTTCAAGGAAATAGATTGCCACTATATCCAATTCACCCCGATTGTAGAACGCCTCGGATTCCATCAGGACGGAACGTTGCTCACCTCGCCGGAACAGCAGGATGCCAACATCAAACTGGCCCCTTTCACGGTCGACGCCGGAAATGGAGATTTCCTCTGTGCGGTCTTCGACGAATGGCTGAAAGAGGATGTCGGTAATTATTATATCCAGCTTTTCGACTCCACACTGGCAAACTGGTAGGCGAACAACCGGGCGTCTGTACGCTGGCACGCACTTGCGGACATGCCGGTGTGATGGAGTTCAATGGCGACGTATATGCCTGCGACCACTTTGTATTCCCGGAATATAAGTTAGGTAACATCCATACCCAGACGCTTACCGAGATGATGTACAGCCAACGCCAACTGAAGTTCGGAGCAGACAAATATGAAACACTCCCTACCCAATGCAAGGAGTGTGACTACCTGTTTGCCTGCAACGGCGAATGTCCCAAGAACCGTTTTCTCCATACGGCAAACGGCGAACCCGGATTGAACTATCTATGTAGAGGTTACAAGAAATTTTTTAAGCACGTGGCTCCTTACATGGATTTCATGAAAAAAGAATTGTTGGCCGACGCCCGCCAGCCAACGTCATGCAATGGGCAAAAGAGAATAAACTATAATCGAACATATGAAAATCAACAGACGTGATTTTATCAAAACAGGAGGTATGGTTATGCTTGGATCATTAGCAGTTCCCTCATTCCTGGGAAGTTGTACCGGAAACAAGGTAGATCAGGCTACCGGTATCTCATTCGCTCAGAACCATTTTGGTGTCAGTGAAAGCGACATGAAGAAAGTGTTGGCAGCAGCACTTGAGAAAGGAGGCGACTATGCAGATCTTTTCTTTGAACATTCCTACCGGAACAATATCGGATTGCAAGACGGAGCCGTAAACCGTGCTTCGTCCAATATCGATTTCGGTATGGGAGTACGTGTATTGGCCGGTGATCAGACCGGTTATGCGTATGTGGAAAACGTGACTCTCGACGAGATGCTGAAAGCTGCCCGCACGGCAGCCCGTATCGCAACCGGCTCGGCAGGAAAAGCTCCGGTTGCCCTGACGGAGGAACCGATCCCGAATAATTATTACGGTGTACAAACTCCTTGGGACGAGCTCGCCGTAAATGCAAAGACCCCGTATCTTCAGAAACTGAACGATCAGATTTTTGCGCTTGACAAACGGGTGCACAAAGTGATGGCTTCGTTGGGAGACACGACTTCACACATCTTGTTCTGCAACTCCGAAGGACAGATGTACTACACTATCGTCCGATGGTGACGCTGGGGGCAGTCTGTATCATGGAGGACAACGGGAAGATCGAAAATTCATATGCATCCCGCGCTTTCCGCATGGGAGCCGAATTCCTGACAGATGATATCATTGCCGAAGTAGCTAAGGAGGCAGTAGAGAAAACCTCCATCCTATTCCAAGCTATCAACCTAAAGGAGCGAAATGCCGGTCGTAATGGGTGCAGGAGGTTCCGGCATCTTGTTGCACGAAGCAATCGGCCATGCTTTCGAAGCTGACTTCAATCGCAAGAATACATCGATCTTCTCCGACCAGCTGAACAAAAAGGTTTGTAACGAGCATATCAATGTGGTGGACGACGGTACGATTCCTTTCAACCGCGGTTCTGTCAATATCGATGACGAAGGTATCGCCGGGCAAAAGACTTATATCGTGAAAGAAGGCATTCTGACCAGCTACCTGCACGACCGTATCAGTGCCAAACATTACGGTATACCTTCAACGGGGAACGGTCGCCGTGAATCATTCCGCCAGATGCCGATCCCGCGTATGCGCGCTACCTATATGGAAGCCGGAAACGTGACGGAAGAAGAAATGATCTCGACGGTGAAGAAAGGTATCTATGCCTCTAGCTTCACCAACGGGCAAGTACAGATCGGTGCAGGCGACTTCACCTTCTTCGTGAAAGACGGTTATCTAATCGAAAATGGTAAACTGACACAGCCGATCAAAGATATCAATATCATCGGTAACGGTCCACGTGCATTGGCCGATATCACGATGGTCGGAAACAATTACAAGATGGATAACGGCACCTGGACATGCGGCAAGGACGGACAATCCTGTCCGGTACCTGCGGTATGCCGTCAGCCTTAGTTAGTAAACTTACTGTAGGAGGAGAAAATTAAAAAGATTTATGATTTATGCGTTGTCTACACACCCATAAATCATAAATCCAAAGTCATAATCATAAATCTAAAATCATAAATCATTAGACATGATAACGAACGAAAATAAAAACTGGCTCAGTGGGCCATGGAATTTGCCCTGAAAAACGGTTGCCAGGCCTCACGTGTAAGTATCTATAATGGATCGAGCAGTTCCTTCGAAATACGTGATATGAAAATGGACCGCTTGCAACAGGCATCGGAAAACAGTTTGGTGATCCATCTGTTTGTGGACGGACGTTTCGGTTCCTTCTCTACAAACCGTCTGGATAAAAAGGAACTGGAAAGTTTTATCCGTAACGGTATCGCTTCCACTCGCTTCCTGGCGGAAGACAAGGCGCGTACGTTACCCGACTCTTCTCTCTATTATAAAGGAGGCGGCGCCGACTTGCAACTGATCGATCCGAAGTTCGACTCAATCCAGCCGGACGACAAAGTGACACTGGCCATGAACGTCTGCAACGAATGATGGGAAAAGACCCCCGTATTATCTCGGTCAATTCATCCTACAGCGATGAAAAGGATTTCAAATATATGGTTGCCAGCAACGGCTTCGAAGGGGAAGCATCCGGTTCTTCTTTCAGCCTAGTTGCCAGCGTAAGCATCAAAGGTGAAGGGGATGCTCGCCCGGAATCCTATTGGTTCGATTCTTCACTTTACTATGATAAGTTAATTAAAGAAGGTCTGGGAACAAAGGCCCTGGAACGTGTAATGCGTAAACTGGGACAGAAAAAGGTCGCTTCCGGCAAGTATCAGATGGTTGTGGACAATATGAATTCCTCCCGTTTGCTTTCTCCGGTAATCGATGCATTATATGGTTCTTCCATCCAGCAGAAAAACTCTTTTTTGTTGGATAAAATCGACCAGAAAGTATTGGGTGACAAACTAACGGTTATCGATGAACCCCACATGGTGGGTACATCCGGTGCCCGATATTTCGATGGCGAAGGTGTAGCGACAAAACGTATGCCTGTGTTTGAAAACGGTATCCTGAAAACCTATTATATCGATACCTATTCAGCCAACAAGATGAATATGAGACAAACGATTGCCTCCCCTTCTATCCTGACCATGCAAATGGGAAATAAGGATACGGATGGTCTGATTGCTTCTGTCGACAGAGGCATTCTGGTGACGGGTTTCAACGGCGGTAACAGCAACAGTACGACCGGTGACTTCTCTTACGGTGTAGAAGGTTTCCTGATCGAAAAAGGCAAACTGACACAACCCATCTCCGAAATGAACGCAACAGGCAACATGATTTCCTTGTGGAGTAATTTAGCCGAAGTCGGCAATGACCCGCGCACATTCTCCAGTTGGCGTGTTCCTTCTCTAATATTCGACAGGGTCGATTTTAGCGGGTTATAAGAAATAATATATATTGTTAAATAGTAGATGGATACAGAAGTGAATCCTAAAAGTTATACAAAAACATTTAGAATTCACTTCATTATATTTTGTCTATACCAAAAGATAACAGAATGAACAGAGGCATCTTGATCTTCCAACATTTCCTTCTCTTTCTGTTTTTCATATAATTGTTCAACAGATTTGGTGTCCCTCCCAAACATTTGATAAAGGAATCAAATCTGTTATATTTAATAAATGTCAGATACGGAAAATAGGTGCTCACTGAGCGCCTTTAAGGCATGCACTTTATCCTCCGCTTTCATCACCAACGATACGTTACTACTACTACCACCGTATGAAATCATTCGTACGGGAATATCTTTCAACGCATTGATGATGCGTGCCTCAAAACCGACATTTTGCCATTCCAAGTCACCAACAACACAAACAATCACCATATTCTTTTCGACTGTAATCGTTGCGTATTCCCTTAATACACCCACAATCTCGTCTATGTGCTTGTCATTATCAATCGCTACGGAAACTCCGATATCAGAAGTAGTCACCATGTCCACCGGTGTATTGTAATTATAGAATGTATCAAACACGATGCTCAGAAAATGAGGTGTCGGTATCGTATGTAGCGACTTGATCTTGACATATGTGATATTGTCTTTGGCGGCAACAGCTTTGATCGCCTCTTTTTCAGCAGTGTTCGAGATCAATGTACCTGACGCACTTGGTTGCAACGCGTTCAAAAGGCGTACCGGAATGTTCTTTTCCTTGGCAGGTAGGATACAAGCCGGATGCAGTATCTTAGCACCGAAATGCGCCAACTTGGCTGCTTCGTCGAAGTTCAATTGTCTGACAGGAGCGGTATCATTGACAAACCGTGGGTCATTATTATGCATTCCGTCAATATCCGTCCATATCTGTATCTCTTCTGCTTGGATAGCCGCTCCGATTAAAGAGGCGGTGTAATCACTTCCTCCCCTTTCCAAGTTGTCAATACTGCCGTAGGCATTCCGGCAAATAAAACCTTGCGTGATATATATTTCAGCCTCCTTGTTTTGCTCCAAAAGAACCTTTAGGTGTTTAGAGATATATTCCATATCCGGTTCATTGTCCACCGTAATCCGCATGAAGTTCAACGCAGGCAATAAAGCAACCTCCACCCCCTGTTCTTCCAGATAACAGGCCATCAGAAAAGTCGATATCAACTCACCCTGCACCAAGATTTCCTTTTCATCGAATACGCTGAAAGGCATATTTGAGAAAGACCAGACATGTTGAAACCGTTCGAGCATGTATTGCATGGCTTTTTCCTTGTAGACATCGCTCCGGTATAATTCTTCTATATGATTGACATAAGCCTGCTCCAAGGAAGAAAGGACCGCATTGGCTTTTTCCGGATCTTTTTTTGTGAAAACATTCAGATATCTCCACTAAAGAGTTTGTTGTCCCTGCCATAGCAGAGAGCACTACTATTTTCTGTTCCTGATCGCAAACTATTGACGCAACATTCTTGATCCGCTGGGCAGAACCGACTGAAGTACCACCAAATTTTAATACTTTCATTAGACTATCTGATTTTTGATTTTACTTTTTATACATTAAATCTAACCACGAACGTACTACCTTTACCGACTTCGCTTTCGATATGGATCGTACCACCATGAGCTTCCACAAAGTCCTTGCTGATGGCAAGTCCTAAACCACTACCTTGTACTTTTGTTCCTGGGACACGGAAATAGTGATCAAAAATACTTTCGTGGTAACGCGAATCAATGCCCTTTCCGAAGTCCTTGACATAAATCTCGACGGCTTTGTCGATCTGTCGTGCACCGATGACGATCCTCCCGTTCTCCGATGAATAACGGATGGCGTTCGACAACAGATTGGTCACAACCCAAGCAATCTTCTCGCTGTCAACAAACAACTTGGCAATCTTTTCGGGATATTCCACTTCGATCTGACAGTTAAAACGCTCGGCTTGTACCTGGTTCGCTTGATGGCATAGTTAATCAGTTCGATCGGTTTGGTAATCTTCGGATTCAAATAGAGCTTACCACTCTCTACCTGTGACATCTTCAACAATTCACTAGTGGTCTCCAACAAACGATCGCTATTCTCCTTTATGTTCCTAGAAAGGCTCTCCTGTTCTGTATTTAGCTTTCCTATCCTGTTATCTTCCAGTAATTTCAAGCTCATCATAATAGCTGATATCGGTGTTTTCAGTTCATGGAAGATCGTCGAAATAAAGGTTGTCTTTGCAATATCTTTTTTCTTTAAATTCGGTCACGTTTTTCAACAAGATCACATCCCCGACATACTTACTCTCTAGTCCGGTCTGCTTGTTGACGTTGATCGGAATGTATTTTACCTGAAAATAGCTTTCTTTATTGTCTGCATAAATTTTCAACGGGTCCTTATTGTCATCGGGATGAACTAATTGCCGAATCAAGCGCGGAGCAAATCATTTTTTAACGCCACTTCGGGAGCCGGCCTGCCAATATGTTTTCCCGCGTCAAATTCAAAACAGTCAAAGCCTCGTCATTGACAAACAAAATCTTCCGTTCCTTACTCAAGCCTATGATAGGTTCTGCTATGCTGTTGATAATTGTTTCTATATATTTTTTCCCCTGCAGGATATCTTCCAGCGAACTGTTCCTGTATTCGGCCAATCGCTCAGCCATCTCGTTAAACAATGTAGCTATTTCCTTGAACTCCGGCTCATTCCCCCAAATCGAGCCGCTTACTGTAATTGGCATTGGTGATTTCCTTGATGCATCCGTCAATTTCCGGATCTGTACGCTGACCGAACGTGGTAAACGAACCAGAAAGAGGAAAGCGATCGTGATACAAGCAATCCCTACCGTCCAGATCCCCAAAGAGATCTTTTCGCTGTGTTGGACAGCCACTTCATTCTTTTCATAAATGGCAGACATATTGACCGCATAATGGTATAGATCGCTGGCTATTTGCCGAATCGATTCATCATCCATGTCATCCAATGCCTTTTCACAGTACGAACTTAACCGGTTGGTCAGTACGTCTTCATCCTTCTCTGTCAGATTGTTTCTCTGAGCCTCCAACCCGGCCTCAAAGTTTTTTCGGGCATTCGGATTTTCCCGAATGGCATCCAGTGACTCGAGCATCTGACGGGAATAAAGGAGTGAATTATAATTATCCGCTAGGATATTCTGCGTGTCATCCGATACATTATGAATGTTTTTTATAGCCAATCCACCTAATAAAGTGATCAGGACAAATAAAAGTCCTATCCCATAAGTCAACTTTGTTTTTATATTCATATTCATGGAAGGATTTTATGCTAATATTATTAAATCAATGCCTAATTGAGCCAACTCTTCTAACATGTTCCGATAATGAACCATAGCAAGGATAACGGAAGGGTATTTTTAAAGCTGGTCGTCCGATACATAGCTACTGATTTGCTTTTCTTTACAAACCTGTACGATCGCATCCGTTATATGTGGGGATTGCACTTGAATGATTTCTCCTCCAAGTTCCGTTGCCAACTTGAAATGGTTAAGCAAATGCCTTTGACTTGCCAACGGAATCCTGTCGGAACTTTCTCTTGGGGTTTGTACATACAGTACAAAAACTTGGAATTATATCGGGTTGCCAACCGTGCGACTTTCCGTATGATACTTACGGGGAGTTTTCTCATTACTGCTGATGCAGGCCATAAACCTTTCGTGGCGTACACCGAGATTCTCTGGAATGGTATTCTCCACTTTTTTTTCTACCCGCAAAGCTACCTCTTTCAATGCCAACTCCCTAAGCTGAAGAATATGTTCAGCCTTAAAGAAATTATTTAATGCTGTTTGTATCTTATCGGGTTTGTATATTTTTCCGGCTTTTAACCGAGCCAGCAATTCGTCAGCGGTAAGGTCTATGTTGACCACTTCATCAGCCTGCTCCAGTACGATATCAGGAATACGTTCCTTGACCTCAATGCCAACCACGTCCTGCACCATCTCGTTAAGTCCTTCTATATGCTGAATATTGACCGCCGTGATCACAACTGATACCGGCATCCAGTATATCCATGACATCCTGCCAACGCTTTCGTTCTTACTGCCTTCGACATTGGTATGAGCCAATTCGTCAACGATGACAACTTC
>ENA-OQCS01001331-OQCS01001331.1-human-gut-metagenome-genome-assembly--contig:-NODE-1331-length-12865-cov-3.528262_pt1 | contig 12865 bp, 20 predicted proteins | sample MGYA00242757_ERZ504575 | MGnify/ENA primary metagenome ERZ504575 (study PRJEB26092, sample SAMD00036297) | human gut metagenome | host: Homo sapiens | study: EMG produced TPA metagenomics assembly of...
CCCCCGGTGCTCGATCCTGGACGAGGCCACCTCCTCCATCCGATACCCCGCACCGAAGCGCTGGTGCAGCGCGGCATGGACGGCCTGATGTATGGCCGCACCAGCTTTGTCATTGCGCACCGCTGTCCACCGTCCGCAATGCAGACTGCATCGTGGTGCTGGAGCAGGGCCGCATCATCGAGCGCGGCAGCCACGACGAGCTGATTGCCAAGAAGGGCAAGTATTACCAGCTGTACACCGGCAATCTGGCCGAGGACTAAGCTTTTTTCTGCCTCCTCAATGAAAAAGCGACAGCGTGCATCAAATTGCGCGCTGCCGCTTTTTGTGTTATACTGGCTCTGCGGCCCTTCTCCGATCCCCCTGTCGCGGAAAGGAGGTGGTAAACATGCCTAGCTTTATCGCGTTTTTTCAGACTGTCGCAGCAGAGGTAGTAGCCTACTATTTATGCAAGTGGCTTGACAGCCTGTTCTTCAAGGGCAGCAAGCACTAATGAAAAGAAGCACCCCGGTAGAACCAGTACCGGGGTGCTTCGATTTTTACGTGGTAAACACGTTCGGCCTTATCGCGTTGCCTACCCTTATTATACGCACTTTCATGCAAAAGTCAAGAGGTTTCCAATCTGTTTTTCTACCATGTTACGTCGGAATTTTTTGTGCTTTACAAGGCTTTTCCGTTGGTTTATACTGAATGCTGAATGATTCTATCGTATTGAGGGGTTTTACACTGTGGTTTCGGAAAACAAGTTGACACTGGACATCCTGCCGCTTTCGGCAGACACAGCCCGGCTGGTGCGGGTGTACGGCACAGAGCCGTGTATCGCGCTGCCCGGCACACTGCCAGCACCGGAGGGCGGCAGCTTTGCTGTTACCGAACTGGGCGACTACTGCTTTTCCGAAAAGCCGCGCAGCCTGCCTGCGGCAGACAAGACCTGCCGCTACGAGGCGGCCCCGGACGGCACGGCGCGGCTGATTCGGGCCTTTGGGCAGACGGTAGGCGGCACCTGCCGCCGGTACGACTTCGACTTTGACGCGCCCGCTGCCGGTTCGGATGCAGACGACCTGCACCCGGTGTGTGGGAACTTTCTCGAAGAGCTGACCCTGCCGGACAGCTTACAGGTCGTCGGCAGCTGCGCATTCTACAACTGCCGCAAGCTGCGTCTGCTCACCGTGGGCACGGGCAGCCTGACCATGGGCAGCGATGTGTTTTGAACTGCTTCGCGCTGGAGACCATCCGGGTGCAGGCAGGCCCTGAAGAACTACGGCTGTTTGCCTTGTGAACAACATCACCGAAGCGGTGCGGGCTGAGTTTTGCCCTGCCGGTACAGCAGCCCCGCTGGCGGCGCTCTGGTATCCCGCCTACTGGGAGGATATCGAGGAGACCCCCGCCCACATCCTTCTGCACACCTTTTCCGGCCAAGGATATCATTACCGGCAGTGTTTTTTAGAGAACAAATTCCTCCCCGCAGAATACGACGCGATCTTCCCGCAGCCACGATGCCGACGATGCCAATGTGATGGCAATGCTCTGCTTTGACCGGCTGCGGTATCCGTGGCAGCTGACCGAAGCCGCTGCCGGGCACTACCGGGCATTTCTGGCAGCCAACACAGGCCGGGTGCTGGCCCGCCTGCTGAAGGCGCAGGACAATGATGCCGTGCGTGCACTCATTGCGCTGGATGTGCTGGACAAAGACGGCTTTACCGAAGCTTCAGCCTTGCCGCCAAGGCTGGGAACGCCGCTGCCGCCGCTCTGCTGGCGGATGCGGAGCACAAAAAGTATGTTCCTCAGCCCAAAAAGCAGCGGTACGATTTTGATTTTTAAACAGCAGAAAACTCCTTCCGTCGCACTTCGTGCGCCAGCTCCCTCTAAGAGGAAGCCTTTGGCAGTAAGGGTAAGCTTCCGGTTTCGCCAGAGGCCCCATCCATGAGAGGGCTGGCATCGCGCAGCAATGACTGGGGGAGTTTGCAGCGAGGCTGAGAGGGTTCTAAGTGAGGTGACACTTTTGCCCCAAACGATCCAAAAAGAAAAATTTTTGACCCGCGCAAGCCGTTCCAGTCCCAGCGGCCGGAGACCCACGAGGAGTGGCAGGCACGCATGGGCGGCGAGGTGCTGGCGGTGGTGCGCAGCGGGCTGTATCTGGACTTCCGCTTTCTGGATATGGCGCTCAGTGCCTTGTCCCCCGCCCCGGACGAGCGCTGCCGGGTGCTGGCTACGGACGGTCAGGTCCTGTTTTATCAGCCAGCCACCTGCTGCGGCTCTATCAGGACAATCCAAAATATCTCAATCGGTTGTATCTGCACACCATATTCCACTGCGTATTCCGACATTTGTGGCTGAAAGGCCGCCGGGAGCCGCAGCTGTGGAGCCTTGCCTGTGATATCGCAGTGGAAAACGTTATCGACAGCCTGAACCGCACCAGCGTCAAGCGCCCGCTGACCTATGTGCGCCAGAACGCCTACCAGCAGATCACCGCCGAGGAAACCGTGGTGGCAGCCGCGCCGGTGTATCGGTGGCTCACCCGGCAGACCCCCGGCGTGCTGCGCCAGCTGGAGCGGGAGTTCGTGACCGACGACCACCGTCTGTGGCCGAAGGATGCGCCTGACCAGCCCCAGCAGATGCCCACGCCGCTGCCCCAGAAAACGTGGCAGAAGATCGGGGAGCGGATGCAGACAGAGCTGGACCTGCGGGATAAGGAAGCCGGGGATGGTGCCGATGCCCTGAAGCAGCAGGTAAAAGCCGCCAACCGCAGCCGCCGCAGCTACCGGGATTTTCTGCGCCGGTTCTGCGTGCTGCGGGAGGAAGTAAAGCTGGACCCGGACGAGTTCGACCTGAACTTCTACACCTACGGCCTTTCGGTGTACGGAAACCTGCCCCTCATCGAGCCTCTGGAAAGCCGGGAGAGCAAAAAGATCGAAGAGCTGGCCCTTGTCATCGACACCAGCTACTCCACCTCCGGTGAACTGGTGCGGGCGTTCCTTGCGGAGACCTACACTCTGCTGAAAGGACAGGAGAACTTTTTCCACCGGATGAACCTGCACCTGATCCAGGCCGATAACGCCATCCGGCAGGATATCCTGATCCACAACGAGGACGAGCTGATCCACGCCATGAACACTTGAGCTGCGGGGCGGCGGCGGAACGGACTTCCGCCCGGCCTTTGAATACGTGAACCAGCTGTGCGCCGAGAAGAAGTTCTCGAACCTGCGGGGCCTTTTGTACTTCACCGACGGCATGGGCACTACCCGCCAAGCGCCCAGCCTACGACACCGCTTTTCTGTTTCTGGGGGAGCGGTTCGACGATGCCAATGTACCGCCGTGGGCCATGAAGGTGGTTCTGGATGAAGAAGAATTTACCGGTGCAGCAGCCCGCCCGCAAAGCACCCTTGCCGACGCGCTGGCCGAAGAGGACGACCTGTACCGTGACCTGAACAATTCGTGAGGGAATTTGTTATGAATATCAAACGAGCCAAAGAAGAAATTGAACACACCGTAAAAGCCTACCTTGCCAAGGATGCTCTGGCGAATACGCCATCCCGGCCATCCGGCAGCGTCCCATTCTGCTCATGGGGCCTCCGGGCATTGGCAAGACGCAGGTGATGGAGCAGGTAGCCCGGGAGTGCGGCGTGGCGCTGGTGGCCTACACCATCACCCACCACACCCGCCAGAGCGCCGTGGGTCTGCCCTTCATCCGCCAGCGCAATTATGGCGGCAAAGATGTCTCGGTGACCGAATACACCATGAGCGAGATCATTGCCAGCATCTACGCCAAGATGGAGGCCACCGGCCTCTCCGAGGGCATTCTGTTCATCGACGAGATCAACTGTGTGTCGGAAACGCTGGCCCCCACCATGCTGCAATTTTTGCAATGCAAGACCTTTGGCAATCAGGCCGTGCCTGCGGGCTGGGTGATCGTGGCGGCAGGCAACCCACCGGAATATAACAAATCTGTGCGCGACTTTGATATCGTTACGCTGGACCGCGTGCGCCGCATGGACATTGAGCCGGACCTGCCCGTGTGGAAGGACTATGCCCGCGCTGCCCACATCCACAGCGCCATTTTGAGCTATCTGGAGCTGCACCCGCAGAACTTCTACCAGATCAACGCCGATGTGGACGGCACCCAGTTCGTGACCGCCCGCGGCTGGGAGGATCTTTCCAATCTGCTGGACACCTACGAAACACTGGGTCTGCAGGCTGATGAAGACCTGATCCGCGAGTACATCCAGCACCCGAAGATCGCAGAGGACTTCTCCGCCTACCTCGACCTTTACTATAAGTACCGCGACGACTACGGCGTAGAGGAGATCTTGGCCGGACAGGCAAAGCCCGCCGTGTTCGCACGGCTGCTGCAGGCCCCCTTCGACGAGCGGCTTTCGCTGGTCAGCCTGATCCTTGCAGGCTCGGCACCCGGTTCACGGCCTCCCGTCAGGCAGATGCAGTGGCCGACAGCTGCTATGCCTTTCTGCGGGAGACCAAAAAAGCCCTTGCCACCGTTCCGGAGGATATCCCGGACGGCTCGGCAGAAATGTTCCACCAGCAGATCATGGATTACGACACCGAAACACAGCAAAAGCGTGCCGCCGGGCTGCTGAGCAAGATGCTCTGACCACCCGCCTGCAGGTGCTGGCCGTGCTGCGCGGCTGGGAGGGCGAACTGCGCCGTGCCAACGCCGCCGGCACACAGGAAGCCTTCGACCTGCTGCGCGGGCAGTTCCAGTCCCTTGCCGATGAGCGCGAAAAGGCCCAGCAGACCGCCAGCGCCGCGCTGGAAGCCGCTTTCGACTTTATGGAACAGGCCTTTGCCGAAAGCCAGGAGATGGTGGTGTTCGTCACCGAGCTGACGGTGGACCCGGTGTCCCACGCCTTCCTCACCGAGAACGGCTGCGAACGCTACTTCCAGTACAACAAAGACCTGCTGCTGGACCACCGCAAAGCTGCCCTGCAGCAGGAGCTGGCGGCAGAGCAGCGCCGTCATGGCGGGGTGTGAGCCATGCTGGAAAATCTTCTGTTCAGCATGAACAGCACCATGCCGCTGTTCTTTATCATGCTGCTGGGCTATGTGCTGCACCGCACCGGTTTTCTGAGCGATGCGTTCGTGGCCGGGGCCAACAAGTTCGTGTTTTATGTGGCACTGCCGGTGCAGCTGTTCCGCGACCTTGGCAAAAACGATGTCCGCGCCACCTTCGATGGCCGGTATGTGCTGTTCTGCTTTGCGGTCACACTGGCGTGCATCCTTGTGATCTGGGCGCTGGCAAAGCTGTTTTTAAAGGGCACCGGCCTTGTGGGCGAGTTCGTTCAGGTGTGTTACCGCTCGTCGGCTGCCATCCTCGGCTCGGCTTTTCTGCAGAGCATCTACGGCGATGCCAGCATGTCCAGCCTGATGATCCTTGGCAGTGTGCCGCTGTATAACATCATGGCAGTGGTCATTTTGATGCTGGAAGCGCCCACTGCGCAGGCTCAGACCGGCAATATGGCTGAAAAGCTCAAAAAGAGTGTGAAAGGCATCCTGACGAACCCCATCCTTCTGGGCATTGCAGCGGGTTTTGCGTGGAGCATGCTGCACATTTCCATGCCTGCCATGCTGGATAAGGCCCTTTCCAATGTGGCCGGTCTGACCAGCCTCTGGCCCTGCTTGCCATTGGTGCAGGCTTCAAGGGCAAAAAAGCTCTGGGATACCTCAAGCCTACCGCTGTGGCTACTGTGGTCAAGCTGATGGTGCTGCCTGCGCTGTTCCTGCCGCTGGCTGTGCGCTTTGGCTTTACCGACGAAAAGCTGGTGGCCCTGCTGGTGATGCTGGGCAGCATCACCACCGGCGTGCTACGTTATGGCAAAGCAGATGGGCACGAAGGTGTGCTTACCGGCAGCGTGTGCGTTACCACCACCCTGTTCAGCGCCTTCAGCCTGACCTTCTGGCTGTTCGTGCTGCGGAGCCTCGGATATATTTTATAACATCTTTTGCATAGCACAACAGCGGACGGCCTGCAGGCTGTCCGCTGTTTGCTTTTCAGATGTTGCTTGGGGAATCAGGCCGCACCGAAGGGATGCAGCTTCTGCCCTTTATTCTGTCATTTCCAGTTCAGAGATCCATTCCCGCACGCGGTCCGGGCGGTTTGTGACGATGGCATCCGGCTGCAGGGGCCAAAGGTCTTTCACGGCCTGTTCCCGTCCACCGTCCAGTATGCCGCCTTGATGCCCAGATCATGCAGCTTCTGCACCATGCTGGGCTGCTGGTAAGCGGTGTGATATTCACAGCTCACCCAGTCCGGCTTGAAGTCCAGCGTCTGCACATACTTTACCGGGTCCCGCTGTTCCAGCAGGCGCTGGGCTACCTCTACCAGACTCTTGCCCGGAAAGTTCGCCTGCAGCATACTGATCTGATTGCCCATCCAGCGCAGGGCCCAGCTGCAGTTTTCGTCATCCACATTTTCCACCGACAGCGGCGGCAGCTGTGGAAAATCATCCTCTTCCAGCCCGTTCTGCAGGCCAAGCATTTCCCATGTGCTAGTGGGCAGCGCCATGGTCTCCAACGCACCGTAGACCAGCACGCCCACCTTCAGCTCCGGCATCAGCTGCTTTGCCTGCCGCAGCAGGTCGTGGTTGAACGAGATCACCACCAGCCGGTCGGTAATGTTTGCTGCACGCACCTCCTCGATCACGCGGGGGACAAAATCCGGGTCGTCATCGATGGTGGCCTTCATTTCCAGCTGAACGATGGTACCTTCCATTTCCCTGCACAGAGCCAGTGCCTCCTGCAGGGTAGCGATCCTCTCGTTCCGATAGTTCACATCCTTCCAGCTGCCAAAGTCCAGCGCCTTCAGCTCGCCCTCGGTCATGTCGTAGATCTGGCCACGCATATCGGTGTGCCAGTCAATGACAAAATCGTGGTGGATCACCAGCTTTTTATCGCTGGTCTGCTGTACGTCCATTTCCACGCCGTCCGCGCCGATCTCCATCGCCTTGCGGAACGCAGAAAGGGTATTTTCCGGCGCAAGATAGGACGCGCCGCGGTGTGCAATGATCTCAGATGTCATAAATTCCAATTCTTTCTCACAAATTTATTTTTTCGCAAATTTCAGGCAAGGTCGGTGCCGTTTGAAGCAATGACCTTTTTGTACCAGTAGAAGCTGTCCTTGCGGCTGCGGGCCAGTGTGCCGTTGCCGTCGTTGTCCTTATCCACATAGATAAAGCCGTAGCGCTTTTTCATCTCACCGGTGGATGCGCTCACAAGGTCGATAGGGCCCATGTGGTGTAGCCCATCAGCGGCAGGCCGTCCTCGTTGACGGCCTTTTCCATCTGCTCGATGTGGGCGCGCAGATAATCGATGCGGTAGCTGTCGTGGATGGAGCCGTCCGCTTCCACGGTATCCACCGCGCCAAGGCCGTTCTCCACAATGAACATGGGCTTTTCGTACCGGTCGTAGATGGTGTTCAGGGTCACGCGCAGGCCCACCGGGTCGATGGCCCAGCCCCACTCGCTGGCCTTGAGGTACGGGTTCTTCACGGCTTCCAGCACCGCATTGCCGTCGGCCTTTTCTTCTGCCAGGATCTCCTGATCCGTGGTGATGCAGCGGCTGGAATAGTAGCTGAAGGAGACAAAATCCACGGTGCCTTCTTTCAGAACCTGCTCATCGCCCGGCTCGGTGTGTAGGGTGATGCCGGCCTTCTCCATCCGCTTTTTTGCCCACACCGGGTAGCACCGCGGGCCTGCACATCGGTAAAGAAGTAGTTGTCGCGATCCGCTTCCTGCGCGGCACGGATATCCTCCGGTGCACAGGTGCGCGGGTAATACTGGCCTGCCGCCAGCATACAGCCCACCATGGCACCGGGCATCTTTTCATGGGCCAGCTTGACCGCCTTTGCGCTGGCCACCAGCTCATGATGTGCCGCCTGATACTCCACCTGCTGCACATTCTCGCCCGGATAGAACACTAGCCCCGCGCCGGTAAAGGGCAGATGCAGCAGCATGTTGATCTCGTTGAAGGTGAGCCAGTATTTCACCTTCCCCTTGTAGCGGTCAAACAGCACTTCACAGTAGTGCACATAGGCATCCACCATGCGGCGGTCTTTCCAGCCGCCATACTTTTTTATGAGGGCAATGGGGGTATCGAAGTGGCAGATGGTCACAAGCGGTTCAATGCCGTATTTGTGGCACTCATCAAACACATCCTCATAGAACTTCAAGCCCTCTTCATTGGGCTGGGCATCGTCGCCGTTCGGCAGGATGCGGGTCCATGCGATGGACAGCCGGAAGCACTTGAAACCCATCTCGGCAAAGAGGGCGATGTCCTCTTTATAATGGTGATACAGGTCAATGGCTTCATGGCTGGGATAATAGTGCTTGTCGTCGCACTCCAGCATTTCCAGCCGACCCAGCGCCACCGGGAAGCGGTCCGGGCCAAACGGGGTCACATCCACGGTGGCAAGGCCCTTGCCGCCTGCCTGCCATGCGCCCTCGCACTGGTTAGCAGCGGTGGCACCGCCCCACAGAAAATCTTTGGGAAAACTGCCCATATGTAAACCCTCCCTATTCTAATTTGTTGATTATAAGATACCGCACAATCGCCGGAATGTCCATGCCTACATTTTACAAAAAGGTGCTTCATTGTTGTGAAAGTACGACTTTTATCGTCAAATCGCCGAATTTTGATTCTATTTTTCGTACATTTTTCACGAGAAAAATGCAAAAACGGCCTGATTTTCCTTTCATTCTGGTTCTTTCAAACTGTCCGCAGACATGGTACAATAATCAGGTAAGATACACCGCCGCTTTTTCGGCATTGGAAAATGGAGTGTTTGATTATGACTGAGTTCAAGCCCATTAAAGAAGGCAAGGTTCGTGAGATCTATGATAACGGTGACAGCCTCATCATGGTTGCTACCGACCGCATTTCCGCGTTTGATGTCATCCTGAAAAACAAGGTCACCAAAAGGGCACCGTTCTGACCCAGATGAGCAAATTCTGGTTCGATTACACCCGCGATCTGCTGCCCAACCATATGCTGAGCGTAGACGTGAAGGATATGCCGGAGTTCTTCCAGCAGCCCCAGTTCGACGGCAACAGCATGATGTGCCGTAAGCTGACCATGCTGCCCATCGAGTGCATCGTGCGCGGCTACATCACCGGCAGCGGCTGGGCCAGCTACCAGAAGACCGGCAAGGTGTGCGGCATCCAGCTGCCCGAGGGCCTGAAGGAGTCCGACAAGCTGCCCGAGCCTATCTACACTCCCTCCACCAAGGCCGAGATCGCGACCACGACGAGAACATCTCCTACGAAAAGAGCATCGAGGTGCTGGAAAAGCAGTTCCCCGGCCACGGCGAGGAGTATGCCACCAAGCTGCGCGACTACACCATTGCCCTGTACAAGAAGTGTGCTGAGTATGCGCTCTCCCGCGGCATCATCATTGCCGACACCAAGTTTGAGTTTGGTCTGGATGAGAACGGCAACGTGGTGCTGGGCGACGAGATGCTCACCCCGGATTCCTCCCGCTTCTGGCCGCTGGAGGGCTACGAGCCGGGCCACAGCCAGCCCTCTTTTGATAAGCAGTTCGTTCGCGACTGGCTCAAGGCCAACCCCGACAGCAACTACGACCTGCCGCAGGACGTGATTGACAAGACCATTGCCAAGTATCTGGAGGCTTACGAGCTGCTCACCGGCAAAAAGCTGTAAATTTTACGATAAAACGAATCCCGGCAGATGCTTGACAGCTCTGCGGGATTCGCTATAATATCTATAGAAAGGGCACTGCGACAAGCGGTTGGCCCCAGTTCAAGGTTTACAGTTTTTGAGAACCGTCACCGTGCCGGGTGGCGGTTCTTACTTTTCACGCGAATGGTGAATGTCAATCCAAACAAGTGGAATGTCAAAGTAATTGGCATGTACTCACCTCCTTTCGGAAGTGAGGGCCGAACCGCCTGCCGTTGTTTGCAGTGCCCCGCCGCCTTTCAGCAGCAGAGATAGCATAACACAGTTTTCGGCTGATTTCAACAAAATGCTTCCGTGCGTCGCACGGAAGCATTTTTTGTTTCACTCGCTCAGCTCCGAACTTTCCTCGGAAAAAGCTTCGGACTCCGCCGGTTTTTCGTTTTCTTCGTCCAGCAGGTACTGCACCTCGGTCTGCTTTGCCATCTGGTCAGCCGTCCAGTCCAGCTGTGCAATGCCCACCAGCTCCAGCGTGTACTGCTCCACATTCTGCAGGCTACCGGAGGCAAGACTCTGGCCCGGGTCGTTCTCCGGCGACCATGTAATGCGCAGCTCATCCGGCTGTGCGCTGCACTGCTGCACGGCATCGGTCACGCTGCGGCAGTCCTGCGCAAAGGCCTGTACGCTGTCATAGCCGCCAAACAGCTCCACAGTCAGGCTCAGATAGCCGTTTCCGGCATTCACATCCCGCAGCGTTTTCGCCTCACTGCTGTACAGGTAGGCGTTTCCGCTGATATTCTTCACACGGATATCCGGGGCTGTTTGTTTGATCTTGTCATAGGCTTCTGTCGTATATTCCTGCCCCAGCTTCATGCTTGCCCGATTCCGCTCCGGGCCGAGTTCATCCCACACCACCGGCAGCAGCGACAGACAGAAGCATCCGCATGAGCACAAGGCAGATCAGCACCGACCAGAAATCGTATTTCCAGCGGCCCGGGCGCGGCAAAAAAGAGCACCTCGCCGCCCAGCAGGATCAGCCTGCCGCCGGGGCGATCTTGAGCGTCAGCTTCCAGTCAAAGCCCGGCACGAAATAGGCAAGCAGAAAGAAGATGCCCGCTGCGATCAGGCATACGCCAGCGTGAAGCTGCCCACCCGGCGCAGCGGCTGCGGTTTTGCAGTCTGCGGTGCTTCACCGGTCAGCGGCGCATCATTCTCGTCTCGTCCATCGTCGGCATCCTCCGTCTCATCGTCCGGGGTCACGGGCTTGCCCAGCAGAGCCGAGAGTTTGGGCATGGCAAAGCCCTTTGCTTTCGGCTCCGCCTGCGCATCCTGTGCAGTATACTCGGTAAAATCTTCATCTTCGGCATCGTTCTGCGGCTTCTGCTTTCTGCCCTTGGGGCCGCGCACCAGCCACGCACCGCAGATGATCAGGGCCACGCAGACCACCACCTCCGGCAGCTGATCCATCATCAGGTAAAGTGCGCGGAAGAAGGGGCTGCTCTGGCCCCAGCGCCACACGATATCCCCCAGCGTGTTCATAAGGATGTTCTGGTAGGCCACCAGCGCGCCCAGCGCGATCAGGCCCCACCCCAGCAGCTTGTGGCTGTCCAGCATGAACTGTTCCATGCGCTGGTCGTGCCAGTTGATGTGCACCAGATAATCGTCCTGCGGGGCGGTGCCTGCGCCGATCTGCGCCCGGAGATTGAAGGTGTCAAAGAAGCTGTACATCCACACAATGGGCATGGCTACATACAAAACTTCCAGCAGAGTGCCCGCACCAAAGGCCACGCAGAACATGGTAATGAGCGAAAGGCCGCGCTTCATGTAGCCCTGATACATCTGCCTGCGCCCGGGCAAAAGGCGAAGAGGAAGGTCAGGATTCCGTTTTTCATCATAATCGATCTCCTTATTTTGTTTGATCTGCAGGTGGCGAATTTTGTATTTTCTGCTGCAGGGCCGCCGGCTCCGAACAGCAGGTCATTGAGTGCTTTTGCCAGCGAAGCCTGCTGCTTCGGCTTGTCGTCGTCCATTGGCTTTCCCAGTATTTCCGGCTGGGCGGACGGTCGGCCATCTTCCACCGGCTTGCCCAGCTGTGCAGGCTCTTCGGTCTGGCTCTGGCTGGTCTCCGGTGTCCATGTGTGCAGCTCCTGCCGGAAATTCAGCAGCTGGTCTATGGTGCCGGAGCGCCACATGGTAAAGGCCAGCACCGCCGCCACACCGGCCACTGCGGCACGGCCCCATGTGTTCTGCATCAGCCGCACCCAGATGGCGGCCATCACAGCCTTGTGCGCGGAGTGCGGCGGCGTTTCCAGCGCATCTGCCGTCAGCAGAGCGGTGTAGCGGTCCATGCATTTACCGCAGTAGGATAAATGTCGGCGCTTTCCAGCGGCCCAGCTCATCCAGCCTGCCTGCCTGCAGGGCCTGCAGGCCTTCGTCGGTCAGGCAGCCGTTTTGTCAAACAGTTCCATGTACGCACTCCTTTCCATCGTTTTCACGCTGTAGTATCTGCTGTGCCAGCATCTTTTTTGCCCGGTAGATCTGTGCTTCCACCGTCTTGGGCGGGCGGCCGCACAGCTGTGCCGCCTCGGCCATGGTGTGCTGTTCCAGCAGCACCAGACGGCAAGGCGTTCTGTAGGCTCCCGCAGGTCCAGGATCATGGCGGTGAGCTCTTCTTCGCCCAGAGCATCCAGCACCTGCTGTTCCGGCTGGGTGCCGGGCGGCGCGCCTTCCAGCGCCAGCACATCGTCGCCGGGAATGTTCACCCTGCGCACCCATGCGCTGCGCAGATAGTCCTTTGCTTTGTTGGCAGCGATGCGTGCCAGCCACTGTTTTTCAAACCCGGACGGACAGCGGTCAATGGCCCGCCATGCCGCCAGAAAGGTCTCCTGCGTCAGGTCCTGCGCATCGCCGGCATCCGGCACCAGCTGGTGGCAGACCGTATATACGAGCGACTGGTATTTCTGCACCATCGCGCTGAATTCCAAGGTCGTCAACGGCCTGCCCACCTCCTTTCAGTTTCGTCCCGGTCCGACGAAGTGCAGCCCCTGCGCTGCCCTTCTGCACATTCATACGAAACAGCCGTTCAAAATCCTGCAAAAACTTTTATTTTTATGATACAATAGAAGTAGTATAGCACAAAAGGAGGCATTCGGCCATGGCTGTCAGTACCCGTCAGCACTTTTGCAGGCACTTTCCGCTGCCGGGGGCAGCTACGTTTCCGGCCAGCCAGC
>ENA-OQCS01001332-OQCS01001332.1-human-gut-metagenome-genome-assembly--contig:-NODE-1332-length-12863-cov-6.363144_pt1 | contig 12863 bp, 17 predicted proteins | sample MGYA00242757_ERZ504575 | MGnify/ENA primary metagenome ERZ504575 (study PRJEB26092, sample SAMD00036297) | human gut metagenome | host: Homo sapiens | study: EMG produced TPA metagenomics assembly of...
ATTATAGGGCAAACGGATACGTTGCTGTCTGTATCGAGCCGGACGGCGGGTGCGCCACGATGCTTTTCTCTGAAAAGTGGAGCGATCTCCACCACGCCGCAATGCAAGCGCGGCTGCTTGCGGGCCACGACATACAGACAGGCTGATACTCCCTTACCGTCAAAGTCCGAGCGTTCAGAGCGTCGCAGGCAATGAGTAGGGCTGCATGAGGAATGCAGGGGTGAGATTCCCGTGGCTGCCGCCAGCAGCCGCCCGTTGGCTCATTTTTTATTTTGTGAAAGGGGGATATTTTTGAAAGAACAAAATTTGATACGTTATAGCATTCAGCTTGCTTTTTTGAAGCAGCTGTTGGAAAGAAAGCTCATAACCGATAGAGAGTATTCCCTTATCAAACAGCGCTTAATGAAAGATTATCGTGTGGTTTCCGAACTATCCTCTTGATTTTGTGTCGCATTGGCGTTATTATTAACGCAATGAAAGGAACACATTTAACAAGGAGGTCAAGCATGAAAGACGTTGAAGTCATTAAAGCGCGCAACACGCTCTCTCCACGAGCGCGTACGAACTTTGAAAAAAGGCTGCGCGTAGCGCCTATTGTCGTGTCAGCACCGATACCGAAGATCAGCTGAACAGCTACAAATCGCAGGTCAAATACTATACCGAACTTATAAAAAGTAAGCCGGAATGGTCTTTGGCCGGCATCTATGCTGATGAAGCTATCACGGGTACGCAGGTAAAAAAGCGCGAGGATTTCCAGCGTTTAATCAACGACTGTATGAACGGTGACGTGGATATGGTGATTACCAAATCCATTTCGCGTTTTGCCCGAAATACGCTTGACACTCTGAAATATGTTCGGATGCTCAAAGATAAAGGCGTGGCTGTGTTTTTTGAGGAAGAAAACATCAACACCCTTACTATGGACGGTGAACTGCTCCTTGTAATTTTAAGCTCTGTTGCACAGCAAGAAGTCGAAAATATTTCTGCAAATGTCAAAAAGGGCTTGAAGATGAAGATGCAGCGCGGTGAGCTGGTCGGGTTTCAGGGCTGTTTAGGTTATGACTACAATCCAGCGGACAAAACCATCACCATCAACGAAGAAGAAGCGGCTGTTGTCCGTTACATTTTTCAGCGATACACGGAGGGTGCCGGTGGTTCGGTTATTGCCAAAGAACTTGAAAACTTAGGCTATAAAACCAAACGCGGCAGTCCCAAATGGGCAGACAGTACCGTAATCGGCATTATCAAAAACGAAAAATACAAAGGCGACATTTTGTTAGGAAAGACATTTACCGTTGACCCTATTTCAAAACGGCGTCTGTACAACTTCGGCGAGGAAGATCAATTTTATATTCGTGAGCACCACGAGCCATTATTTCGGAAGAAGTCTTTGAAGCCGCACAGGAAATTTTGCGGCGGCGTGCAAAGCCCCGCAGCCTTAACGTGGACGGCAAACGTGAAAAGTTCAGTCGGAAATACGCTTTTAGCTGCATGATAGAATGTGGTTTCTGTGGTGGCACCCTGACAAGGAGGAGTTGGCATAGCAGTTCACAGTATAATAAAGCTATCTGGCAATGTGTTGTTTCCACCAAAAAAGGAAAAAAGTTCTGCCCGGAGAGCAAGGGCGTTGATGAAAGGACGATTGAGCGGGCTTTCGTAGAATCCTATCGCCTCTTGTGCCAGAACAACAAGGATGTTCTGGACGAGTTTATGAAGCGGACGGAAGAAGCCCTTTCCGAAAGTAACGCGGGCAAGCGTCTTGCAAAAGCGGAAAAGGACATTCACGCTCTGGAAGTCAAGAAAAACAAGCTGGTTGATATGCGTCTTGAAGATGCCATCGACAAGGAAACCTATGACCGAAAGTATTTAGACCTGTCCAGCCAGATTGAGCAGTTGCAAAAAGAATGTGAAAGCCTGCAAGATGCAGCCGAAACCGAAACTACCATGCGCAAGCGTGTTGCCACATTCCGGCAGACCCTTGAACAGAACGAGGTTCTGGACACTTTTGACCGCCATATTTTTGAAAGTATAGTTGAAAAAGTAATCGTGGGCGGTTATGATAGTGATGGGAACAAAGACCCCTACATGATTGTCTTTGTCTATAAGACTGGATTCAAGAACAGCGTAGACGGCAAGAATTTCAAACCGCTTCGCAAGAATAGCAAGGAAAACCGCTCCCCTGCCGTTTTGTGTTCCCATGCATCTAACGAGGCTGAATCCATGTGTTCCGATTCTAGCGACGACACATATCGAGACGGTATGCGCATTGTCCAAACTAGATGTCTACCAGAAGATCACGGTAGACTGAAGATGGATGAGTTGGACGTGACTGCTGCAGAGACCAAGGCTAGCTATGAAGAGATCCGGGAGTACGTCAAGGAACACACCGGTCTGAACGTGAGCGACCTTTATATTGCACAGGTCAAGCAGAAATGCGGCATCAAGGAGCGGCAGAACTACAACAAGCCTAAGGCTGAGAACCCCAAGCGGCTCAAGTGCCCGGCGGAGAAGGAAAGAGCCATCCGGGAGGCGCTGAAGTATTTTAAGATGATTTGAAATAAAAAATAGACGGATGTCTGTCAACTGGCAGACATCCGTCCGTTTTTATGATAATCTGTTATGATCGCAGTTCCTCAAGCAATGCCGTGCATCCTTCCAGTATATCCTGCCATGTGGCTTCAAAATCTCCCGTGAACCATGGGTCTGCCACTTCACGGGGATGATCCGTATGCGCCATCAGCAGCGAGACTTTATGCTGTGGGTCTCCGCCGACAAGCCGCAGGATGTCGCACAGATTACTTTCGTCCATGCCAATCAGATGATCATACCGTGCATAATCCAGCCGGGTCATCTGCCGGGCGGTCTTGCCGTTGCAGTCGATGCCATGTTCTGCCAGCTTCTGCCGTGCAGGAGGATAGACCGGATTTCCGATTTCCCATGCACTGGTGGCGGCTGATGCGATTTCAAATTGCTCGGATAGTCCTGCCTTGGACGTAAGGTCTTTCATCACATACTCTGCCATCGGGCTTCGGCAGATATTTCCGAGACAAATAAATAAGATCCTGGTCATGCCGGGTCGTTCTCCTTTTGGCTTACAAAAGCATAGCCGCCGTGGGTAGTGCGGATAAAGCTACCGCAGCCGGCCAGCTTCTTTCGCAGATTGGAAACGGTATTTGCCACGACCTTTAAGGTGTCGTCACAGTTTTGTCCCCACACAGCACGGAAAAGCTCTTCTTTTGAGAAGATTTGTCCTTCGTGGGAGGCAAGCATCAGCAGCAAATCGAACTCCAGTCGTGTAAGGGAGACTTTTCTGCCGTTGCACGACACTTCGTGGGTCATTCCGTCCAGTGTAAGCCCCGGAAGAACCAACTTCTCCCATGAATCAATGGATATTTGCTCTGCCTCGATGTGCTCTCGTTCCAGAAGCATCCGGATCTTCTGCTCCAATTCCGGGTCAGGCTGTCGGGTCTTTATAACGATCATGGCAAACTCCTGCGTGTATTTTACTCTGCGGCGGTATCCATTTCCCGGAGCAGGTTTACCATCTCGATGGCACTGACTGCACAGTCATAGCCTTTATTACCTGCTTTGGTGCCTGCCCGCTCGATGGCCTGTTCGATGTTTTCGGTGGTCAGAACACCAAAGAGGACGGGAACCCCGCTTTCCAGCGAGACCGTGGCAATGCCTTTGGAAACCTCATTGCACACATAGTCGTAATGCTGGTAGAACCGCGAATCACGGCACCAAGGCAGATCACAGCATCATACTTTCCGCTTTTTGCCATTTTAGAGGCAACCAGTGGGATCTCAAAAGCACCCGGAACCCATGCAACATGAATATCAGCGTCCTGCACATCGTGCCGAAGCAGACCATCCATTGCTCCGCTCAGAAGTTTGGACGTGATAAATTCGTTGAATCGGGCAGCTACGATACCAACCTTGATATTCTGAGAAACCAGCTTGCCTTCAAATGTTTTCATTTTTAAATACCTCTTTCGTTGTTAATATTCCAGAAGATGCCCCATCCGTGCCTGCTTCGTTTTCAGGTAAAACAGGTCATACGGGGTCGCCGTCATCTGAATGGGTACGCGCTCGGAGATCTCCAGCCCAAACTCGGAGAGCTGATATACTTGTCCGGGTTATTGGTAAGCAGGCGCAGGCTTTTTACGCCAAGTTCCCGGAGGATCTGTGCGCCGAGATAATACTCCCGTTCATCTCCATGGAACCCCAGAGCGAGATTGGCTTCCAGCGTATCCATGCCCTGCTCCTGAAGTTCATAGGCACGCAGCTTGTTGATCAGACCGATGCCCCGGCCTTCCTGCCGCATATAGAGCAGGATACCCCGGTCTTCTTTTTCGATCTGCGTCATGGCAGCGGCCAGCTGTTGGCCGCAGTCACAACGCAAAGAGCCAAATGTATCTCCTGTCAGGCATTCCGAGTGGACGCGGCACAGAATATCCTTTCCATCGCCAATTTCACCTTTTACCAGTGCAATGTGATGCTCTCCGTTCAGGCGGCTCACAAAACCATAAGCTCTGAAGGTGCCATACTTGGTGGGCAGGTTCACTGCCGTCACCTGATCGACCAGTTTATCGTGACACTTGCGGTACTCCTGTAAATCACGGATGGTGATGAATTTGATCTGGAAACGCTCTGCCAGCTTTGCCAGTTCAGCGGTGCGCATCATCGTGCCATCCTCCCGCATGATCTCGCAGCACAGGCCGCATTCTTTCAGCCCTGCCAGACGGCACAGGTCAACGGTTGCTTCCGTGTGACCGTTGCGCTCCAACACACCGTTCTTTTTTGCCAGAAGGGGGAACATATGGCCCGGTCTGCGGAAATCTTCTGCTTTTGCGTGATCGTCCACACAAGCCATCGCCGTAATGGAACGCTCTGCGGCAGAAATGCCCGTAGAAGTAGAAACGTGGTCGATGGACACCGTAAATGCCGTTTCATGTTGTCGGTGTTATGCTGCACCATCTGCGGAAATTGCAGCTTCTGGATGAAAGCCTCGGACATCGGCATACAGATCAGACCTTTGCCGTGGGTCGCCATAAAGTTGACGTTTTCGGTGGTGGCAAATTCGGCAGCACAGATGAAGTCCCCCTCGTTTTCACGGTCGGGGTCATCCGTTACCAGAATGATTTTTCTTGCTTCAGGTCTTGCAAAGCTTCGGGAATGGTATTGAAGTTCATCGTAAACTCTCCTTAAAAGCCGCAGCGCAGCAGCATTTCTTTTGTGAGCGTGTTTTGCTTCGGTGTTTCTGATGGAAGCAGCCTCTCGATATATTTTCCAACAACATCGGTTTCCAAATTGACAAAATCCCCTTTGTGCCGTTGGTTCAGGTTCGTCTGACGGACGGTGTGCGGTATCGTGGACACGGAAAAGCCCGTAGGTTCCACCGCAGCCACGGTCAGGCTGATACCGTCTATTGTGATAGAGCCTTTTTCAACGACATAGCGAAGGATCGCAGAATCTGCATGAATGGTGTACCAGATAGCCGTATCGTCTTTTCGGATATTAGCAATGCGTCCGACGCCATCCACATGGCCTGCTACGATGTGTCCGCCAAAACGTCCGTTGGCCGGCATGGCACGTTCCAGATTGACAGCACTTCCAACGGTGAGCTGTGCAAGTGCAGAGCGGTTCAAGGTCTCGTGCATGACATCCGCAGCAAAGCTATCCGGGAAGAGCTGCCTGACGGTCAGACAGATGCCGTTGACGGCGATGCTGTCGCCGATCCTGGTTCCTTCCAGAACCGTTTTTGCACGAACAGTCAGTACGGCGGAATGCTGTCCCCGATTGATGGATTTTATTGTTCCGACTTCTTCCACGATTCCGGTAAACACGGGTACTCCACCTCACTTTCGATCAGGAAATCTTTGCCAAGCTGTTCCAATCGGCTGTTCTTCAGGCGGAATGCAGCATCCGGAAGCGGGACACCTGCACCCTCAATGGGTGCTTTGGCATCCCTTCCTCCGAACAGCTTCGGGGCAATGTAAGCCTGTACCTGCTGCACGATGCCGCTTTCCAGTGCAGACCAGTTCAAGGTTCCGCCGCCTTCCAGCAGAATGCTGTCGATCTGCTCCTGCCCCAGCTGTTCCATCAGTTGCAGAAGATTCACATGACCGCAATACGCTTCCAGACAAAGGACCCGGCACCCGGCCTGTTGATATGCCGCCTGCTTCTCTGGGTCGCCGCAGCAGGTCGCAAGAATGGTCGGAACCTGTTTGGCGGTCATGACCACCTGTGATTGCAGCGGTGTCCGCAAATGTGTATCACAGATGATCCGGACGGGATCACGGCCACCCTCTATCCGGCAGGTCAGCAGCGGGTCATCTGCTAGGATGGTTCCGACTCCCACCATAATGCCGCGGAATCGGTGTCGCTGCCGTTGAACATGATTCCGGGCAATTTCCCCGGTGATCCATTTGGAAGCGCCTGTGTATGTGGCGATTTTTCCGTCCATCGTCATGGCGTATTTCATGGAAACGAAGGGGCGTTTTGTGGTGATATAGTGGAAGAACACCTTGTTCGGCGCATCGCATTCCTCTTGCAGAACATTTTCGGTCACATCTATGCCGTGTGCGCGCAGGATTGCAATTCCTTTTCCAGCCACCAGCGGATTCGGGTCAGCAGAACCCACGACCACCCGGTGAATGCCCGCGTCCAGAATCGCATCCACGCAGGGCGGCTGCTTTCCGTAATGGCAGCACGGCTCCAATGTCACATACAGGGTCGCTCCCTGCGGCTCTTCGGTGCAGGATGCCAGCGCATTGCGCTCCGCATGAGCCTGACCGTATCTCTGGTGCCAGCCCTGTCCGATGATCCTGCCCTCTTTTGCGACCACGGCACCCACCATCGGTTGGGAGATGTCCATCCGCAACCCTTTTTGCAAGCTGCAAAGCCAGACGCATATACTCTTTGTCGTTCATCGTGTCGCCTCCAAAAGAAAAAGCCCTGAACAAAAACGTTCAGGGCAAGCCGAAAAGACACAAGGGACCCTTGTGCAAAAAAGAAAGCTCCAGAATGCAAACGCATCCCAGAGCAGCCTCCACAAGCGCAGAACCGTGCGGGCTCTGCGCTTGGTATCTTCTTTCATCCAGACTGTACTGTCGGCTTCGGAGTTTCACCGAATCATGCCTTACGGCTCGTGGCTGTACCACCGGTAGGGAATCGCACCCTGCCTGAAGATTTCTGATTCAATTACAGCGGCATTATAGCACGGCTCCTTTCGGATTGCAAGGGCATTCTGCAAACCGGGACGAAACCGGGATGAAGCGAATCGCTACAACAATAAAATCACATCGTCCGTAGGACAATGTGAACGGAGAATCCAAAGGGGCGCGGGTCGCCAGTGGCAACCTCAAAATGCGTTGCATTTTGAAGCGCTTGACCGAGCCGACAGGCGAGAGCAGCGCCCTTTGGCACACGACTTTGCTTGCAAAGTCTATTCCGAACAAGACGGTACGAACGGGAGGTGCTGGAAATGGCAGCAGAAAAGACCAAGGTCTACACATGAAGGTAGATACCACTGCCATTGAGCAGGAGATCGCCGCCTATGAGAAGCAGCTGCGGCAGCACTACTCCACAAAATCCCGGCTTATGGAGGAGATCGACAGCCTTGACCCGGACGACCGGCACTTTATCGCCCGAAAATCCGACCTTGACGACCGCCTTTATAAGATGTACGATAAAATCGAAGAGGTGGAAAATGGACTGATGGATGCCCGGGCAAAGAAGCAGACCATTGAAGCCGACAAAATCACAGGCGACAACATCTATAAGATCCTGATTTGCTTTGACAAGCTTTATGCCACCATGACCGAGGCGGAACGCCGCAGACTGGTGGAGATTTTGATCGACGAGGTGCAGATCTACCCGGAACGCCAGCCTAATGGACAGTGGCTGAAGTCCGTCCGGTTCAAGCTGCCCATCATCGACCATGACCTTGAATTGAGTTTGGACAATCAGGATCGTGTCGAGGTCGTGTGTTCGATGGTTAGATTCAAAAAGCATTGATCTAATGTGAAGCAGGGTGAACCGTTTTATGGATTCTGTTACACAGCGTATAAAAATGATCCGGCAATATGAAGGAAAATAAGAAGACCTGTGCGGTCTGGTGAAAAATAACAACACAAATAGTACAGAGAAAAGGAGCATCCCATGAACGCAAATATCAATTATGATGAGATCCCGGATACCAGTGCCGTGCAGGAGGACCTGCTTGCGGCGCTGAGCAGCCAGCATGTGACCGTGCACACGAATGAGGAGCCGGACTTCGACTACATGGAAAACGGGGATGTGGCTTTTGTGGTCAAGAACCCGCACAATGATGAGAATTTGCTCATTGAACTGGGCGGCGAGTTCTCGGTGTTCTTCGGCCTGTGGCATGGGCAGTACAAGGCCGTGGAGTACGACTACGACCGCATGAAGAAGGACATTGCAGCCATTCTGGAGGGCAATGCCGGTGCGCTGAGCCTGTATGCCGACGGCAAGTGGCAGGGCAGCGCTCTCTGCCCGGAGAAGGTGTCTGCTGATGCCGACATGGAAAAGCTGCTGGAACGCTGCTGGCAAAAGCAGGAGCCGAAGGAAAAACTGCTGGCACAGGGCGGCAGGGTGGAACTGCTTTATTGGGACCCGGCGGAAAATAAGAGCTTTATGATTCCGGCAAAGAACTGAATTATAACAAAAAGGACACACAACAACGGTGTGTCCTTTGTTGTACGATATGAAGCTTAGACCTTCTCGATGGTGATGCTCCAATCAGCGGTCATGGCCTCGTCCGGCTCCAGCACCTCGTGCCGGCCTTCCTCATTGACGCTGTTGGCCCAGCCATTCCAGGGCTCCATGCACACAAAACTCTCGGCATCCTGCTGCCACAGCACGGCGTGGTCGAAGCTGTCGTCTGCATCCACAGTCACCTTGTGGCCGTTGCCGCTGTCGGTGAGGGTCATGGGAAACTGCACGCCGGTCAGCAGGCGCACGCTGTTGTCAGCACCTTCCTTGCGGGTGAGGGTGATCTTTTCCGGGGCAGCGGGCTGCTCGCCCTTGGCGCTCTCGGAACAGGTGGCGCACTTGATATCGAAGTCCACATTCTCCAGCTTGGAAGCCTTGAAGTAGGGGTGGAAGCCAAAGCTGAAGGGCATGTTGGTGTCGCCCTCGTTGATCACGGTCATGTTGATGGCGGCAGTGTTGCCCTCAAGGTTATAGTTCATCAGCACGGTGAAATCGAAGGGATAGAGGAACTTGGTCAGCGGGGTGGACTCCAAAATCAGGGTCACGCCGTCCGGGCCGACGCTTTCCACATCCCATGCGCACAGGTCGCAAAGCCGTGGTTCTCCATGGGGTATGCCTTGCCGTCAAAGATGTGCACGCCGTTATCCGGCAGGCCGCAGTTGGGGAACAGCACCGGCACGCCGAAGCGGGGGCGGTTGCACTCGGAAAAATTGGGGTGGCGGGTCCAGATGTACTCCTCGCCGTTCAGGGAGAAGCCGGTGATCATGCCGCCGCGCTCCGGGGTGATGACCAGCTCGGTCTTTGCCTCAGCATCGGTGATAACGTACTGCTCATAGCAGGCACCGTTTTCGGTGACATAACGGGTGGTGATCTGATTCATAGTTCAGTCCTCCTTATGTTTCTGGTTCTGTGCCAGTTTTTCAAAATAATAATCAATGCCATAGCGAATGAGATATTTTATGACCCTTGCAATAACGGCCACGATAGCGGCAAAAATGCCGCCGTAAAGCAGAAACGCATAGATCATCATGCGAGTGGTCATAGCCATAAAAACACTTCCCTTCCGTTTTCATGCACAAAGAGGCTGCCGTACAGCCAAAGTGCCATACAGCAGCCTCGAAACGATTACAGAACGACGCCGTCCTTGAAGATGGAGATCTCGCGGAAGCCGTGCTTCTCGGCCTTGGTCTGCTCACCGCTTGCAACGCGGATGACCAGATCCAGCAGATCCTTTGCAGCCTCGTCGATGGTCTTTTCGCCATCGGCGATCACGCCGGTGTTGAAGTCGATCCAGCCGGATTTCTTCTGGGCCAGCGGGGTGTTGGTGGAGATCTTCAGGGTGGGAGCCGGGGCCGAGAACGGAGTGCCGCGGCCGGTGGAGAACAGGATCAGGTGTGCGCCTGCGGCGGTCATGGCCGTGGCAGAAACCAGATCGTTGCCGGGGCCGTACAGCATGTTCAGGCCCTTGGTGACAACGGGATCACCGTAGCCGATCACGTCCATGATGGGGGCAGTGCCGCCCTTCTGGACGCAGCCGCAGCTCTTGTCTTCCAGCGTGGTGATACCGCCCTGTTTGTTGCCCGGAGAGGGGTTATCGTAGACCACCTCATTGTGGCTGATAAAGTAATCCTTGAAGCCGTTGATCATGTGCTCAGCCTTGACAAAGACGTCATGGTTGATGCAGCGATCCATCAGGAAGCCCTCGGCACCGAACATCTCGGGCACCTCGGTCAGCACGGTGGAACCGCCGCGCTGGCCCATCATGTCGGAGAAGCGGCCGATGGTGGGATTGGCGGTGATGCCGGACAGGCCGTCCGAGCCGCCGCACTTCATGCCCACCACCAGATCGGACACGGGGATAGGCTCACGCTTGAACTGCCCGGCGTAAGCGGCCAGTTCCTTGAGGATATCGCGGCAGCGGTGAACTCGTCGTCCACCTCCTGACAGGTGAGGAACTTCACACGGTCGTGGTCGTACTCGCCCAGCTCTTCCACGAACTGATCGTGCTGCAGGTTCTCGCAGCCAGATGCAGCACCAGAACGGCGGCAGCATTGGGTGGCGCACCAGCGCAGCCAGCAGCTTGCGGGTCTGTGCATGGTCGTGGCCGGTCTGGCTGCAGCCGAAGGGATGGGTGAAGGTGTACAGGCCCTCGATGGAGCCGGTGACCAGATCCTGATTGTCGGCAACGATCTTCTTGCGATGTCGTTGACGCAGCCCACGGTGGGGATGATCCAGATCTCATTGCGGATGGCGGCACGGCCGTCCTTGCGGCGGAAGCCATAAGGTCTCCGGCTCGACCTTGGGCAGGGGAGCCAGATCCGGGGCGGGGTTGTAACTGTACTCTACCTCACCGGACAGGTTGGTGTGCACGTTGTGGGTGTGCATCCAGCTGCCGGGAGCGGCATCTGCGGTGGCGTGGCCGATGGGGAAGCCGTACTTGATCACGTTCTCACCGTTCTTGATGGGCTTCACGGCCATCTTGTGGCCCTGCGGAATGTCCTCCAGAGCAGTCACAGAAAGACCGTCCACTTCCACCAGCGTGCCCTTGGCAATGGGGTGCAGAGCAACGACCACGTTGTCGATGGGCTGATATGAATTGCCTGCGGCATAGTAGTTCTCCTTATCGTATCGCATAAAAGGGAATGAACCCTCTCCGTCATCGCCATGCGATGCCACCTCTCCCGAAGCGAGGTCTTTGCGATGAAAACTTTACGTTTCCGCAAAAGCTCCCCCCTCGGGGGAGCTGGACGCGAAGCGGACTGAGAGGTTCACACCTCAAAGCAATGTTTCTTTTAAACAATCAGGCTTACAGGCAGCTCTTGTAAGCAGCCTCGGCACCCTGAGTGCGGATCATTTCCAGATCAGCCAGAACAGCGGCCTCGAGACCCTCGATCTTGGTCAGATCCTGATCCCACATCTGGGTGTTGGTCAGTACAGCGTGCACCAGCTGGGCTGCGGTGTCGTCCTTGTGTGCATAGTAGAAGTCCAGAGCCCATGCGTCATCCTGGATCTTGTAGGTGTTGCCGGCAGGGCGCTTGCAGATCAGCCGTCGGCGGTGCGCTCCTGAATGTCGCTGGAATAGAAGGCAATGTAGGCTGCCAGAGACATGGTCAGGCACTTGGGCAGCTGCTTCTGCTCCTCAATGTAAGCCAGGAAGGAAGGCATGTTGCGGGCCTTCCACTTGGAGGTGGAGTTCAGGGAGATGCTCATCAGCTCGTGGTTGACGAAGGGGTTGTTGAAGCGGTCCTCAACAGCAGAAGCAAACTCTTCCAGATCCTTCTTGTCCAGCGGCAGGGTGGGGATGATCTCCTCGTGCAGCATCTTGTTCATGAAGCCGCGGATGGTGTCATTGTGCATGCAGTCACGCACAATGTCGAAGCCGGCCAGATATGCGCCCAGAACGAAGCCGGTGTGTGCACCGTTCAGGATGCGGACCTTGCGCTTCTTGTAGGGGGTAACATCGGGCACGACCATGACGTTCACGCCGGCCTTCTTGAACGGCAGCTTGTCCTCCAGCTCAGCGGGGCCTTCGATGACCCACACGCCGAACACTTCGCCCACGTCCAGAGCGGCATCATGGTAGCCGTTGGCCTCTTCCATGGCAGCCAGTTCCTTGGGATCGCGGATGCGGCCCGGAACGATGCGGTCCACCAGAGTGGAGCAGAAGGTGTTTGCGTTGTTCATCCAGTCGATGAAGGCAGGCTCCAGATTCCAGTCCTTGGCGTAGTTGTTGCAGCACTTCTGCAGCTCCTTGCCGTTGTTGTCGATCAGCTCGCAGGACAGGATGGCCAGACCCTTGTCAGCAGCGCCGTTGAATGCCTTGTAGCGCTCGAACAGCACGCGGGTCAGCTTTGCGGGGAAGCTGTTGGGAGGAACCTGATCGAACTGGCTGTCGCCCTGCGTGTAGGCGATGCCGGCCTCAGTGGTGTTGGAAACGATGGTCTCCAGATCGGCAGAACGTGCCAGTTCCAGCACTTCGTCCCACTTGCCGTCGATGTAGGGCACACACAGTCGGACACGCAGGAGATCACGCGCTTTGCATCGACTTCTGGCCTTCTCACTGCCGCGCAGGTACAGGGTGTACAGGCCTTCCTGCTCGTTGATCCAGTCTGCCATCTGGGGGAA
>ENA-OQCS01001333-OQCS01001333.1-human-gut-metagenome-genome-assembly--contig:-NODE-1333-length-12862-cov-1.994032_pt1 | contig 12862 bp, 21 predicted proteins | sample MGYA00242757_ERZ504575 | MGnify/ENA primary metagenome ERZ504575 (study PRJEB26092, sample SAMD00036297) | human gut metagenome | host: Homo sapiens | study: EMG produced TPA metagenomics assembly of...
GCCAGAATAAGAACAAGAGTCAGCATGATCGAATCTGCTTGATGTGTAGAATGGGGTTGTTTGTCCTGTGACATGGCAGACTCCGAGAGGCTTTTATTTAAAGGTATAGATATAATTCAAAAAATATGCATGAAGGATTGTACAAAAAGAGCTGTGTGTTATAATTTACAATATACTAAATAAAGGGGGATACATATTCATTGTCTGATGTTGCAGGGTTTGCATCTTCATTTCTTTCAGCAGTTGTAAACTTTATCATCATGGCTTTTATTCTTTTCTGTCTTATGAAAGGAATCAATAAGCTGACAGGCCTGACAAAGAAAGAAGAAGCTCCTGCAGAACCAGAGACAAAGATCTGTCCATACTGCCAGAGTGAGATCAGCATCAAAGCCACCCGCTGTCCGCACTGCACATCCATTCTGGAAGAAACAAAAGCAGAATAAAGAGTATGCCCCAAAGCTCTGTTGAAGTAACAGAGTTTTTTGAAAATCTATGGAAGACGAGGAGTATTTATGTCCTATATAGAAAATCTGGAAAAGCAGTTGTTTGAGATGCAGGATCTGAAATATCGGGATTTCCACAGTAAATTATTGCCGGGTATTGACAGGGAAACCATTATAGGAATCCGTACACCGATGCTCCGCAAGTTTACAAAAGAATTTGCAGAGACACTGGAAGCAGAACTTTTTCTGAAGGATCTGCCACACCGATATTATGAAGAGAATAATATGCATATGATGATCATAAGCTGGATCAAAGACTATGAGGTGTGCCTGAAAGAAGTGAAAAAACTGCTTCCATATGTAAATAACTGGGCAACCTGTGACCTTCCGGCACCAAAGTGTTTTGCGAAGCACAAAGAAGAACTGCTTCCGGAAATCAGAAACTGGATCGCATCTGGAGAAACTTATACGATTCGTTATGGAATCGGTATGCTGATGAATCTTTATCTGGAGGAAGATTTCAGACCGGAATATCTGAAGCTGACAGCAGATATACGGTCTGAAGAATATTATGTAAACATGATGATCGCCTGGTATCTTGCTACGGCCCTTGCAAAGCAATGGGAGACGACCATTCCGTATATCGAGGAACGACGTCTGCCGGAATGGGTACACCGTAAGACCATTCAGAAGGCGGTGGAGAGCTATCGGATCACACCAGAGCAGAAGGCATATTTAAAGAGTTTCAGATAGAAGGAATAAGTGAAATCAATCCTCATCTACCCAGACTGGCAGAGGAAGATTATTTTCCAGCGCATGTTTGATTTCAGAGTAGTATTCTACTTTGTGATGGACATGTGCTGAATCACGAATTTACTTTTATATAAAATTCTTGACTTCAAGTATACTTGAAGTGCTAATCTTTGTAAAGAGAAGTAAATATATTCGTATTGGGAGGAAAAGAATATGTACACTGCATCAAAAGAAAGATACACAACTATGGAATACAACCGTTGTGGTGACAGCGGTCTGATGCTTCCGAAGGTATCATTGGGATTATGGCATAACTTCGGTGACACAGCACATTTTGAAAATATGAGAAAGCTTTGTTTTACAGCTTTTGATAATGGAATCACTCAGTTTGACCTGGCAAATAATTATGGTCCGGAACCAGGAAGTGCAGAAAAGAACTTTGGCCGCATTCTGAAAGAAGACCTGGCGTTTATCGTGATGAGCTGATCATTACAACAAAAGCCGGATATGAGATGTGGGATGGCCCTTATGGGAACTGGGGAAGCCGCAAGTATCTTCTTGCCAGCCTGGATCAGAGTCTGAAACGTATGGGCCTTGATTATGTAGATATTTTCTATCATCACAGAATGGATCCGGATACACCACTTGACGAGACCATGGGAGCACTGGCAAGTGCTGTACAGAGCGGCAAGGCAATTTATGTCGGACTTTCCAATTATGATGGAGAGACATTGAAGAAGGCTACTGCAATTCTGAAGGATCTGCATTGTCCGTTTGTCATCAATCAGAACCGTTATTCTATTTTTGATCGAACAGTAGAGAAGAATGGTCTGAAAAGACAACTGCTGAGCTGCAAAAGGGTCTGATCACATTCAGCCCGCTTGCACAGGGACAGCTGACTGACCGTTACCTGCATGGAATCCCGGAAGACAGCCGTATCCGTACCGACGGCAGATTCCTTAAAGAAAGTACTTTGGATGAACACAGACTAGATCAGATCCGTAAGCTGAATGAGCTGGCAGCACAGCGAGGAGAAAAGCTTGCAGATATGGCACTTGCATGGCTTCTGCAGCAGAAAGAAGTGACCAGCGTTCTGATCGGCGCATCCAAAACACAGCAGATTCTGGATAATATAAAAGCTATTTCCAGTGCACCATTCAGTGAAGAGGAACTGAAGCTGATCGATGAGATTTCATTGAACTAAATTTTGTACAATTATGCAAATATAATGAAACTTTTTGAATTCACAGGAAAATTTTGGTGAATAATTGAATTGTGCATTAAAAAACTCCGTGCTATAATGCAATCAATTTCAAAGAAGCGAAGTGCAAAGGGGCATCAACAATCGTTGATGTCCCTTTTTGTCGTTTATGGAGATGAAAGATATGCAGACAGAAGAAATTTTAAGTGCAGGGATTGATATTGGAACTTCAACTACACAGCTGGTGTTCAGCAGAATGCTTCTTCAGAATACGGGAGGTTTTGGAAAGATTCCACAGATCAAAGTGATCTCCAAAGAGGTCATCTACAGGAGCCAGGTGTATTTCACACCACTGCTTTCCAGAGAAGAGATCGATGGAAAATGGGTAGACAGGATCATCAAAAAGGAATACAGAAAAGCTGGAATGAAACCGGCGGATCTTTCTACCGGAGCCGTGATCATAACCGGTGAGACTTCCCGTAAGAAAAATGCGGAAGATGTTGTAGAAGCGATTGCAGATGTAGCCGGAGATTTTGTTATGGCAACAGCGGGAGCGGATCTGGAGTCGGTACTGGCAGGAAAAGGAGCCGGAGCCGCAGAACTGTCACGGAAAACAGAAAAAATTGTTGTCAATCTTGATATTGGCGGCGGCACAACAAATATCTGTCTGTTTGAAAATGGAAATGTACTTGATACAGCATGCTTCGATATTGGTGGACGACTGGTAAAGGTAGCGGATGGAAAGATTACTTATGTCGCACCCAAGATCAGATGGCTGTCTGAACAGCTTGGCTTGGAAATTGCAGAAGGACAGAATGTAGAAGTCAAAAAACTGAAAGTTCTGACAGATGCAATGGCAGAGATTCTGGCAGAAGCGGTTGGCCTGAAAGATGCAGATGTTTTTATTGAGAAGATGAAAACCAATCATGCAATTACCTGTCAGAAGAAACCGGAATTGATTACATTTTCTGGAGGTGTAGCCTCCTGTTTTGAGGAGATTGGAGAGCTGTTTCGATATGGCGATATAGGTGTGCTGCTTGCACAGTCCATCAGGGAAAATCCTATTTTTCAGAAGGGAAATGTCTGCAAGGCAAAAGAAACGATGCGTGCGACAGTAATAGGTGCCGGAAACTACAGCATGAATATTTCCGGAAGTACGATCGAGTATACAGAGGATACGTTTCCACTGAAAAATATTCCGGTTGTGAAGATTGCTCTGGAACAGCCAGAGGATATTGCAGATCTTGATGAAAAACTTCATCGTGCTATGCAGATCTATCAGGAAGCCGCGGCGAAGGAAGGCAGATCGCGATCGCGATGAAAGGACTGAAATGTCCGTCTTTCGCACAGATACAGGAGATAGCAGAAAAACTTACCGAACAGTATGACAGGGAATGTGAGCCGGACAATGTGCTGATCATTGTATTGGAAGAAGATATTGGCAAAGCCCTGGGGCAGGCACTCCATCACAGAATAAAGAACCGGAGAAAAATCATCTGTATTGATGGGATTTACTGTGAAAGTGGAGATTTCGTGGATCTGGGAGAGCCGATCGTATCGGGAAAAGTTATTCCGGTCATTGTGAAGACATTAATATTTAACGGGTAGGTGCAAAATATGATTTTAAAGACTTCTATGTTAGGGCAGGTATATGAATTCAAAGACGTCAAAGATGTTCTGGCAAAAGCAAGCGAAAAAAAATCCGGGGACGAACTGGCGGGAGTAGCGGCAGAAAGTAAACTGCAACGGATTGCAGCAAAAGAGGTTCTTGGACAGCTTACGGTGAGTGATTTGAGAGAAAATCCGGCAGTTCCTTATGAAGAGGATTCTGTTACCAGAATCATTCAGGATGACATAGATGAAGAAGTCTACCGTGAAATCAAAGGAAAAACCATTCAGGAGATGCGAGAATGGATCCTGGATGACACAACAGACAGTGATAAGATCATGAGAGCCAGCAGGGGACTGACAAGCGAAGCAATTGCAGCAATCTCCAAGATCATGGGAAACATGGATCTGATTCTTGCAGGAAGCAAGATGCATATTACAGCAACCTGCAATACAACGATTGGGACAGAAAATGTCCTGGCAGCAAGGCTTCAGCCCAACCATCCGGTGGATGACGTGGAAGGTGTGACAGCAAGTACGCTGGAGGGATTAAGCTACGGATCAGGAGATGCCGTAATCGGTCTGAATCCAGCAATTGATACTGTTGACAGTACACTGGCTATCTGGAAGACACTGGGAGACATCAGAGACAAATACCAGATTCCGACACAGACCTGTGTGCTATCCCATGTGACAACACAGATGGAAGCACTGCGAAGTGGACAGGGAAGTGCAGATCTCTGTTTTCAGTCTATTGCAGGATCTGAGACAGCGTTATCTGCGTTTGGTGTAACCACGGAAATGTTGGAAGAAGCAGAAGCCTTATTTAAAGAAAAAGGACATGCAAAGGGCCCGAATGTTATGTATTTTGAAACAGGGCAGGGTTCAGAATTATCTTCTTCGGCAGCATTTGGAGCGGATCAGCAGACTATGGAGTGTCGATGCTACGGACTGGCAAGGCATTATCATCCATTTCTGGTAAATACCGTCGTTGGTTTTATGGGACCGGAATATATTTACGATACCAAACAGCTGACAAGAGCAGCACTGGAAGATGTGTTCTGCGGACACCTTCATGGACTCCCGATGGGATGTGATGTCTGTTATACAAACCACATGCCGACGGATCAGAATGATTCAGAAACGATTCTCACATTGCTTGGAACAGCGGGTGTTCATTATGTTATGGGACTTCCACAGGCAGATGATATCATGTTGATGTATCAATCTACCAGTTATCATGACGTTGCCAGTGTCAGACAGCTTCTGAAAAAGCAGCCGATTCCGGAATTTCGACAGTGGCTGGAAAAATGGGGATTCTGGGAGAATGGTCATCTTGCAGAAATGCCGGTGATCCATCCGTATTCTTTGCAAAATAAAATCTGAGATCACGGGAGGGAAGAAAAATGAGTGCTACAGCAGGATGCCTTCGGGATATTATGGAAACGGATATTATGGATTATATGCATGTGGATCATCCGTATAATGAAAAAGAAATATGGAAAATGAAACATGCAACTCCGGCCAGAATTGGAATCGGACATTGTGGACCGAGATATACAACAGAAGCAGAGCTTCGGTTCCTGCTCTCATGCAGCTGCAAATGATGCAGTTTATAATGAGGTGCCAGAAGAAACCGTCAAAAAACTTGGAGTTTTTGAAGTACAGACAAAATGTGCAAATAAAAATGAAATGCTTCTGAGACCGGACTGGGGAAGAATTTTTCTACCGGAGACACAGAAAACAATTTCCGAAAACTGTGTACATCATCCACAGGTGCAGATTTATTTTGGAGATGGTCTTTGTTCTCCGTCTATAGAAGCAAACATCCCGGATCTTTTCCCTACGATCAAGATGGGACTGGAGGATAAAGGAATTACAGTCGGAACACCTTTTTTTGTCAGATATTGCAGAGTAAATACCGCAAGAACGATCGGACCGCTGCTGGATGCACAGGTTACCTGTGTACTGATTGGAGAGAGACCGGGACTTCTCACTTCAGAAAGTATGTCAGCATATATTGCCTACAATGCAAGACCGGATATGCTGGAATCGGAATATACGGTAGTTTCTAATATCAGCAGACATGGAATTCCACCGGTGGAGGCAGCAGCCATATTGTGGATCTGATCTCACAGATACTTGAGAAAAAGAAAAGCGGTGTGGAATTTGCCAGCGCCAGTTAATTGAACAAAAAGACAGATACAAAAGTTGCAATGGAGCACAGAAATGAAAAATTCTGTACTCCATTTTTTTATAAATAAAATAACGCGGAATGAGGAGTGGTTGTTATGGAAAACAAAGAAACACAGCTTGTTAGGGCATTGGGACTGAAAGAGTCCATCAGTATGACGATCGGAACTGTCGTAGGCGTCGGATTATTTACCTGTGGTTCAGCGCAGATCGGTCATGTAGGATCCTGGATCATCGTTATCACATTTTTATCCCTGTTGATCTCAATCTGGCCTTGCCTGATCTATGGTGAGATGTCAGCGGCACTGCCTTGTGCAGGCGTACATACAACTATGCAAAACGTGGCCTGAACAGAGTATGGGCAAACCTTGCAGGATGGCATTATATCATTTCAGTAGTTGGAATCGGTGCCGGTGAGACACTTGCTTTTGCGAACTATTTTAAGATTCTTTTCAGCCAGTTTGGAATTGACCTGAGTGGTGTCGATTCCCGTGTCATTGCAATTATCCTGGTAATATTTTTCCTGATACTGAACTTTAAGGGAATTGAGATGTCTGGTAAAGCACAGACTGGATTTATCTTTTTCTTCTGGGGTTGTGCGATTGCATGGTTCCTGTATATGATTCCTAAGATCCATCTGGAATATTTTGGTGGAATTGCAATGGATTCACTGCCACCTTTTAATGAACTGATGTACATCTTTGGTCTTGTATGGTGGTGCTATACAGGTTTTGAAACCTGTGTATCTATGGGGGCTGAAACAAAATACCCACAGTATACACTTCCAAGAGCTTTAAAAGTATCTGTATTCCTTGTATTTGTATGTAATGCATTATTCCAGTGGTTCCTGGTTGGTCTTGTACCGCACAAATTCTATCCACTGCTTGCAGCAGCAGATGCTCCTTATGCAGAAGGTCTGGAGGCAGCAGGACTTATCGGATTCCCGATCATCCTTCTCTGCATCGGAATTGCATTTGGTGGTGACCTGTCTACGATCAACCTGGTATTGCAGCTCCGGCAAGATATATCTATACAATGGCAGAAGATAAATCTCTTCCTTCTTTCTTCTGCAAAGTACATCCGAAATACAAAACACCATACACTGCAGTTGCAGCAGTAGGTATTATCAATATCATTCTGATCGCAACAGGTTCGATCAACTATATTGCATCGGTATCGTTGATTTCTCTGGCACTTTGCTACATCATTGGATGTCTTGCATATCTGGGACTGAAGAAAAATTATCCGGATATGAACAGACCATATGTAGCTCCTGGTGGAAAATTCGGCTGCTGGTTCACGATCGTTGTGTATATCTTCATGCTGATCTTCGCGGACAGAGCAGCACTTGCTACCTCTGGAGTAGTAACTGTAGCAGCGATTATTTACTGGGCAGTCTTTACCAGAAAACATGAGAACAAGATCCCGACAATTGAGGAAGAAATCGGTGTTCTCGAGGAGCCATCTCCGGAAGAAAAAGCAAAGATGGACAAAGAGTATAACATCTGGAAGATCGGAACCATTGTTGCGACGATCATTGCACTTGGAATTTATATTATTCCGGTGCTCTTCTAAGAGATAAATAAGTAAGACATACCACATAAATCCCCCGCATACACTGTAAAAACGGTGTCTTCGGGGGATTTTTCTTTGAAGGATTATATCGAAGAACGTGCAGTGGAGATTGCACATTACATAATAGAAACAAAAGCGACAGTACGACAGACGGCGAAAAAATTTGGAATCAGTAAGAGTACAGTACATAAAGATGTGACAGACCGGCTGATCCAGATCAATCCGGCACTGGCGGGAGAGGCGCGTAAGATTCTGGATGTGAATAAAGAAGAACGTCACATCGTGGCGGACTTGCTACCCGGGAGAAATATCTGCATATGCATCATTGAAAACAGCAAAATGGGAGATGCTCAGGAACAGTTAAGAATATACGCATAAAAGTATAAAAAGAAGCAGCTGGATCACAGCTGCTTCAGTATGTCTAACAATCGTGTATTATCTTCAGGCATCATGATGCAGAACCGGACAAATTCTCCGTCCAGGCACTGGAAAGAAGAACAGTCACGAATCATCAGCCCTTTTTTGATGCAGGCTTCAAATACATCTGCGGAAGTCAGGCCTTCTTTCTGGATTTTCAGAAGGATAAAGTTTGCATATGCCGGATAGACCTTGAAGATTGGAAGTTTTTTTAATTCGGTTTCCATCCGGTCACGTTCACCGAGGATCAGCTCACGTGCTGCGGAAATAGTCATGGTCAAGGAGCATTTTTTTTCCGGCAAATGCACCAAGACTATTCAGAGACCATGGCGTTTGCTTTTCTCTCATTCGGGCGAGAAATTCTCTGTTTCCTGTAATGCCATAGCCGAGACGCATACCCGGAGCCGCATAAAATTTAGATACACCACGCAGAACCATCAGATTTGTAAATTCTCTGGTCAGAGGAACCGCTGTTACTGCATTGATGTCCGGTGCAAATTCCACGTATGTTTCGTCAATCATGACAAAAATATTTTTTCCAGAACAGAACGCAATCAACTTCTCAAATCTTCCTGCATGATCGCAGAAGAAGTCGGATTATTCGGATTACAGATGATCAGGAAATCATAGCCTTTTTCCAGTGTTTTACACAGATCATCCACATCCAGAATAAAGTTACGTTCTTCCTGTAGATGATAATATTCCTGGGTGCTTCCGGAGAAAGAAAGTTCTCTTGAATATTCGGAATAAGTCGGTCCGAGGATCAGAGTATGCTTTGGTGCACGCTCCTGGATAAGCAGGGAGATCAACTCGCTGGAGCCATTTCCCGGAAGAATAAATTCTGCAGGAATCTGACAGTATGCAGCAATCGTATTTCGGAGGCTGACATAATCTCTGTCTGGATAAGAAGAAAACAGATCTATATTTTCTGCAATTTCTTTTTTGACAGAAGCAGAAAGACCAAGTGGATTGACGTTTGCTCCGAATTTAACGATATCTTCTTTATTCAAATGATAGTAAGCGCAAATTTTTTTTCTATATCACTTCCGTGAAAAACCATTTTAGTAGTCATTGGTATACACTCCTTTTTTTCGCTATTTACTATAATAAAGCATGGAAGCAATTTTTACAATAGACAACCGACAGGGATGTGTTATACTAAAGAACATGAGTGTTTAAAGCAAAGTCGCCGTTAAGACGATTTCGATGTTTAACAGAAATATATGATAAGGACAGGAGAAACAGATATGAAACTGCAGATGGTACAGAATGCGTTAAAACAGAAAAATATCAAATATGAATATACAGAAGAAGATGACTGTGGAAGTCTTGATTTCATGTTTCGCGGACTTCGTTTTCATGTGTGGGAATATCACGATGAAGTCTGGGGAGCAGAGACAAATATCTATGAAGCAGCAGAAGCCAGGATATCGAGGGCGATTACGAAAAAGAAATTGCTGCAGAGATTCTGTCATGGCCGGATATGATTAATAATTAAACAGGAGACAGATAATATGAAACTGATGAACATTGCCGATGAAGGCGCACAGTATAAATGGCAGCTGTATGACTTATACGATAAGGCGTTCCAGAGCAGGAAAAAAGCCACTCCAGGTTATGGAACAGCTGGCTGCTGATGGAAAGATGGAAATGCTTGCGTTGGTCGATGAGGATGAATTTGCAGGTCTGGCGATCAATCTAATCGATGAAGAGCAGAATCGGGGCTCTTCTGGACTATTATGCAATCGCACCTGAGAAACGAAATGGTGGTTATGGAAGCAAAGGTCTGGAAGTGCTTCTGGAGCGCTTTAAAAATTATAAATATATTTTTGAGATTGAAACACAGGATGAAAAAGCAGAGAATGCAGAAGAACGTAAGAGAAGAAAAGCGTTTTATCTGCGAAATGGTCTTAAAGAGACCGGTCTGTTTGTAAATGTTTATGATACAGATTTTGAACTTCTCACGCCGGATGGAGAGTTGACTTTCTGGGAATATGTGGATTTTCTCAGAGAAGTTATGTAGAAGAATATGTGGAAATTCTTCGGCCTACACTGATTGCGATGAAGAAGAAATAATAAATAACAAAAGAAGTTGAGGACAGGGAACGTGGGAGAAAAGTGATATTAGTTTATCTGGTAGTATGTTTTTTTGTATTTCTGGCAGGATTTGTAGATTCGATCGCCGGCGGTGGGGGACTGATCTCTCTTCCGGCATATATGATCGCCGGACTGCCGGTACATACTGCGATTGCAACAAATAAAATGAGCAGCTTCATGGGGACTTCTGTTGCAACTTACCATTATATGAAAAAGGGCTTTATGAAGTGGAAAATATGTATTCCGGCAATTTTTGGTGCGATTGCCGGGTCCTGGATGGGGTCTCATCTTGCATTACTCATTTCAGACAGAGTTCTCAAAATAGCAATGGTGATCGTTTTGCCGGTAATCTTATTTTATGTTCTCAGAAGCAAAGCACTGCAGGGGAATGACGAAAATACTACAGATGCAGTCAATGGAATGCTGATCTTTAAATGCATTCTGATCGCAGTGGTGATCGGTATTTATGACGGAATTTATGGACCGGGAACAGGCACGTTCCTGATGCTTCTTTTTACAGGATTCTGCCATATGACACTGAATGATGCAGTGGGAACAACGAAGGCAATCAATCTTACAACCAACATTACGGCACTGGTTGTGTTTTTGATCAATGGTAAGGTACTCCTGCCACTGGGAATTGCTGCGGGCTGCTGTAATATGGCAGGAAACTATCTTGGAAGTCACAGTTTTACATCAAATGGTCATAAGATCGTGAAACCGGTCATGATCGTTCGTGATCGTAATTTTCTTTATCAAAGTAGTAACAGAATTGGTTAATAGTGAAAGCCAGGGTTTAATAGCCTGGCTTTTGATGTATTCGTAGGTTCGCTGACAGTTATTGTGATCGATATAAGCAAAATATTCTTTGCGCATTTCGGCGTATTTCTGTTTTCCTGAAAGCCGTTTTCAGCATAATCTTTGATCAGATGAACGAGATCTTCCTGCTCTGTGCAACGGTCGCCGAACAGATCTTTTTCCATATTGAGGTAACTTCCATTAGTCCTGTTATAGTCGTCCACATCAATTGATAGAACAGAACGGGTTTTCCCTGATAATAAACATCCCAGCAGGCACTGGAGTAATCCGTGATCATCATGGAACACCGCATGAGAAGCTGGTTCAGAGGCATGGAATCAAAGGAATACAGCTCAATCTGAGAGTCTTCGGAATGGAAAGTGCTGATAAATTCCTGTAGTTTCGGATGAATATAAAACAGCAGTTTCAGTTCATGTGCTTTCAGATAATCCTGAAGTTCCTGATTGCTCAGGAGAGAAGCATAATGTTGATAATAACTGCTCTGTTGGAAAATTTCATTATTCTGACCTTCCAGCCAGGAACGCCAGGTTGGCATAAGCAGAATGACAGGATGAGCAGGATCTGAAGTATCCCTGAGACCATCCCAGCGGGCAAGTCCGGTTACCGGAACTTATCCGGGTTATATCCCATGCGGTTTACGATAATATTCTTTTCGAATTCTGATGATGCAGTAAAATAATCAACGGAAGACGAAGAGTCAACGCTGAAAAGACTATCAACGTTTTTGAGAGCCAAAACACCATGCTGCAGAAAATATAATTTCTGTTTGTTGAGTGTTCGGGTCACAGGGTTTGGCATAGCTTCCATGCATAGGCGTGGTGTCTTCCATCCGGAGAGATTAGAAGATCAGCGCACAGCAGATACAGGATATGGCGAAAACTCAAGGCAGGAATGATGTTTTTTCGATATTGCTGCATATAATCCCACTGAGGAGATTTTTATCCAGTATAAAAATACATTGTCTTTCTTATTTTTCATACAGTATTCAAAAAAATAAAAACCGTTTTCCTGAGCTGTGATGCAGAATTTCTCATACACAAGCCACATGTGTTTTTCCTTCAGAGAACGACCAAATAGTTTTGCAATACCAAAGGCTGTCAGCTCTTTGATTCTGAAAGTCAGATGATCCTGTTTCTGCCAGCGGCGGCAGCGCAGAAGAAAGCTGTGAGAAGCGCCTCCCATAGGAAAGAAAAGAGTTTCTTCATTTTGCACAAAATGTCTGCCGAGAAGCAGAGAAAGGCGTACGCGGCTAGTGAAAACAGGAGTGTAAGTGTCATTAGAATCCTGGATTGTCAGCTTCCAGTCACCATCATAGTTTTCAAGTTTATCTGTGTTGATTGGACAAACCAGACTTTTTCCAACAGGATAGAAGGCAACTGGATGACAGAAGTTCAGCCAGGCATTCTGAAAGCGAAGCTCACCCTGAAGTGTTTCGGGTTTTTTAGGACAATTCAAAAACAGAAGAATCTGAGAATGTCTGATTTTAATCTTGGTAATAGAAATCTGTTTTTCCATAAAAACTCCTTGAAGAATTTGATAATAATAAAATTATACAGAAGCATACATTTATTTGCAAGGAAATCGCAAATGCTTCTGACTGCACTTCATTGACAAAAACCTCGAGTCTGAGATAGAATGATTACTGTTCACAGATGTTATGGAATGATGAAAGTATATAAAATCAGGAAGGAAAATCGAATGGAACAAACCATTAAATTTACGAAAAAACACGTTGGCGGTGAAGGGAATCGACGAT
>ENA-OQCS01001334-OQCS01001334.1-human-gut-metagenome-genome-assembly--contig:-NODE-1334-length-12850-cov-1.675312_pt1 | contig 12850 bp, 17 predicted proteins | sample MGYA00242757_ERZ504575 | MGnify/ENA primary metagenome ERZ504575 (study PRJEB26092, sample SAMD00036297) | human gut metagenome | host: Homo sapiens | study: EMG produced TPA metagenomics assembly of...
TGGTTTAAACCAATATACGAACGGATATGATAGTATGATGGTTGTTTTGCAAAACATTTATATGAAATGCTGCTGCCGTTCTTATTGCTGAATTGTGATGTGGATGTCTGCAAGATTGATTAAACAGAAAAAGCACACTTGTCATACAAACAGAGTGCCGGAAAGGAGGTTTCACTCCATCCTTCCCGGCACTTTTTTAATATAATATATTCAGGTAAACTTCCTTTGGTCGCTTTCTGATCAAGCCAAAAGGAATCCGCCCCCACTATTATTTCACCAATTTCAATTCCTCGATCAACCGCGGGCATTTCCCCCACTTGTCGATCATGTAGAGCACATAGCGTATGTCGACGCTGATCGTGCGCTGCAAATCCGGTTCGAAGGCGATATCGCCGCTCATCGCTTCCCAGTTGCCGTCGAAGGCGAGGCCGATCAGGCGGGCGTCTTGTCGAACACCGGGCTGCCGGAGTTACCGCCTGTGATGTCGTTGTTCGAGAGGAAGCAAAGCTGCAATTCGCCGTCCTTGTTGGCATACTGGCCGAAGTCCTTGCTACGGATCAAGTTGAGGATTTCGGGTTGCACCCAGAACTCGTCGCTTTCGGGGTTTTCCTTTTCGAAGATCCCCTTCTGGGTCGTATAGTAATCATACCAGGCAGCATCGTACGGACGGTAGCCGCCAATGGAACCGTAGCTCACACGCATCGTAAAGTTGGCGTCCGAAGCGAAAGCCTTCTCCGGGTGCATCTCTTTCAGGCCGGCAAAATAGAGGCGTTCGCCCTTAGCGATATCGTAATAAGAATCACCCGTGAGCTGTTGCAATTCGAAAAGGGAGATGAGGACGGACAGGCTCAACTCGGCAGCCGGTCCTTCTTCAGCTTCGCATATTTCTTCGGGTCCTTCAGCATGGAGGCGATATTGTCATAAGACAGGATGGATGTCTTCTTGAATACATCGGCGGCATACTTTTCATAATCGCTTTATACTTTTTGTCCACCTTCTTGTAGATATCCGGAAGATTCTCTGCCGGAACCCGTTCCTTTACGATCTTCATCATAGCCGCCAGCACCTTCCGGTCAAGGCTTGCGTCATAATCCTTGAAGAAAGACTTGATATTGTCTTCGAGGAAGATATCGATTTCTTCAGGGGTAGAACCTTTCACATCCACGCTCTGGATCATGCGCGCCAGCTTCACGATCTCGGCGCCGCTCAGGAACGCTTCGCCCAGGTAGGTGGAGATCTTCTTATATTCACTGGAAGAAGTATATCCCTTTTCCAGAAGACTCAACACGTCGCCGTACACCTCTTTACGCTTTGCATCCTGTGCCACCCAGGCGGCAAAAGCGGCTTCCTCTTCGCGCTTTCGGTCGATCACTTTCAGGTTGGCCAGCCCCTTGTTCATACCGATCGAGTTTTTCCAGTAGTTGGAGCTGCCGGCATATTTGGAAGCATATTTGATGCGCACCTCGTCGCTCTTCAACATCGCGTCTTTCCAAATCGCCTGCTTGATGCCACGCACTTCGATGCGAGGCTTGTTGCTATCCTCGATACGCTGCTGCACACCCCATGAACAGAGGTAGCGGTCCGTGCTGCCGGGGAAACCGATCGTCATCGCATAATCCTTGTCCTGATAACCTTGCAATGACACTTCAGCCACGTATTTAGGCTGGTATGGCTTATTATCCTTGCTGTAGGCAGCCGGCTTGTTGTCGGCTCCGGCATATACGCGGAACACGGAGAAGTCGCCCGTATGGCGCGGCCACATCCAGTTGTCCGTATCGCCGCCGAATTTTCCGACCGAACTGGGCGGAGCGAATACCATGCGGACATCATTGAAGACATCATAGACGATCAGGAAATACTTATTATTATTGTAGAAAGGCACGACATCGGCAGCCTGGAACTCCGTGTTTCCTACAGAATCGGCCATCGCCTGCCCGATCGAGTCGGCTGCGGCCAGACGCAGGTGCTCTTCCTTGATCGAAGCTATCTGTGAATTAATGCGATCGCTCACATCCACCGTCTCACGCAGGTAGCGGACCGTCAGGCCCGGAACCGGCAACTCTTCTTCCTTACTCTGGGAAACAAAACCGTCTTTCAGGTAGTCGTGTTCCACACTGCTTAACTGCTGGATCGAACCGAAACCACAATGGTGGTTGGTGAAAATCAGTCCTTCATTAGAGACGGTGATACCGCTACATCCTCCTCCGAAGATCACCACGGCATTGGCTACACACGGGTCAGTTTCACTGTACAATTGTTCGTAAGACGGAGTAAATCCCAACTCCTTCATCCTCTCCAGGTTTTGTTTATTCAACTCTTTCAGTACCCACATGCCCTCATCGGCAAACACTTGGCCTGAAGCAACGAGAAGCAGTAACACTGCCCACAACTTCTTCATACGATTCATTCTTTGTTCGTTATTCAATAATTAATTTGATTTTCTTTTGTTCTACACGCGCGGCAAGCCATTTCTTGATCTTTTCCTGTTCCGCCTCACGTACTTTTTCTTTGCTTTTCAGGTAGACTAACAGGACGGTATCGGGTTTAATGCTATCCATATCCATCAGATAGGTATGCGCACAAGAGACTTCCTTGATATAAGGGAAAAGGACTTTCATTTCCGGCATCAGCTCGGACGTAAGATGATTGTAACTGTGATATTTGTTCAGGTCGCGTTTCAGCGAATCGATCTGGAGGGACTGCGCCCGAAGAACCTCTTCGCTATTCTTATACAAGTCCTGCATCAGCAGGCTTTTCAACTCGTTAATGTCGGTGGCTTCCTGCCCGAAACCCTGCTGCACGACAAGGCCCACGTTTTTCAAGCCGTATTTCGGCATCTTGGCACGGGCGTTCGCAATCATCGTCTCCGGCACGGTCTCGCCGATCAGGACTACTTTCACCTCTTTCTTGTCGCTGGTATCGGTCACCGTCTTGCTCAATATCTGCGTGTTCGGGAAACTCAACTCATCCGCGACAAACGTCCGCACCCGGTCATTGAAGTAACTGGCCCGGATCAGGTTGTAGCTCAGGAAAAGGCTCGGCACGATGGTAAAGAAAACGATCACCCCGACATATCTCGTCACGATCTTCTCGCGCTGTTTGTTTAAAAAGACCTTCTTCGGGTATTTCAGCAGGCGGACCACCACGTAGGTAGCCAGACTGATAAACACCGTATTGATAAAATAGAGATAGAAAGCACCGAAGAAATAATACAGGTTACCGCTCGCCAATCCGAATCCGGCCGTACAAAGCGGCGGCATCAAAGCCGTAGCGATCGCCACGCCGGGAATCACATTCCCCTTGCTCTTGGTCGAGCTCGCCACGATCCCCGCCAGGCCGCCGAAGAAGGCAATCAAGACGTCATAAACGGTAGGCTGCGTACGGGCCAGCAACTCGCTCTGCGCCTCGCTGATCGGGGAAATCAGGAAAAAGAGCGTCGAAGTGATGACGCTGAATACCGTCGCCGTGGCAAAATTACGGAAGGAACGCTTGATCAGGTCGAAATCGGAGATTCCCAGTCCCAGGCCGAACCCCATGATAGGCCCCATCAGCGGGGAGATCAACATCGCACCGATAATCACCGCCGTCGAGTTCGTATTCAAACCCAGCGAGGCGACAAAGGTCGCAAAGATCAGAACCCAAAGGTTCGTCCCTTTAAACTCTATGCCTTTCCGGATAGACTCGATCGTTTCGAGTTCATCCTCTTTTTCCTGACGGACATCGAAATTACGGACAAAGAAGTCCCTAATCTGCTTGTGCAACAATCCTTTTCCATCCTATTAAAATCAACGTTTGTATACGAACATCCCGTAAAACGGCCTTTATAATGGCTAACACTCTCTCACAACCGTTTTAACACATCGCCTAAACCGCACAAAGATAGAAATAGTATCTCGAAATAAAAAATAAGAGCTGTGAACATAAAATAAGCGAAGTATATATCCTGATAATTATTGATTTTCACGTAACTTTGCAAACGCACAACACAGAAACGACAACGAACACTCTCAATAAATCCCGGTAAACAAGATGAAATACTACATTCTCTTGATATACTTACTCGCTTTTTCCCTCGCTACGGAGGGAAATACAGCAGTAAAAGATTCACTGTCGGAAGCCTTGCCGTCAGCCTCTTCTCCTCTGCAAAAACTGGAAATCATGACTAATCTGATGGATCTTTCCCGACAGGAAGAACAGGTGGAATATGCCAAACAGCTCTATTGGCTCGCACTTGAAGAAGACGAAGACTATTATAAGGAAGCGGCCCTGACCGAAATCTTGCGCTTTTACGTGAATACCGATGCCAAAGACAGCGCAAAGGTGTATCTCGCCGAAGCCGAAAGGGAGCTGAAAGGGAAAGCACGCGATTTCCTCGTCACGTATATGAAAACGATCATGGATGTCCGTGTTGTCTATTACACCAAAGGCGAAGACGGATGAAACTGATTGAAAAATACAAACTCCGCCTCGAAACGGAAAAAGACATGCCGGTTCTTGACAAAATATCGAACTATTATCTCCTCGGTATGGCGAACAGCAACCGGTCGATCCGAAAAACCAGGATGCTATCTATAAAGAGGTATGTTATTACATGAACAACCTGATCGAACTGTCGGACAACATCCCGCTCCGCTATTCGTATCTGTTCCGCCTGAATACGCTCAACATACTAAGCCTTATGGAAGCGACTCCCGAAAATCGGGTGAAAGCCTCCCTCCGCTACTTGAACATGCAAAAGGAATATGCTGACACAAAAGAGATGAAGAAGCGCCCGTACACAAGCAAACGGCATCTGCTGAACGCCTACTCTACTTTGGCTACCGCAGCAGAAACAGTCGGGAAAGATATGGCAACCTACTATTTCAACTACTTCATCGACTTGAACAGGAAATATCCTGAAGATGCTGCATTCTCCGCTGAATATGACCGTTATTTCACTTCGCTCAACTATTATAAGTCAATACGGGATTTCCAGAAAGCCGCAGATTACAACGATTCGGTCATCTATTATTTCCGCCACGGCGATTTCCAGTTCGACCTGACCGAAAACATCGTCCTGACACTAAAAGACAAAATCGACTGTCTCGACAGTCTGCACAGATACAAAGATGCCTATGAAGCCTACAAGGAATATTCCGTACTCCTGGATTCCGCACGCACACGAAGCATGGAAAACAAAGTCGAAGACCTGGAGATCAAAAAGTATGTGGACGAGCTGGTGGTCGAGAAAAAGGCACTGGAAATAGACCTGCAAAAGAGCCGGAGCCAGTTATATCTATTCCTCGCGTTGCTCATTCTTTCGATCTGCTTCGGAATCTTCATATTCTTCCGCCTAGGAAAGATCAAATCGCTATACAAGGAATTGCAGGAATCGAACCGGCTGGTCATTATCGCCAGTGAAAAGGCACAGGAAAGCGAACGGATGAAGAACGCCTTTATCAAGAATATGTGCCACGAAGTGCGCACGCCGCTAAATGCGATCAATGGCTTTGCCGAACTGATCACCAGCGACGGTATAAGCCCGGAAGAGAAAAAAGAATTCAGCAAGATCATCTATACGAACTGCCACAACATCACCTCCATGATGAACGATGTCTGGTAATCGCCCAACTGGACAGCAGCAACGAGGTCCTCCCACTGGAACCGGTCCACATCAGTCTGCTCTGTCACCACGAGATGAACAAATTGAAAAAGTTACAGCAGAAGCCGGATATCCATTACCAGTCGAAGGTGACAAAAGCAACGACCTGATCTATTCGGACCCGAATCATTTCGGCATTATCATCTCCCATCTGCTGAACAACGCGAACAAGTTCACGAATCAGGGAAGCATCACGCTCTCCTACCGACCCGAAGAAGAAGGAAGGATAATGTGTATCTGCGTTACCGACACAGGATGCGGAATTCCGGCAGACAAGAGCGAATGGATTTTCGAACGTTTCACCAAGAACGACGACTTTATCCCCGGTTCGGGCCTCGGCCTCTACCTCTGCCGCCTCATCACCCAACGCCTCAACGGTTCCCTCAAACTGGATACCTGTTACACCGGGGGAGCCCGGTTCATTTTACGGCTTCCGATTAATCCCTACAAATAGCCAACAGGTTTTCTTTTGGCAGACGTGCCCCATAAATCATCATTTAATTAGTTCAGTTTTTCTTAGATGCAAACCTTTTCCCGATATAAGGCAATTCGCTTAACGGAAGATCGCGTCTAATGATGATTGCCAGGAAAATCAGGAGTAGAACCGTGCGATAGCCCAAGCGAAGGATTTCCGAATCGATCCGGGGCAACATCCCAGCTGCATAGAATAAAACCGCCAATATGCCGTAAATAACGGCTGATCTTATATCGTATTGAATCGGGAACTTCTTCTGCCCGATCGCATAAGAAAGAATCATCATCAACAGGTTGCTGGCAAACGAAGCCCAGGCACACGCCATATAACCGTAAACCGGCGCCAGCAACACGATCATCAACACGGTCACCACGCAGCCGATCGTCGAGAAGTAGGCTCCCCATTGCGTCTGGTCGATCAACTTATACCAGACGACAGGTTAAAATAGATCCCGAAGAACAGTTCGCCCAGCATCACGATCGGCACGACACGCAATCCCGGATAATACTTGGCGTCCACAAAATATTTCAGAATATCCAGATAATACATCACGCCCAAGAAGATAATCAACGAAAAGATAATGAAATACTTCATTGCCTCCGAATATGCTTTCGTATTATCGTCATCCTTATTCTTGGCAAAAATAAAAGGTTCGTAGCATACCGGAATGCCTGGATAAACATCACCATCACCACCGCCACCTTGAAGCAGGCTCCATAAATCCCCAACTGGGTAGCTGCATAATCCTTATCTTCGAACAGGAAAGGGAACAGAATCTTATCCGCCGTCTGATTGAAAATCCCGGCAATCCCTAAGACCAAGATCGGGAACGAGTATCTCAACATCTGTTTCAACAACACGAAACTGGCTTTCTCGCGCAACCCGGGTATCATATCCGGCACCAAAAGCAAGAATGTCACCACCGAAGTAACCACATTGCTGACAAAGATATACTCCACCTGATAGCCGGGCACATAAAACCAGCCTATCAACTCGGCGCACATTCATACAGCCACGGGCAAGCGATCAGGAAGAATATTACCAATACGATATTCAGGAATATATTCAGCAGCTTGATCGCCGCAAAGCGAACCGCCTTCCCCTGATACCGGAGGAAAGCAAACGGAATACAACAGAAGCATCCACGCCACAATCCCCGCCATCATCCCGATATATTCAGGATGTGCACCATATCCCAGAAAGTTACTGACCGGCGTCAGCGCACTGAACACAAACACCATAAACAGGACGGAAGTGAATGCCAGACTGAACAACGTCGTCGCATATACCCGCATCGGAGCTTGATCTCCTTCTTGTTCATAAACCGGAAAAAGCCGGTCTCCATCCCATACGTCAATATCACCATCAACAAGGCTGTCCAGGCATACAGATTCGTCACAATCCCGAAATCGCTCTCGGTAGCCAATACACGCGTGTACATCGGAACCAGCATCCAGTTCAGGAATTTCCCGACAATGCTGCTGACACCATAAATTGCGGTCTCTCCTGCGAGACGCTTCATTCCTCCTGCCATAACTTAAAAACAATTGACAATTGATAATTGACAATTAAAAATAACGAACTTGTATTCCATCGGGCGAAGCCGTCCCAGATGGGTATAAGCCAACTCCCGTCACCTCGCGGCCGCGGGGCGTACGTTTGATAAAGCCTTCTTTGATAAGGAAAGGCTCGTAAACCTCTTCCAGCGTTCCGGGATCTTCTCCCAGGGCAGTCGCGATAGTCGTCAATCCTACCGGTCCGCCGTTAAACTTGTCGATGATAGTCGTCAGCAACTTATTGTCGATCTGATCCAGGCCGTAACGGTCGATGTTCAATGCCTCCAGGGCATAGCAGGAAATCGCCTTATCGATCTCTCCGGATCCTTTCACCTGTGCAAAATCACGCACACGACGCAGCAACGCGTTCGCTATACGGGGTGTACCACGACTACGGGAAGCAATCTCGCGTGCAGCACTCAACTCGCATTTCACATTCAGGATATCGGCACTGCGCAGCACGATCTTCGTCAGCGTCTCCATCTCATAATATTCGAGGTGCATATTGATCCCGAAACGCGCCTGAGCGGACTTGTCAGCAAACCGCTGCGAGTCGTCGCCCCCACCAGCGTAAACGGAGCCAGGTCGATCTGGATGGAACGGGCGCTCGGCCCTTTATCGATCATGATATCGATCCGGTAATCTTCCATCGCCGAATACAGATATTCCTCCACAATCGGACTCAACCGGTGGATCTCGTCGATAAAAAGGACATCGTTCTTCTCCAGCGAAGTCAGCACTCCCGCCAGATCGCCCGGTTTATCCAGCACCGGCCCGGAAGTCACCTTGAAGCCGACTCCCAATTCATTCGCTATAATGTTGGATAATGTAGTCTTTCCCAATCCGGGAGGTCCATGCAACAGCACATGGTCGAGCGCCTCCTTACGCATCCGGGCCGCCATCACGAAAATCTTCAGATTCTCGACCACTTTGGCCTGTCCGCTGAAGTCATGAAACGAAAGCGGACGAAGCGCATTCTCATACTCCCGTTCGCTCTCCGGAACCCGTGCATCCCTTATATCAAATTCATCTTCCATACTCTTATTACTTTGACTGGCAAAGATAATAAGAATTACCGGGTTCTGAACTTGTGTCACCGGAATATCGGGACAAAGATAGAAACTTGCAGATCACGTGTCCGTCCCGATTTCATATAAGGGACTCCTTTCATTACATTGCAAGTACCTGTTTGTATGTCAGGGCCAGATCGAAGTATTTGAAAGCATAGGCGGCTTTGACGACGACCGGCACGTCAAAGGCAGATTTGATTGTCTTCCCAATCATAATATTATCCTTAAAATGGAGAGTAGGCTCAACTCCTACTCCTACCTTCAGCCTCCCGATCAGATTATAATTCAAAACTCCGTTCAAAGCCATGTAATTCCTTGCAAACTTACTTTTGTAACCTTTAACGGGAGTCGCTTTATTGCCAACCGAGGCAATTTCTCCCCGCTTCTGCCCATATAATAAGGCTGCATCCACCGATAAACGGTGTTTCAATTCGAACTGCAACTGATATCCCACATGAAAAGAAGGCTTCATATCCGGTATATTAAACCGACTTTGCCTTTAGACATCGCCTCATCCTTATACCAATCCATCGAAACACCACCTATTACCCCACTTTTCACTTTCCCATTTTGTGCGGAAACAGATAAACACACTAAACTCAACAATAAAAACATCACACTCTTTTTCATATCAACTCTCTTTTTATTGGTTTGACTTTGTTGATATGACAGGGAAAATGGGAAAAACCCCTATCAAATATTACTAAAAATATTCCCTTTCAAACCTTGTCTTTGAAATCTAAAAAAATCATTTCATAGCATATCGTAAAGCAAACGATTGTGCAAGGCCAAGCTTTTAGGCGTATGGTCCGATAATATGATGCCGAATGCCGGGAGGAACTAATTCGGTAGAACATAAAGCAACAAAAATCAAGGTCGTAAAAAAGAGATAACGATTATATCTTTTATGGACAGAAGGGCTGCAAATATACCAAATAGCGACACCAATCATCAACGTGATATAACCACTTGCTTCACTTCCTGTACTAAACAACACGACATACAATAATACATTAGCCAATAGCATGAGCCGAAAACGGAGATATTTATATTGCTGAATTCTGAAATAAGGGATAAAGAATAGGATCAGTCCCGGTATAATCAGCCACAAATCACTATAAAAAGAACAGCCTGTGAGCTTACGTACGATTCCTAATAAAGAAATATTTTGAGATATGGCGAACATATTGAGGCCATTTTTGATTTCCAATCGTTCCAACCACGCAATATATTGCGAAGAAATATAATCTGTCCCCGGAGAGAAGAATATCGGCAAAACCAAAAACAAACATCCCCAAAAAACGCAGGAAAATACAAGACGCAATTTGTGTTTTGAAAAAAGGAAAAAAGCTAATCCTACAATCGGATATATTTTTATTAATGTTCCCAATAAAATCAAGCAAGAAGCCCAAATTCTTTTCTTTCTCAATTAAAACAAAAGAGAGAATAATAAATGCTGCCACAGAGATATTAAATTGTTGTACCCCCTGCGCCGTCATTAACTCACACAAAGAATACCAATAAACTATAATCCTCTGACTCTCATTGAAAGGTAACTGACGAATAGCATAAAAAAGAAAATATGTATTCATTAAAATCCAAAAAATCATCCCCAACCATTCAGGCAAGATAGAAAATGGAGCAATCACAAGCGCAAAGATCGGACCATAATGGTTTACATCATAATATTCGGTAGGATACTCCACATATAAATGTAATCCGTTAATTACGTGAGGAAAAACATTTTCAAATATCTTATAGTTATTATATTTACCTATCAGCAATTTGACTATTGCATAAATTAGTCCAGAGGACATCCATATCCAAAAGACCGTTCTTTCTCTATGAAAAACAGTCTTTTGAAATATATGTGATAAAAAGTTGATCTCTTTTACAGCTTTCATGTCAAAACCAATATCGCTTAAGCGAAAAACTTCAACAGCAAGTCTTTGTTGTTGTCTTCAACCTATGCTTGAATAGGTTGCTCAGGGATAATAGACTTAGGAGCAGTATCCCACTACCCTTTCAGATATATTCGTTTCTTGGCAAAGCAAGGAAACGAAAATGTCGCTATTAACAGTAAACATCCAATTTTTCTAAATGTCTTCATATTATGTTTAATATTTTCAAATGTAAACATAGAGGGAATTATTGGATGCAACAAATCGGTATATGGACAACCTTCTTTTTATATGGACAAAATTATTTCTCAGCTGCTATAAAACTGATAATAAAATACATAAACTTACTTCATATAGCTTACGCAAACGATCTAAATCCTTCCAAAATCCTTTTTTAATGCTCTTTACCTGTATATTCCACACTTCCGAAGACAAAACTGTCCCTATTTTTATACCCATATCTACTCTATTACCATCCTTTTTGTAGGATACACCCATTTATATCGCTTCCTTTTGATTCGGACACAGCTTCCGCCGAGTACGACTTCGGAACTTATTGGCCGAATCGGAACTGACTCCCAAAAGAACAGCCTCCTCGTTTAAGTGCAAATCCAAGAAACTGAGATAACAGATCTTGGTTTCTGTTTTTGTCAGACCCAACGTATTTTCTTTCATAAAAACGCTGACATTCGGAAAAAGGGAATCAATCAGACGAATCAGGCTTCTCCATTCCTCTTCGTTTAGTTTTTGTTCGATATCAGGTTTTACTTTCCGACAGCGCTCTTTCATTGTTTTCAAATAAAGAGGATTGCTTCAATTTTTCCACCCTTAATACGGTGATTTCTTTCTTATATTCACTTGTATCCTCATGCGCAGCAGCTTTCCTTTCCATCTCTGCCGTTAACTCCCGAGGCGACCTTCCTGTTCCGTTTCTTGCTTCTCATGCCGATTTTTTTCCTCTTCTAAAAAACTGTTGCTGCCGATTTATTTCAAGCCGTCTTTTCCTATCCCTCAACTGATAACCCACAATCAACAAAAGGCAAATGATAACAGCCAAAGCAAACAAAAACTGTTTCTCTGCAACAAGTTTTTTATTGTCTTGAACGACAGTGACCACATCATGCCGTTTCTCTGCATCAATAATATCTACCTGTTTTTGTTGATCATATAAAGAATCTTTCTTTGCCTGATATTGTTCCAAAAGAGAAAGCGCTTTTTCTGTATCACCAGCTTCTTTTTCGATAAGGTAACCTAAATAGAAGCAATCGATCGATGTATAAGGGTTCAATGACGGACCTGTGGCTAATGCTAAATAATAGCGGCTGAATCAAGGAGGCTTTCATTATAATAGAGATCACTCAAAGCCAGATAAGAGGGAACTTGATCCATCGTATCAGAACTTAAACTTCTACTATAATAGGCTCTCGCTTTTTCCACATCGCCCATTAAGTCATAAATATTTCCCAAACCATTAGAAATCGAACTAATCCCCCTTAAATCTTGAAACCTTGTAATAACAGAATCCGCTATTAACATATAGTGAAGCGCCAACGACAAAGAATCGTCAAATGCCATGTTTTAGCCACATCTCGCAGGGCAAAGGCATAACTCCGCTCGTTACCGGCCTGCTTAAAAAATTCTGCCGCTTCTTCAAACTTCCTCCGCTCTTCGCTTCTTTGGCCCGTATAAGTGTACAAGTCTGCCATATAGCTACAGATATACCCTGCTACATCATATAAATACTTCTCTTTTGCCAACGACAACGCATCAGAATAAGCCTTCATTGCCGGGATAAAAAGCTTATCTTTCACATACGAACGTCCTAAATAAAGTCCCATCCAAGCCCGCTGTTCCGCGGTCCCATGATTTTACACCAAGCCAACGCCCGGTCGAGTTGTTCGGTATATAGCATATCTTTGAAGAGTTTATCCGCCGCCCGGCAATACAGCATGCACCAACGTGCAAACTGCCGTTCATTCAACCTATCGGGAGTTTTACCTCATTCAATAAGATATAAGCGCTATCCGGATTTGCTTCTAAAGTATTTCTGCCCGGTCCATCGTTTCCGATGCGATCCGGTCTCCTACACACGAAAAGAAGAGACTGACGGGCAACAAGATAAGCAAGAATATTTTTTTCATACGGATATATTGTTAGACCGGTTGTTTTCAGGAGGGAAAGGTACGCATTTTTATAATCAGGACACC
>ENA-OQCS01001335-OQCS01001335.1-human-gut-metagenome-genome-assembly--contig:-NODE-1335-length-12839-cov-6.081340_pt1 | contig 12839 bp, 14 predicted proteins | sample MGYA00242757_ERZ504575 | MGnify/ENA primary metagenome ERZ504575 (study PRJEB26092, sample SAMD00036297) | human gut metagenome | host: Homo sapiens | study: EMG produced TPA metagenomics assembly of...
ACTTTGACTCCCTATCCCAGCTGAAAAAAAAGTGGCACAATATATTCTTGAACATTTAAACGAGGTTATCTTTTTAAACATCTCAGAATTGGCTACAAATTCAAATTCAAGTGAATCTTCGTTGTAAGAATGGCTAAACATTTAGGATACAACGGATACTTTCAAATGAGATTACTTCTTTCAAATGACATAAGCAAAAAAAATAAAGATATTTTGAGTAATCAACCTTTACTAACGAGTGAAAAAATATTTAGTTCATGTGCAAATCGTATTCAATCTTTATCAAATATGATTACCACAGAACAATTAGTCAAAGCAGCAAAATTAATTCAAAATGCTCGTATTTGCCACATCACTAGTATTGGAAACACCATTCCAGTTGCAATAGATTTAGGATTTCGTCTAGAAAGAAATGGACAAGCTTGTACGTATTCAAATCAGCCAGAACAATATTATAATCACATTGCATTAGTCAAAAAGATGATTTACTAATTGCCATTACTCGTTCCGGTGCATCTAAACAAGTTTTAAAATCAATATCTTTAGCCGAAAAAAAAGGCATGAAGATTCTAATTATTACATCTTCTTTGAATAAAGAGTTTTCAAAAAAAGCAGACTGTATTCTTCAAATTAACGATACAAATGAGGTAATAAATCAAAAAGTTCGTGCTGATTCTCACCTGTTAGAAATTGCTTTAAATGATGCTCTAATTTATGTCGTTAAGAATTATCTTCTTTTTGACAAAAACTATGAACAATCCCAAAATCTAAATGAAGTCGAGCTTTTATTAAGTGAAACAAAGCTATAAAGAGATGAAATATCATTTCTTTCATTTCTTTTTTTATTGACATATGTGGAATTTATTTTTATACTGAGAATGGAATTAGCTAATCCATAAAAATATATTTCATAAGGAGATTGAATAATATGCTTGTAACAATGAAAGCAATTTTACTCCATGCCAAAGAGAACAATTATGGAGTTACTGCACCAAATATTCAAAATGAAGATATGGCTAGAGCTGTCGTACGCGTTGCAGAAAAATGCAATGCCCCTATGATTATAGACATTAATTCATGGGTACATCCAGACATTCCATGGCTAGTAAACTTTTGTAGAGATTTAGCTATTCGCTCAACTGTGCCAATCGCCATTAATTTAGATCATGGGAAAAACTATCATGATATGATTTTAGGAATTCGCTCAGGATTTACATCTATCATGGTTGATCGTTCAAGTTTACCTTACGAAGAAAACGTAGCCCAAACTAAAGAAGTGGTAAAAATGTGTCATGAATTAAATATCAGTGTTGAAGCTGAATTAGGACATGTTGGTCAAGGCGAACAATATGACACAGATGGAATTTCTAATCTTACTGTACCTGAAGAAGCCTCACAATTTATTAAAGAAACAGGAGTAGACTGTTTGGCTGTTGCAATTGGAACTGCTCATGGTCGATATAGTGGTGTTCCACATATTGACTTTGATCGTTTAGCAAAGATTGTGGAGCTTTGCCCAGACACTCCATTAGTATTGCATGGAGGATCAGGTACGGGCGATGCCAATTTAAAAAAAGCTGTTCATAGTGGTATCCAAAAAGTGAATTTAGCAACTGAACTTGTTGTTGCCGGAAGAGATACACTTGCAAAATTCATTCAAAATCCTAAATTTGATAAATGGGAATTAATGCCTTCATTTATTAAAGGATATTCAGATAAGTTAGAACATTATGTACGCTTATTTGATCAAGCAGATAAAGCTTGGTAAGGAGAAATTAAATATGATACGTTTTAAAGAAGCTTGTGGAAATGCAGGAAAAGTAGTTGCTGCTAGATTATTGCCTGATACTGATTTAATTGAAGGAATCGAAGAAATTTGCAAAAGCAATCAAATAAAATATGCTTATGTTTCTTGTTTTGGTAGTTTTAAAAAATGTGGATATATGTATTTAGTTCCTAAAACAACAGCTAAAGTAAAAGCAGGATATGGAGAAATTATGACTAAAGAAGGTCCTATTGAATTTCTAAATGGTACGGGCGTTGTTTGTCAAAATAATAATAAATACGACACTCACTTTCATGCAACTATGTGCGATCAAAATGGAACAGTATTGGGTGGCCATATTGTCAAAGGATATACACCCACATTAACTACTGTTGATTTAATGATTATGGAAATCAAAGATGTAGAAATGTTGCGAGTGTATGATGAAGAAACAGATTTAACACAGTTTCTTCCACAAAAATGAAGTTAGCTGTTATAGCAGATGATTTTACCGGTGGAGCTGATGCGGCTAGTTTTTTAAAAAGAAAAAATGCAAAAGTTGTTCTAGTAACAAAAATACCACACAAACAAGTAGAATGTGATTGTTTGGTATTTGCATTAAAAATACGTAGTATCCCTAAAAATGAAGCAATAGAATCCGTAAAGCAGGTTTGCGAATATTTAAAATCACATCCTGTTAAACACTTATACTATAAATATTGTTCCACATTTGATTCTACTCCTAAAGGAAATATAGGACCTATATTAGATTTTCTACTTGAGTACTACCATTTAAATAGATGTATTATTTGTCCCTCATTGCCAGAAAATGGAAGAACAGTTGAAAATGGTATCTTATATGTAAATGGCATAAAGTTAGCGGAAAGTCCATTAAAAAATCATCCTCTAAACTATGTGGGATTCATACATTCCAAATTTAATGAAAGAACAAAGCAGATATCCTTGCCTGATTCTGAATAGAAAATCATTTGATTCTTATTATGATAATTGTCCAGATAGAGATAAACATTATATCATTCCTGATTATGTAAATATCGATGATGCGCAACATATTGTTAAGTTATTCCATAACGATTATCTTTTTAGCGGTGGAAGTGGTTTACTCGAACACTTATTCCAATTTCACAATAATGAACATGTTTTTTCTGCAAAAACTGCTACAAAAACAATTGTATTATGTGGAAGTTGTTCTAAAGCTACAAAATCACAAATTGAATCATGGATAAATAAAGGCAAAACTTCCTACGCTATCAACCCAAATTCTAATATCGAAGAACTTTATTCTTACATTCAAGAATCGGGAAGTGAAATCCTATTTTATAGTGATGCTGTCTTTAGAGATTTAACCAACGCAAACAGAGATTCTACATTCTACTCTAACGCAAAAAAAATAGAATCTCTTCTCTCAAAATTAGGTGCTTTTGCTTATAAAAACGCCTATAATCGACTAATTGTTGCGGGAGGAGAGACATCCGGAGCTATTACATCTGTGTTAAATTTCACTTCATTTTATATTGGAAAAGAAATTGCACCTGGCGTTCCTACATTAATTCCAACACATCAACCGAATTTTCATTTAATTTTGAAATCAGGAAATTTTGGAAATAAAGAATTCTTTTTAGAGGCCTTGGAGGAATAAAATATGGACGATGTATTAAAATCAAAATATGAAGAAGCTATTTGGATTGCAAAAGCATTATTTCAGCATAGAATCATTACAGGTACTACAGGTAATATTAGCTTTCTTCATAACAAAAAAATGTATATCACAAAAAGTGGAAGTTGTCTTGGAAAATTAGATATGGATAGTTTTGCCATAACTGATTTAAATGGAAATATATTATTTAATAAACCTAGCAAAGAATATATTATGCATTTAGCTTTATATAATTCAAATGAAACATATAAAGCAATTATTCATACACATAGTTTTTATACTACTTTATTAAGTTATAATAATCATTCACATATTGATACACCTTATATGAAGCTCAAGAATGAAAAATTAAAATATATAGATTATTTTCCACCTGGATCAAAAGAATTATTCTCAGCAGTTGAAAACTCCCTGGAAGAAAACAACGATACATATATTTTAGAAAAACATGGAATAATTTGTGCTAAAGATACTTTATTATCCGCCTTTGGAACCATCGAAGAAATAGAATATGGTGCTAAGCTTTCCTTTTTGTTAACTGAAAAAAACAAAACAGGTCCCCTTACATAGGTTAGACCTGTTTTTACTTTATCTAGATAAGTTTATGCTCTTAGAATTCATGATTTTAAATACATCTTCTTGTGTTACTACATTAAAATCATGTTGAATCATAAGTTGAAGTAGATTCCTAAACAATTGCCTCCACGAAGCATATATTCTGTATTCACACCATAATGGCGACTTTACTTAATCCAAACATTCCCACTGGATTATTTGGTACTTTAGATTCAAAATAACATTTATCTCTCCTACACTCACATATATTGGCATGTATGTGAGTTTTTTCTTTTAAATTATGTGGAATTATGGAATGTGTAGCACTCTTCTTGCGAAAGTGCTAATAAGGTGTATAATGTAATCAATTTCTTAAGGAGGAACACTCATGAACAAACAAAAGAAGCCTTTATACAGATATTACACAATTATATTGATTGTTATTATGGCTTTAAACTTTATCGTATTCCCTATGTTTCAACAATCTAAACTTGAAACAACCAATTACTCCGATTTCTTAAATAAAATTGAAGAAAAGAAGATTGATACAGTTCAAATTGAAGATCACAATATTTATTACACTTTAAAGAAAGACTCAACAGATAAAACCTATAAAACAGGTGTTATGAATGATTCAGATTTAGTCAATCGTTTGGATAAATCCGGAGCTAAATTTGGACAAGTCTATCAAGAACAAATGAACCCAATTCTATCGAGTCTAATTTCCTTTTTCTTACCATTAATCATTTTCTGGGCATTTGGATCATGGATGTTTAAGCGTATGCAAAAGAAAATGGGCGGAGATGATCAAATGTCATTTTCACAAGGCTCTGGTTTTGGTCTAGGCAATCTAGGAAAGAGCAATGCCAAAGTCTATGTTGGTGAACAAACTGGAAAAACGTTCAATGATGTTGCGGGACAAGAAGAAGCGAAGGAAAATCTACAAGAAATTGTGGACTTCTTAAACAACCCAGCTAAATATAAAGAGATTGGTGCCAAAATGCCAAAAGGAGCCTTGTTAGTAGGTCCTCCTGGAACTGGTAAAACACTACTTGCCAAAGCTGTAGCTGGGGAGCTGGCGTTCCATTCTTCTCGATTTCAGGTAGTGAATTCGTAGAAATGTTTGTCGGTAGAGGAGCGGCCAAAGTGCGTGACCTATTTAAACAAGCTCGTGAAAAAGCTCCATGTATTGTATTTATTGATGAAATTGATACCATTGGTAAAAAACGTGATGGTGCAGGCATGAATGGTAATGATGAGCGTGAACAAACATTAAACCAATTGCTTGCCGAAATGGATGGATTTGATGGTTCCAAAGGCGTTGTATTACTTGCCGCTACAAACCGTCCTGATTCACTAGATCCTGCTTTAACACGTCCCGGTCGATTTGACAGAAGAATTCCAGTTGAACTTCCTGATCTTGCCGGTCGTGAAGCCATTCTTAAATTACATGCCAAAGACATCAAATGCTCAAGCAACATTGACTTTAACGTGATCGCTAGAGCTAGTGCAGGAGCTAGTGGTGCAGAACTTGCCAACATCATTAATGAAGGGGCTTTATTAGCGGTTCGTGACCATCGTAAAACAGTGGTTCAAAAAGACTTAGAAGAAGCCATTGAAATCGTTATTGCCGGTGAACAAAAGAAGGGTGCAGTGATTTCAAATCGAGAACGAATGATTGTTTCTTATCATGAAATTGGTCATGCACTAGTGGCTGCTAAATGTAAAAACACGGCTCCCGTTCATAAAATCACAATTATCCCTCGTACAAAAGGGGCTTTGGGATATACTATGCAAGTAGAAGAAAACGAACAAAACTTACTATCAAAAGAAGAAGCTTTCCAAAAAATCATGGTGTATACAGGTGGTCGTTGTGCTGAAGAATTGATTTTCAACTCCATCACAAGTGGAGCGAGCAACGACATTGAACAAGCCACAAAACTTGCTAGAGCCATGATTACACGACTCGGAATGTCGGATGAATTTGGTATGACAGCTTTAGAAACTGTAAACAACCAATATTTAGGTGGTGATACATCTTTAGCTTGTTCAAATGAAACAGCGACTAAAATTGATGAGGCAACCATCGCATTAATTAAAAAAGCACATGATGAGGCTTATCAAATTCTAGAAGACAACAAGATGAAGTTACATGAACTTGCCAAATTCTTATATGAAAGAGAAACTATTACGGGTGAAGAATTTATGTATATCTTAAATAAGCCGGCTGAAATCCCAGCACAAACAAATAAAGATTAAGATGTGTGTAATGCACATCTTTTTTTAAATATAATCTATTGTGAGTTTTTGCATTACATTATATTTCGTTTGATAAAAGTTTTATCAAATTGTATAATTTTAATATAATGTATTGCGAGTTTTGATATTACTTTATACTAGGAGGATTTATGGAAATTCAAAGAAATCTATATTTACAAAAATTGATTGCTTGTCAACATGACGGACAAATCAAAGTCATCACAGGCCTGAGAAGATGCGGAAAATCGTTTCTACTTTTCCATCTTTTTAAAAATTATCTATTAGATAACGGCATTGATAACCAACAAATTATCACTTTTGAATTGGATCAGATGAAAGACATTCAATATCGAAACCCCATTGAACTTTCAAAGAAAATCCATAGTATTGTTGACAATACGACACAACAATATTATCTATTCATTGATGAAGTACAAATGTCCGATGAAGTAAATAATCCTTATAATCCAAAAGGAAAAAAAAATTTCTTTCTATGATATGTTAAACGACTTAAAAGAACTATCAAATTTGGATATTTATGTAACTGGCAGCAATTCTAAAATGCTTTCTAATGATATCTTAACGGAGTTTAGAGGTCGTAGTGATGAAATAAAAATTCATCCTTCTCCTTTTCGGAATATTACTCATTTGTTGGTGGAGATAAAGAGGAGGCATTTGATAATTATTCGTTTTATGGTGGAATGCCTTTTCTACTCACAAAACAAGACGAAACCTCCAAGATTGAATATCTAGAAAACTTATTTAAAGAAGTGTATATTCGAGATATTGTAGAACGCAAACATATTGAAAGAGAAGATATTTTAGGTTCTATTATTGATTTATTATGCTCGTCTGTAGGTTCTTTAACAAATCCATCTAAAATCACTAAAGCTATCAATTCCAAACAACAACGCAGCGGAAAAGATATTGTTTATCTTCCCACAATTAATAAATATATTGATTTTTTAGAAGATTCTTTTCTTTTTAAAGAGGCTTTGCGGTTTGATGTAAAAGGAAAATCTTATTTAGATTTCCCAAAAAAATACTATTGCGAAGATATAGGATTGCGGAATGCAAGAACCGGCTTTCGACAAATTGAAATGCCGCACATTATGGAAAATATCTTATACAATGAATTAATCATTCGTGGATTTAAAATCGATGTGGGCGTGGTCTACGAAAACATTAAAACGGAAAAAGGAAACTATCGAAAAGTAGCTAGAGAAATCGACTTTATTATTCAAAAAGGAATGAAAAAATATTATATTCAATCCGCTTATGCAATGGAAAATGAAGAGAAGTATATTCTGAATCACGTTCACTAAACATTACTGGAGACAGTTTTCCAAAAATTATTGTCAGAAGAGATATTCGTAAACGTTTTTATGATGAAAATGGAATTTTAAACATTGGCCTAATTGATTTTTTATTATCAGACAATGTTCTTTAATATAATGTATTGCAAGTTTTGATATTATGTTATAGAAAATGCAGGGCTTTCAACCCTGCATTTTTAATATTCTTCTTTTAAAAGAAAATCAGCCAAGTATATTATTTTTGCACCTTCTATATTGCCTGTTGATAATTCATCTAAAGTAACCACATATTTTGAATAATTAGCTCTTATTTCTTCATCACAAACATCTAATCTTGTGCGTAATACACAAAATAGAAGGATATCATTTACTCTTCATCTTTTTTGCATTGTTTTAAAGCTTCAATCAGCTTTGTTTCATCCAAAGGCTTAGCCAAATGCATATTCATACCTGCTATCTTGCTATTCATTATGTCTTCTACAAATGCATTCGCACTCATCGCAATAATTGGAATTGTCTTTGCATCCAATCGTTTTAATGCACGAATCTTTCTTGTCGCATCTAAACCATTTATTTTTGGCATCATGATATCCATAAGAATAAAATCAAATTTATTTTCTTCACTCTTTTCAAATAAATCTATTACTTCTTGACCATCTTTTGCACATACAACCCGAATACCATTACGTTCTAACATATATTCAACGATTTCCATATTCAAATCGTTATCTTCTGCCACAAGCACACATAAACCTTCTAACGATATTTGTTGATGCCTATTATTTTTGTTTTCAATTGGCTTTCCCAACTTAAAAGGAATCTGAATCGAAACCGTAGTTCCAACACCCTTTTCACTTTCCAATTGAATATTTCCATGCATATACTCCACAAGCTTTTTGGCAATAGGCAAGCCAAGACCTGTACCTTGATATGTGGATCTACTAGAACTATTTTCTTGCGCAAATAAATCAAAGGCATGTTGAATAAAATCTTTACTCATTCCGATACCATTATCTTTGCATCTAAATTCTAAAAGCGATGTCGAATCATCTAAACATTTCTCATTCATCCATACATGGATTTCTCCGTTTTCCGGTGTAAACTTAACAGCATTTTGTACAACTATCAATAGTATTCGTGAAAGATATATTGGATATCCTCTAAACCTTGAATGACTCAATTGACCTTCATACCAATCCAAAATATATTGAATATTCTTTTCTTGTGCCAATTGTTGTCCATCAATATTAATATTACCCAATAATTCAGTAATATCAAAATCAACTTCTTCCTCTGTAAAATGATCACTTTCTAAATCATTCATATCCAAAACATCATTGACTAAAGAAATCAAATAATTTAACGACCGATGAATCTTATTTCTTGTGATTTTCTGCAGCTCTAAATCCTTTGGATTTTGATCTGCAATATGAAGCATACCCGCAATACCATTTAATGGCGTACGCATATCATGAGACATACTCTGTAAGAATCGCGTTTTTATTTTTGCCTCTCGCTTTGCCTGTTCTGCTTCAAAGAATAAATTTAATTCTTTACGCTTTGTCTCACTAATTGTACGAATTGTCGCAATGGCTTGAATCGCTTTTCCATTCGCATTTCTTTTGGAAACAATAATACGCAATTTATGCCAGTTGCCATCCACCATTCGATATTCCGCTAAAACATCCTCTTCTTTTTCAAATCGTGAAGTTAATGTTTCTATATTCGCAAATTGATGGATGATATTTCGATATTCCGGTGCAACATCCTGTTCACATACGTCAAACATTTTTTCAGATGCACACCCCGTTTTAGGATAATGTCACTTCCTGAAATTCTTTCATATGTATCTGTTTCAAAATCAACTTTATAAATTGAACTATAACTTTTCGCAATTGTAGAAATCGTTTCATTACTCCTCTTTATTTCCTCTAAAGCATTCTGCAACCTTTTCTGTATTGCTTTTTCTTTTTCAATAATATCATCAATATAACGAAAACCTAATAATACGTGACACGACTCTTCATCTTCACTCACCTTAACAACTTTCGTTTCAAAATATTGTTGATTCTGCGCATTTGGATAAGTACGATAATTCTGCGTAAGACTCACTTGTGTTTTCAACAAAGATTTTAAATTATCACGAGAAAACCACCATAAAAACTCGGGCTGCTCCTCCTTAGGAATATAACGCATCGCATATTGATAAGTATATTCGTAAAAATCTTTATACCCTGAATAACTTCTTATTAATTCACTCGCATTGGTTTCATCCTGAATATGAACAGGTTCAAATTTACCACTGTTAACTTCCAAATAATAAATAGCCGTAAAGTCAGAGCTTAGACTTCTAGAATTTGTTTTTCTTCTTCTAACCGGTCATTTCTTTCTTTTTCATGTTCAACAATGTCATTCACCAATTAAAGCCCAACACAAAATCATCTGTCTCACTTGAAATTTGTGCAAAACAAGCCTGGAAATAATCTGTTCTTCCATTAAATTTTCTTTGAAAAACAACTGGATATACTTTTTCTGTCTTGATTCGTTCACGAACGACACGATAATTCACATTTCTTAAAAAATCTTCTTGATCTTCTTCACAAACATATTCTGAAGCATATTTCTCCATGCTCTTTTGATAATTATTTTCTTTGGCAAACTTTTCAATTGCATCTTGAGCAATATGATCCCCTTTTTTTGTTTGTTGATACAATTCAACCGTTAAATCATGATTGATTACCCATACCGTGACATATTCATGACTCAAACCAGAAATAAAACGCTGTTGAAGAAGGTTTTTTTCCTTATGCTTATGAATATCAATGAGAAATCCACAAACACTTACTATTTTTCCTTTTTCATTTAAAACAGGCTTTCCAATCGCACGATACCAACGATATTGTTTGTCTTTATTCTGAAGACGATACTCTACCTCATATGTTGCGGTTGAATCCCTCGTATCATGAATGTTTTTAAACTCTTCTTTAACAACATCAATATCTTGAGGATGCATATGATTCCAAAGCATAGAATACGAAATATGCGTCTCACCTTTAAATCCATAAAGCATCTCAGATAGACTCTCACTACCTATAAACTCTACTGGCCTTTCATTATCATCAAACCGAATGCGATAACGAGCCTCACCTAATTCTCCATATAGCGCATCTTCACTATCTTCGTTTGTATATACCCATATAGAAGTATTCTCATCATTATCTGAATACCGATCAATTTTCAGACGAATCAAGGTACCATCCTTTTTACGATACGTAACATTCACTTGATTTCCAGAAGACAAAATATTATATACATAATCATAGTCCAAGACTCGATCAATCACTTCTTGATAATCACAAGCTACATAATGATCTCGATATAATTGCATCGCATCTGAATAGGAACCTTTTGTGTCTTTGGCAAAAGCACGAAATGCTTCTGGAGCTAAAATATCACGAAAAGTATCTGTACTTCGATCTAAAATATAAACCGCTGCATATTTAGGTGCTATTAACCGCAAAAAATTTTCGGCATCTCTTTTTTCTTGAAGAAGTTGATTCATAGTATGACCTCCTCACATTTATACTCTAATTATAAGTGACTATTTAATTTTTTCCTATTTTAAAATCAAAATCTAACAAAAAAGGAAGTTTACAACGCTTCCTAATCGCACAAATCATATAAATCTAAAATCAATTGTTCTGTCTTATCCCAGCCAAGACAAGGATCTGTGATTGACTTTCCATACACATTACCATCTGTTGGCTGATTTCCATCCTCTAAATAACTCTCAATCATCAAGCCCTTCACTAGCTTTTTGATATCTTCCGATTTACTTCTAGAATGCATTACATCCTTGGCAATACGAATCTGCTCTAAATATTGTTTGTTTGAATTCGAGTGATTACAATCCACAATACATGCCGGATTCTTTAAATCTGACTTTTCATATAAGTGAATTAATTCCATTAAATCTTCATAGTGATAATTCGCATGTGCATGATTAAACTTATCCACATATCCCCTTAAAATCGCATGAGCCAATGGATTTCCATCTGTCTGTACTTCCCAGCCACGATAAACAAATCTTTGATCGGCTTGAGCCGCTACAATCGAATTCATCATAACTGTAAGATCTCCACCCGTTGGATTCTTCATTCCTGCAGGAATTCCTACACCACTAGCCACAATACGATGTTGTTGATTTTCAACGCTTCTTGCACCGATGGCTACATATCCTAATAAATCCGATAAATACGCATGATTTTCTGGATACAACATCTCTTCTGCACAAGTAAAACCTGTCTGTGTAACTACATCTGTATGTAGCTTACGAATCGCAATGATTCCCTTCAACATATCTTCTTTCGAATGAGGATCTGGCTGATGTAACATCCCCTTATATCCAACGCCCTTTGTACGTGGTTTATTTGTGTAGACACGTGGAATCATAAAAATCTTATCTTTAACTTTTTCTTGTAAAACAGCCAAACGATTCATATAATCTAAAACCGCATCTTCACGATCCGCACTACAAGGACCAATGATTAAAATTAAACGATCATCTTTTCCAGTAAAAATATCTTCAATTTTCTGATCTCTTTGTTTCTTAATTTTTTGCACCTTATAAGGTAAAGGAAACTCCTTCTTTAAATCTTCTGGAGTTGGTAACTCCTGTATCTTCTTCATATCCATATTCAACATTCCTCTTTAAATCACCCTTTGACAATATCATATTCTTACATGTTTTTCAAAAAAAGAAAGATGAAGTCAAGCTCCATCTTATTTTAGTGATTCAACAAATTCTTTGATATGTTTAGCATCCAAACCATAATAATCCAATAAATTTGCATAACCATTCCTTTATCGGTATAATACAAATAGAGAAAAGCTACTGGAAAAGCAGTGGCTGCTCTGAAATATAGTTAATGCTGAAGCACTAATCTATTTCCATTGCTAGTGGTGATTAGTGCTTTTTGCATTTTTCTATAATAATCAATGTTACTTTTAGTATTTCTACTATGGCAAATAAAACAAAAGCAACATCAATATGTAGATATATATACATAAGCTTTCCTCCTGCAACAAAAATAGAAGGATCTACTTACCTGGAACTCAAGATTCAAGGCTTTAAATCTCCTTAACAAGAGGCAACCACCAACCACATCCAGTAGCCAATTTTTATTATAAAGGTCCAATGTGAAAACATTATTAAATCCGGTAAAATTTTTAAAAAATTGTTTTATAAACACAAAATAAATCACCC
>ENA-OQCS01001336-OQCS01001336.1-human-gut-metagenome-genome-assembly--contig:-NODE-1336-length-12837-cov-1.347836_pt1 | contig 12837 bp, 17 predicted proteins | sample MGYA00242757_ERZ504575 | MGnify/ENA primary metagenome ERZ504575 (study PRJEB26092, sample SAMD00036297) | human gut metagenome | host: Homo sapiens | study: EMG produced TPA metagenomics assembly of...
TACTAAGAAATTTTATATTTTTAAGGCTATACTTGATTTTACTAGTGACTTTAAAGGATTATCATGATTAAAATCAAACAGGTGTATTTAATTTTAGAATAAAAGAGGAGATTTTGTTATGGATAATCATAAAAAAAGGAGTACATTTTCCGGTAAATTAGGATATGTACTGTCAGCAGCAGGAGCTTCTGTAGGTCTTGGAAATATCTGGAGGTTTCCTTATCTTGCGGCGAAATATGGCGGAGGAATTTTTCTGCTTATCTATATTCTGTTAGCCCTTACTTTCGGTTATACGATGATAATTGCTGAATCAGCAATTGGCCGTATGACAAGAAAAAGTCCGGTAGGTGCGTTCAAATCTTTTGGAAAGTCAAAATGGATTTCTTTTGGTGGATGGATTAATGCGATTATTCCGGTTCTGATTGTACCATATTATTCTGTAATTGGAGGATGGGTTATCAAGTACCTTTTGGAATATGTAAAAGGGAACAGCAGTAGTCTGGCTCAAGATGGATATTTTTCAGAGTTTATTTCAAATGGATTTTCTACGGAAATCTGTTTTATCATATTCTGTCTGATTACACTGATTATTATTTATGCAGGTGTTCGGAATGGAATTGAGCGTGTTTCAAGTTTATGATGCCGATTTTGATCGTGCTTTCGCTGATCATTACCATTTACTCAGTAACACGACCAGGTGCAATGGAAGGCGTGAAGTATTTTCTGGTGCCAAATCCAAAGAATTTCTCATGGATGTCTGTGGTAGCTGCTATGGGACAGATGTTTTATTCCCTATCGATCGCTATGGGAATTTTGATCACATTTGGTTCTTATATGAAGAAAGATATTTCGATTGAAGATTCTACAAGAAATGTAGAAGTATTTGATACAGCGATTGCAATTATGGCAGGACTTATGATCATCCCAGCCGTATTTGCGTTTTCAGGTGGAAATCCGGATACGTTTACAGGCAGGGCCGGCACTGATGTTTATTACAATACCAAAGGTGTTTGAGAATATGGGATTGGAACAGCAATTGGAATTCTGTTCTTCTGCTTGTCTTTTGCTGCGCTGACAAGCTCAATCGCATTGACAGAGAGTGCAGTATCTACATTTGAAGATGAAATCGGCTGGAGTCGTAAAAAGTCTACTGTGCTTGTTGGTGTGATCATGATAGTATTAGGAAGTTTATCTTCACTTGGATATGGACCACTTGCATTTGTGAAAATTATTGGTATGCAGTTCCTTGGATTTCTTTGATTTTCTGACTAATTCGGTAATGATGCCGATCGCGGCACTGATGACAAGTCTTTTGGTAGCTAGAGTTGTTGGGGTAAAGAAGATAGAAGAAGAGATTATTCATGGAGAAAGTACATTCCGCAGAAAGAAGATTTTTGCTGTTATGATTAAATATCTGTGTCCAATTTTTGTTCTGATTATTTTGATCAGTTCTGTGGCGAATGCATTTGGATGGATTTCCATGTAGAATAATATGTGAAAAAAGGAGTGTAAAGAAATGGAACAGATGAAAGTTGGAATTATCGGTGCTGGGCGAATTGCAGCAAATATGGCGAAAACACTGGACGGTATGGACGATGCGGCTGCATATGCCATTGCTGCAAGAAATCTTGACAGAGCGCAGAAATTTGCCAAAGAATGGGGATTTGAAAAGGCATATGGCTCATACGAAGAACTGGTAAATGATCCGGAAGTAGAGTTGATTTATATCGCGACACCACATCCGTTTCATATAGAACATGCCAAACTTTGTATCAATCATGGGAAACCGGTACTTTGTGAAAAACCATTTACTGTAAATGCTGTTGGAGCAAAGAAGTATTTGCTCTCGCAAAGGAAAAAGAAGTCTTTATTACGGAGGCAATTTGGACAAGATACCTTCCATCCCGTAAAATAATCGATGATATTATTGCAAGTGGTGAAATCGGAGAAATAAAGGGGATTTCAGCAAATCTCGATATGATATGCATACAAAAGAACGTCTGATCGATCCGAAGCTTGCCGGTGGAGCGCTATTAGATGTAGGTATTTACCCACTGAATTTTGCAAGCATGGTTTTAGGCGATGATGTTGAAGAAAACGCTTTCTTCCTGCGTAAAATTTGACAGTGGAGTGGATGCACAGAATTCCATTATTCTGAAATACAAAAATGGATCGATGGCTTCTATACAAAGCAGTGCACTTACCGGTACAGAACAATATGGTATGATATATGGGACCAAGGGGTATCTGATTGCGGAAAATATTAATGATATTACAGCGGTAAAAGTATATACACCGGATCGGGAATTTGTAAGGGAAATTACAATGCCAGAACAGATCACTGGGTTTGAATATGAAGTACGCGCTTCTATGAAGGCTATCCGTGAAGGAAAACTTGAATGTACGGAAATGCCGCATGAAGAAAGTATTCGCATCATGGAACAGATGGATGGACTTAGAAAGACTGGGGGATTGAATATCCATTTGAAAAAGGAAACAGACCGTGCTAGTAATTATAATTAGCTGTCCCTGGCAAAAAGTTGTCTTGGGACAGCAGTATTTTGAATAACAAATCTATACGACAAATACCGATTTTTCCAAAAGATATAGACAAATCTTCCGAAACCATGCTATAATCATACCTATATCGGGGAAATTTATGGAATTTAGGAGGTTCTTAGAATCATGCCATCTGATACAAAAACATACCAGGAAGAAACTTATATTGATAATACTATTCGTCTTCGTGGTGTTTTAAACACCATGCCTGACTTTGCACGTGATTATTTTCGTGCCATTGAACCAACCACATCACCAAAGACACGAATATCGTATGCATATGACATCCGTTTGTTCTTTCAGTTTTTAATTGAAGAAAATCCTGTTTATAAACATCACTCAATTAAGGACTTTCAGGTACAGGATCTGGAAGCTATTCAGCCGGTTGATATTGAGGAATATCTGGAATATCTGAAGGTCTATGATACTACAGATGTTCATACCAAAGAAACCAAACAGGTCACAAACTCTGAACGCGGCTTATTCCGCAAAATGTCTGCATTACGCAGCTTTTATAATTATTTCTTTAAAAGACAGATAATTCAGAAAAATCCGACCTTATTTGTAGATATGCCGAAGCTACATGATAAGGCGATCATACGTTTGGATACCGATGAGGTTGCAAAGCTTTTGGATTATGTGGAATCCTGTGGTTCCAAATTAACCGGTCAGGCACTCTCCTATTATAATAAGACGAAAGAACGTGATATTGCGATCATTACTCTTCTACTTGGAACAGGTATTCGAGTATCGGAGTTAGTTGGACTGGACCTGTCAGATGTGGATTTCAACAATAATGGGGTCATGGTGACACGAAAAGGTGGAAGCCAGATGGTTGTTTATTTTGGTGAAGAGGTGGAAAAAGCACTTCGCAATTATCTGGAGACATACCGTAAAGCGGTAACGCCCCTTGCTGGCTATGAAAATGCTCTGTTTTTATCAACCAAAGACGCCGGATCGGTGTGCAGGCGGTTGAAAATATGGTTAAAAAGTATGCCAGTCAGATTACAAATAAAAGAATCACGCCACATAAGCTCAGAAGTACCTATGGTACTGCCTTTATAAGGAAACGGGGGATATTTATCTGGTAGCGGATGTTCTGGGGCACAAAGATGTCAATACAACGAAAAAGCACTACGCTGCAATCGATGAAGACAGACGACGTAGTGCTGCAAATGTGGTAAAATTGCGGGAACCGTAAATTGTCAAAGCTCGGTAAAACTTATTATTTCTTTACTCTTAATGTCCTTAAATAGATCTTCTGTTCCGGCGTGATCCGGTAGCTTCAATTGCTTTCTGAATCGTCTTATTATGTGTCCAGGTGTCCAGCCTTTTCTTTTCCAGATAAGGAATGATCTGGTCATACTGCTTTGCAAGAGCGGTAGCAAAATACCAGGCACGCATCATGTTTACATAATATTCGTCCGATTTAACTTCGGCTACCTTTTTGGGATATTCCGGTTTAAACTGTTCATCCAGATAATACCGCATCAGCATTCCAATTCCAAAACGGACGATATACGGGTGATCCGATGCTATCCAGCGGCAGACTTCCTGGATAAATATGTCCAGATGATTTTTTACTGTCCGGAGCGCGATCATATCACAGGTCGCCCAGTTATCTATATACGGGAGAAAACGGTCCAGTGCGGCAATACAGGATGGGTACGCTTTAATCTGTTCAATCAGCAGTCCATGAAGGTTGTTTTCTTCATAATATTTATGTGGAAGCACTTCAAGAAATGCAGAAACATTGTCTGTTTACCGAATTTTTTTGCGTATGCGCGCAAAGAAGGAGTCCGCACACCGATGACGGTTTCCTTATTGACTGTTGGCATCAGTTTTGCCTGAAAATCCCGATAAGCAAGATCCTGTATTGCAAAGAGATCTGCTTGTACATTTTCTATTACTTCTCTACTGTTCATTTGTCATTTTCTCCTGAAATATTGTAGATTTATAATTCTGTATAACGAAATTTGCTACAGCTTGACAGTGGTTTACGCATTTATAAGATCGTGCCTGTCTCATAGAGCGCATTCTTCCGCTCCATACGCTTTAATTCCGACAATACGGTAAGTAACATGGTGATGAAGCATAATCCTCCACCAATGACCGTTAGAAACCGGCTCAGCGAGAAATACGCCGTCTGTTCCCATATGCAGGGCATACGGCATCAGATATGTCAGAGCACGACGATAAATACCTTCCGAAGTAGTGAGAAAAAGATTGCATGTTTCTTCTTATTCAGGGATTTAAAGACCGTCTGGCCAATGTATTGCATATCCATGCAGATAAACGCTGCAAAATACTGCTTCAGGGCAGGAACTGCATCTTTCATCAACGTAGTATCCGAACTGAAAATTCCGATCAGGGTTTTCGGCGCGATGATGATAATACTCCACATCACAGCTGTGTATCCGAGAATCATAAGTGCCATCATGGCACCGGCTTTTCTTACACGGCATGGGCGTCTTGCACCATAATTGTAACTCAGGATTGGCGAAGTTCCTTCGTTGATTGCATAAATCGGAGTTTCTACAAGCTGTCTGACACTGGATACGATGGTCATAACAGAAATGTAGATATCTCCGCCTGTGACGGAAAGTACATTGTTGCAGACAATCGTTACCAGACTGTTTGTCAACTGCATGATAAATCCGGCAGTTCCCAGGCTTACAATGTTTTTTGCATAAGCTGTACAGTTGGCAAGTTCCTCTTTTTTGAGGAGCCTCACTTTCAGTTCTGCTTTCTTTGTAAGAAAGAAAAAGACAAATGAAGCAGAAAGTGTCTGAGAAATGACCGTTGCAATTGCGGCACCGCGCACGCCAAGCCCGAACACAAAAATAAACAACGGGTCAAGCAGCAGGTTCGTTACTGCCCCTATGGTAACTGAAAGCATGCCGATGGTTGAATATCCCTGTGCATTGATAAACGGTTCATACCGGTTGCAATCATAGAAGGCAGAGTTCCAATTAGGTAAAGCATCAGGTACGGATATGCATAGATCAGAGCGTCTTTTGAGGCACCAAACAGTACCAGGATCGGGCGGGCAAATAAAAAGCCAATTACCATGAGTACAATGGCACAGATACAGACCATGGAAAAAGAAATATTCATAATTTTTTTCGCTTCCTGTGGCTCATTTTTGCCGCGCTCAATCGAAAATAATGGTGCACCGCCGCTTCCGAATAGATTGCTGAATGCGGTAATGATGACAATTACCGGGAAACAAAGACCGACTGCACCAAGTGCTGCAGTTCCGATGTGCGGGATACGTGCAATATAAATCCGGTCTACAATGTTATAAAGTAAACTTAAAATCTGGGCAACCAGCATCGGGAGCGATGCTCCAAGGATATTACTGGTTATCGTTCCATTTTCAAAATCGACTCGTTTCATTTGTAAATTCATTCCTTTTTATTTTTCTTGCTTTTTAATTCTAACATGATGTAATATATATGTAAATTATTGTTTTATATGATAATTCAATAAAAATCATATGGATAATATATTTTCATTTTTAAATAATCAGGAGAGGAATTACATTTTTATGGAAATCAGACAGTTGGAATATTTTCGTGCGATCGTAGATGCCGGAACGATCAGCGGTGCAGGCAAGAGTTCTTCACATGACCCAGCCACCGCTGAGCTATCAGATGAAGATGCTGGAGGAAGAATTACAGGTATCACTCTTTTTGCGAGGTACAAAGAAAATTACGCTTACAGATGCCGGAAAGACGCTTTATGAGCAGGCCGGTAATCTTCTGATGCTTACAGATCTGACCAAACAGGAGGTTGTCAAATCCGGTCAGGCAGCTACCCTGCACATAGGGATCACACCATCCACTGTATCGATGATGTCCGAATATCTGCTTTACTTTGCAAAAAAATATCCTCAAATTCATTTTGATGTACATGAAGGATCTACATTTACACTGAAAGATCAGCTGGAAAATGGAATGATCGATCTGACTACACTCCGCACACCAATTGTGTTAAATGGCTGTGAAACCAAGTCTCTTTCCCGGGAGAAGCTGCTTGTGATGGCAGTTCCTGATCACCCTCTGTTGCAGGGACATACATCCATCAGTCTGCGGGAACTTTCCGAACAACCCTTAATCCTCTCCCACCGCTACCGCAAATATATGCTTGCCGCATTTGAGGGTGCCGGACTGGTCTGTGATATTTATTTTGCCTGTGAGGATGCCCGCACTGCAATGACGATGGCAGAAAAGGGACTGGGAATTGCGATTCTTCCGGAATCTATGCTGAAGCTCACTAATAAATTAAAAGCATATGATATTACTGGAGCTGATCTTACAACTGAAATTCTTCTTGCATGGAGGAAAGGCAGGATGCCGGCGGAATTACAGGATTTTCTGACATTATTTGAGGAGAAAATATAAAGTAAAAGAGCAGAGATACCTTCGAATAACTCTGCTCTTTACTTTATTTTATCATTTGGTAAGTATTTTTTTAATAGGATAAATAGAATTACCAGCTTGATTTCTGCTCATCTATAACTTCCAAGTCTCCGGATTTACCAGATAGAAATCAACCAGTTCTGTCTCATATCCACCATCCGGATATACCTTTTCCAGAACCAATTCTTCGAAAGTATTATTATTTTCATCTGTCTTAGAACCGTTATCATACAGACAGTAATTGACATTTACTGTTGTGCCATCCTTCTCTTCTGTTGTCTCAGAGAGGATCGCGTAATTTTCGCCCTTTGCATTTGCCGTGTAAGTGAAATTCATATCCGGAAGAGGATTCTGTTGCTGGATATATTGATACACAGCACGCATTTCGTCCTGAAGCGGTGAAGCCTTCTGGGATTCCTGTGCCGGAGAATTTTCGGTAGAATCAGTGGTACTACTATCTTGTGTTTCAGAATCATTCGGGTCGGAATCTGGTACAGAGGATTCTGTTAAAGTATCTGTATTCGGTAAAAACAAACCCGTTTTTTGCATATAAATCAGGTTATCAGTTCGGTACTGTGTAGCGATGCCATAATCAGGCTGTACGGAAAGATAAATATAATGCTGATCTTGACCGGTTACGGTTTCCGTTCCTTCTACGCCAAAGCTCACAATTAAAAAGCTGTAACCAATCAGAGAAGTAAGAAAAGAGTCAGTGCGGCATAAGAAACGGCAATTATTCGTCTGGCTGCTTTCCTATTAAGAAGGCTTTTTTGCTTTTATACAGACAGATCATGCCCCAGATCAGCAGGCAGGACAAGGTGACGGAAACGCAGATGGCGGATATTTCAGCAAAATAATAGCGGATTGCATATCCTGCGCTTTTATTGATACCATACCATGCACCGTAGAAAAAGGTACTGTATGCCAGAACGATTGTAATCAAACAAGTACGCAGGATATGCTCTTTTCTTGTTGGAGTAAATTTTTTTAATGCAGAAATAAGTCTGTCCATTTCTTCTGCTTCAATCCAGGTGGTAAGTTCTGCTTCAGATGGATATTCACCGTTTGTGTCAGGAATTCCTGTATAACGGGTTAAAAACTGATTTTTTGTATCAGTATCTCCCACTTCTGCTGCCAGTAAGATCTGCATATAATACAACTGTTTTAACTGGACTGGTGTGCATTTTCCAACAGAAATCTGTGTAATTGTCTGTGTAGCATGATCGTATTTCCCAAGCTGGATTTCAAGGCTTGCAATCAGGAGCAGCATGCGGTTATTCGTAGCAAGATCGCGGACAGATTGTATATGATACATATAAAGCGCATACTCATAATGTTCGTCCAGTGGCATTCTACTCGATATCTTTCTGCTCCATCCGGCTTCTACAAACTGGAGCCCGAAAGCAAGTTCGATAACGGCAAGAAGCTGGCAAAGGAAAGCCGTAAGTCCCCAGACATTGGTAGTGAGTTTCTGATAGGTCAGAAAAAAGATTGCAGCGGCATCCAGGATGACGAACAACCATCTCAGCATGAACACGCGGTGGGCTTTCTTTTTTACGGTTGGATTCCATGGATATGTTTTTAATTCTGAATCTAGCACGGGCAAATCTCCTTTCTGTTGTCTAATTATCGATTTCCAAAAATATAATCTTAGTATTTAAGCGCCTCCTTTATGACGAAATAAAAGGGGCGCTTAAATCACTTTCATATTTACTATTTTACTTCTACCAGTCGATCTGGAAGTTCAGTTCTTTTCCAGCCATCTCATGGTTGGCATCAAATGTGATGTTGGTTTCTGTCTTTTCGGTTACGGTTACCGGGAATGGCTGTCCGTACTGGTTGGTCAGATATGCATGTGCACCGACTTCCAGATCTTCTGATCCAGGAAGCTGTGCGATTTCCAGCGTAAAAATGGCGCGTGGATCCGGCATGCCGTAAGCTTCTTCCGGCATCAGATGGATGTTGATGGTCTGTCCTACTTCCATTGTTGCAACGGCTTTATCGTAACCATGGATCATCTGTCCGGCTCCGCATACAAATTCCAATGGCTCTCCACGGTCATAGGAAGAATCAAACTGGGTACCATCATCAAGGTACCTCTGTAATGGGTACGGCAGGTCTTTCCGACATTCGGACCTTCAAAATCCGGCACATGTGCGCCACCACATCCGCTGCATCCACTGCAGTGTCCGCCACAGGAATGTTCTTCTTCAGCAGAAGCTTCTTCTGTTGCTGTTTCTTCATGCTGTCCACAGCAGGAATGACCTTCTTCGTGGTGATGGTCACAATTTGTACCTGCAGATTCCAGTTCTCCTGCAAGATAGGCATTCACTGCCGCATCTACTTCTCCTGCTGCACCGGATATAACTTTGATACCGGCTTCTTTCAGCGCTTCTTGTGCACCTTCTCCGATACCGCCACAGATCAGAACATTTGCACTCTGCTCAGAAAGGAATCCTGCAAGCGCACTGTGTCCGGCGCCACCAGCATGAACAATCTGCATGGAAGTGATCTTTCCGTCTTCTACCTCATACATTTTAAAAGTTTCTGTCTTTCCGAAGTGCTGGAAAATAGATCCGCCTTCGTATGTTACTGCTATTTTCATTTGTAAAATCCTCCTTGAGATACCTTTACTCAATAGTATAACATATGGATTGCGAAACGCATAGAAAAAGTATACAATAATGAAAGAAATAATGAGACAAAACGAAAGAAAAAAGGGACTGGAAAATGAGTAGTATTTATTTGAGCAACGCAATATTTATGATGATAATACTGACGATCATCTTTTTAAGGATCCGGTATTATATTACATGGAGCCCGAGTAAAAAATATACGATGATCTTTATTGGCATGGTAGAGCTTTATGTGTTAATGGATGCATTGTTTATGAAAGAACTCTTAGGTAAGTCAGGAAACCTTTTGCAGTTTAAGCTGGTTGTGTTTTTCTTTTATCTGGTTTATGTAATCATGCCATATGTGTGGCATTTGTTTATGCAGAGTTATATGGGGATTAACCGTTCAAAGAAGCAAAGATTTGCGGAAATGATTCCGTTCATTCTCCTGATTCTGATGGTGCTTCTCTCAGTTCCGATGGGAATTGTCTGGAGATTTTCACGGAACCGGACCTATATACGCGGTACATTTTTCGGAGTGTTTGCCGTACTCAATCTGTTTTATTACGTTTATACATTTGCACAGACATTCTTCATTTTATTCATGAACAATACAAAGGATGTCAGATATCTCATAAAATCGGCACTGTTTTCAGCAGTCCCACTGATCGGAATTCTGGTAAATACCTATATCATTCCACTTTATGGGGCGTATCCGTTCCAACCGTACTGCCTGGTAATCGGAGCACTGCTCTCCTACCTGTTCATGGTGGAGCACCAGCAAAATCAGATGGAGTTTGAACACCGGAAAAGACTGTCCAATGCATTGGAACTGGAAAAAGAATCGACACGGAAAGCGAAAGTAGCCGGTGAGGTAAAGAATGCTTTCCTTACAAATATGTCCCATGATATCCGTACCCCGATGAATGCGATCATTGGATTTCTGATATCATTGCAGACATCCGGATGATGAAGAAATTGTAAAAAATGCAATTTCCAAATTCAGGCATCTGGTGAGATTCTTCTGAAGATCATCAATGATGTGTTGGATCTGTCTAAAATCGAAAGTGGAAAGGCAGAAATTGTGGAGATGGTAACTGACCTGAAGCAAATGGAAGAAAATCTGAAAATGATGCTCGAATACAGCATCCAAAAGGGAATGATTGATTTCAAAGTTGAGGATCAAATAGAAAATCCACTGGTATGGTGTGATGCGACAAAACTGCAGCAGGTTCTGGTAAATGTACTGAATAATGCAGTTAAATTTACCCCAGCGGGAGGAACGATCACATTTAGCTGCGTCCAGAGAATGATCGCACCTGGATTTGCCGAATACAAATTCACGATAAAGGATACCGGAATCGGTATGACTGAAGAATTTCAGAAACATGCGTTTGAGGCATTTGAAAGAGAGCGAACTTCTACCGAGAGCAAGACTGAAGGAACAGGGCTTGGACTTGCGATTGTGAAGAAACTGGTAGATCTGATGCATGGTGATGTGATAATCCAAAGTAATTCCGGTCAGGGAACCAAAATACAGATTTCACTTCCCCTTCGGATTGCAACGGAAAATCAGCTTCATCAATCAGATAAAGCAAAGGAATACAAAATAGGTCTTGACGGAATGCATTGTACTTTTGGTGGAAGATAATGAATTAAATGCAGAAATTGCCATGGAAGTTTTGAAAAATAAAGGGATTCTTGTGAACTGGGTTCCGGATGGATGCGCCTGTGTGGAAGAAATTCAAGATAAGGAAGCAGGCACATATCAGTTTATCCTGATGGATGTACAGATGCCACGGATGAATGGATACGAAGCGACACAGAAAATCCGTCAGCTTGCAGATGTGAAGAAGGCACAGATTCCAATCATTGCCATGACTGCAAATGCATTTGAGGAAGACCGGAAACATGCGCTGGATGCCGGGATGGATGGGTTTATTATGAAACCGTTCCGGGTGGATGAGATGATGAAGGTGATCAGGGAAGTGATGGAATAAATGAATGGAAAGAGCAGGGAAAGAACTTTGGAAAGTTCATCCCCTGCTCTTTGTGTGTTTCATCAATCTACGCGGCTATGTTGCCCGCGTTTTTTGTAATCTTTATCAATCCGCTTTTTCCAACTAGAATCAAGCGCTGCATTGCACCTAACAGCAGAAATTGCGTCATTTAACACCTCGTAATTCAGTGCGGTACCTTCACTGTCACATTGATAGTTGGCAGCTTTGTCGGCGTGAATTCCAAAGGAGCTGCCGTTTCGATTGCATCAATATTTGCGCCAAGAAAGAGAAATTCCCATCCATATTTTTCTTTTTGTCGTTCGATCATCTGCTTTACTTTATCAATGCGATAAATGTGGCTTGCATTTCCCTTCCATCAGTCATAATGATAAAAATGGTATGCTCTGGTACATCTTCCGGGCGCGCATATTTGTGGACATTTCCAATGTGATGGATAGCACCGCCGGTCGCATCCAGGAGAGCCGTACAGCCGTACACAGAATAATCGTCTTCTGTCATAGAGGGAATCTTCTGCACCTCTACTCTGTCATAAAAGACTTTACTGTTATTGTTAAAAAGCACGGTAGAAATCAGCGCCTGCCCTGCCTCTCTTTTCTGTTTTTCAATCATAGAATTGAAGCCGCCTATGGTGTCCTTTTCCAGTCCGCTCATGGATCCGCTGCGATCTAAAATAAATACAACTTCTGTCAGATTTTTTCTCATACTAAATTTCCTCCTAAGTAATGGCTTATTTTGTTTGTAACTATAGGATACTGCCATTTTCTGGGGAAATGGTCGCATGAAAAGCGACACTTTTTATGGATCAGAAATTTCTAGAGAATCATATCAGGCGAACAACGCTGTGTGCAAAATTGCCAAACTATTTTCTTCTTAGCCTCCAATCAGACTTTGATCAAAGGCAAAGAGTGCTTCATTGATTTCATAAATACTATATTTTTGCTTCAAGATAAAATATTCAACGATTACGTCAAATTTGCTGGAATGAGACAGGGCAAATCCTGCTTTCATCAGCATATCCTGAATTTCCGGAAGCGGAAGCTCAAGTGCCAGCGCAAATGCAAGAACGGTCGGTTTGGATGGTTTGTAGTACTTGTCATTTTTAATCTTGGAAAATAATTTCCGGTCAATATTGGCTTTCTTATAACACTGAGAATCGGTCATTCCACTTTCATCAATCTTCCGAAGCAGCATTTCAGAAAAGCTTTCATCCATTTGCTG
>ENA-OQCS01001337-OQCS01001337.1-human-gut-metagenome-genome-assembly--contig:-NODE-1337-length-12834-cov-6.191233_pt1 | contig 12834 bp, 14 predicted proteins | sample MGYA00242757_ERZ504575 | MGnify/ENA primary metagenome ERZ504575 (study PRJEB26092, sample SAMD00036297) | human gut metagenome | host: Homo sapiens | study: EMG produced TPA metagenomics assembly of...
TTTTACTTCAATGACTTTTGTATAGTGTTACAAGTATCTTGTACTTTATTGTCTCTAAAATAAAACAGTTGATAATCATTGATTTAGATTATCAACTATAAGCACGACTGCCTGTCGTACAGAAAAGCTTGAGCATATGCCAAGCTTATAATACTTGTGATAAAAATTTAATAGTTCTAGGATTTTGTGGATGTTCAAAAATATCTTCTGGAGTACCTTGTTCTTGAATAATACCTTCATCCATAAATAATACGCGATCACTTGTTTCGCGGGCAAAGCCCATTTCATGAGTTACAATCACGATTGTCATTCCTTGGTTTGCTAATTCTTTGATTACTTCTAATACACCTTTTACCATTTCTGGATCAAGTGCACTTGTTGGTTCATCACATAGAATCACATCCGGATGCATTGCTAAAGCACGAACAATAGCTAGACGCTGTTTTTGTCCACCAGATAATTTTCTTGGATATTCATCTTTCTTATCTTCTAAGCCAACCTTTTTAAGCAATTCAATCGCTTCTTTTTCAGCTTCTGCCTTTGGTGTTTTAAGTTCTAAGATGGGTGTAATCGTAATATTTTCTAAAACTGTTAAATGTGGAAATACATTAAAGTGTTGGAAGATCATCCCAATCTTTTTACGGTGTGTATCAATATCCACATTTTCGGCTGCTATATCCACACCTTCAAAAATGATTTGTCCACTTGTTGGTTTTTCTAATAAATTTAGACAACGTAAGAAAGTCGATTTTCCTGAACCACTAGGTCCAATAATACTAACAACTTCTCCTTGATGGATTGTTTGATCAATTCCTTTTAATACTTCAAGATCTCCAAAATTTTTATGTAAGTCTTTTACGACAATTAGTTCCTTAGTCACTGACACTCAACTTCCCTTCCATGTATTTAATTAATTTTGATAATGAATATGTAACGATAAAGTAAATCAAACCAACAATTACTAATGGTTCAATGGATTTATAAGTAGCGGATTTAATTACGCTGTTAACAGTCATTAATTCACCAATATAGAATGTACTTGCCAAAGATGTTTCCTTGATCATCATAACGAATTCATTACCTAATGCAGGCAAGATATTTTTGATAGCTTGAGGAATAATGATTTTAGTCATCATATGGACATTTGACATACCCAATGATTTAGCCGCTTCTCTTTGACCTTTATCCACTGACTGAATACCTGAACGGATGATTTCAGCGACATATGCACTCGAGTTAATAATCAGCGCAATGATTACACTGACGATCATTGGCATCTTTCCATTTGTCAAATAAGAGAAAATATTAATGAATAACCACAATTGTAGCAACAATGGTGTTCCACGAATCAATTCTACATATACACCGGCAATTGCTTGTACAATCTTATTCTTTGATAATTTTACAAGAGCAAACAATCCACCAATAATTGTACCAAAGATAACAGTTATAGCTGCAAGTCCTAAAGTAACTCCTAGACCTTTTAATAATTGTGGCCAACAATATTGTACAATTTGAACACATGTTCCAAAGAATCCAGTTGCAGTCAATGTGAATTGTTCACTACTTTGTTTCTTAGCTGCTTTATACCATTTTTCATACAAACCTTTTTTATTAACTTCCTTTAAGATTTTATTGACTTCCTTCATTAATCTTTTTTCGCCTAAAGGAGCACCTACACGGTTACCTGCATAATCTTGATCAATATTAAATAATTCATCTAACTTCGCAAGTTCAGAGTTCTTTTCAATATATTCATCAGCTGTACCTTCCGAACATGCAACGGCTTGTACAGTCCCATTCTTTAATAGGGCAACACCATCATCAATACTTGAAATCGATTGTAGTTTTGCATCTGGAATTTGATCTTCGGTATATTGTTGCTGAATCGATCCTTGTTGAGCAGCTACTTTTAAGCCCGTTAAATCTGTTAATTTTTTATATTTCTCTTCATCTTTTTTGGAAATAATAACAGCCTGTCCACCAGTGTCTTCTGTCATATTGTATCCAATAGACATTTCCATCTGTTGAGCACGTGCTGGTGTATAGGCTAATCCTGTAATAGCCAAGTCAATTTCTTCAGTTTGAAGGTTTGCCAGAACTGTATCAAAACTTGAAGCCTTGATTGTTAGTTTAACACCCATCTTTTTTGCGATATATTTTGCCAATTCAATATCAGAACCTACATATTGAGCTTGTCCTGTCTTTGTCGAATCAATAAATTCATTAGGAGGGAAATCTGGAGATGTTCCCACAACTAATTCTCCTCTTTCTTGAATTTTATCTAATAAATCACCTGTAGTTGATGTGTCTGTTTCATCGGCAAATGCAGGCATAATACTAGACATCATAATCATAAAACTTACTAAAAATGTCGAAACTAATTTAAATCCTTTTTTCATGTTGTCCTATTCCTTTCTAATAAAAAAGTCTCCTTGAATATACAAGGACGACTATAAAATCGCGGTACCACCTTATTTCCTGCACAAAAGTACAGGCCTTAACTCATAACGGGAGTATCCGAAGCTTCCTCAATCTTCGAAAGCTTAGCTCTAAGACACGTTCACCCTGTGCTTACTGTTCCATTTCCACCATCAGGAACTCACTATCAGCAGCATCCACGACTACTTCTTCTTTTCATTGCCTCTACAAAGGATGGCTCTATTATAAACAATCATTTTTTTAAATGCAACAGAAAATTTTAAGATTTTATCAACAACTCAATTTCATCCACATTTAGTGAACAATACACAGATATTTGTTCAAGAGTAAAACCATCTTCATACATCTTGCAAACCATTTGTTTCACTTTCTTATCAGCTTCTAGTATAGCCTTTCTTGCTTCTTCTTTCTCTTTATGAGCTTCTTCTTTTTCTTTACGAGCCTCTTCTTTTTCTTTACGAGCCTCTTCTTTGTCTTTACGAGCTTCTTTCATCTGTCTTTGAGCTTCTTCAAGTTCAAGCTGTAGTTCAATTCGTTCTTCATTTTCATGCAGCTTTTGAAAATCTTCTATTATTTTCTTCCAACGATCATCCGATATCGTTTCTACACGCTTCTCCAACATTTGAATCATCCCATCACTTTCTATCATCACCTTAATTTTACTATCATCCAATCCTTTATGGCAATTCAAAAAGTAATAAATCATTTTCTCCTGTTCATTCATGTCTTCAAGTGGTTTATTTAAATCCACTTTTGGCATTTCTATTGTCATTAACTTCATACGATCTTCTTTTTCATCTTTCACTAAAGGAATGCCACTGTATTTTCTCATTGTGTATAAACTACAAATGTCATCATCATCAGCAATTATCAAATTAAAGAATACCATCACAATAGTTTCCTTTAATTGACTATAACTTTTTCCTTCCATGTCTTGTGAACCATGAAGTCTAGCCAAATAATAATTAAATCGATTGAGTAAATTATCTTTGGTCTGTCTTAACTGCATTTCTAAATCCACCGTCGTTTGATCATCAAATTCAACTAATAGATCCAACCGAGGACTTTTCATTTTAGTATAGTCTTTTACCATTTCTGAATTCTTTACAACTACATGATTCACTTTCCGTTCTAAAAACACTGTAAGTAATGATTTTAAAGCATCATTAGCCTCTTTACAATCTTCGCCAAACACATATTTAAAGGCGAAATCATTTAATAAATTTGCGCTTCTCATGAGCACCTCTTTCTAGTAGGCATTTCCTACATACTCATATACGAAAAAAAAGATACTTTTTCGAATAATTTTCAAATTTTTGCATAAAAAAAGCGCCTTTCGACGCTTATTCAGCTTCAATCTGTTTAATGAGACACTCGTTACCTTGAAGAAGAACTGTATGTTCACTCTTACAATATGGACATTTTCTTCCATATTGAATCGTATCATATGTTTTTTCACATTCATTACAAATCGTAATAGCTTCAATCCACTCATATTCTAGTGAAGAGTTTTCAATTAAAGGAACCTTCTTCCTATAATATTTCCAACAATCCACTAAATACTCAGGAACAATTCCACTTACTTTTCCAATCTGTAAAGTCACTCTACGAATATCTGTAATACTATTTTCTTGTGCAAGTTCTTCTAATGTTTTTGAAATATGTACAACAATCCCTAATTCATGCATACTATTTCTTCTTATTACGAATGATCTTAATTTGACGCTTAGCCGCATATGGCAATATAGCCTTCATCTTATCTTCCGCCTTAACCATTCTTGCACCATCTTTGATATCACGCGTTAAGTGGATCGCATCAAATTCACATTTTGTCGTACACAAGCCACAACCAATACACTTATTTGTATCGACTATACTTGCACCACATCCTAGACATCGATTAGCTTCAATCTTAACTTGTTCTTCTGTAAATGTAGAACGTAAGTCTCTAAATGATTTTTCACCCAAACCCTTTTTAATACCAGGTATCTGACGTTTGGCATGATCAAAATCAATATCGATCAATGCATTATTTTTATCAAATTCATTAAACAAGTGTAAGTCTCTTCCAATTGTCAAAGAATGACCCTTATGAACAAAACGATGCATCGATTCTGCCGCTTCTTTACCATGGCTAATCGCATCAATCGCAAATTTTGGACCTGTATACACGTCACCACCCACAAATACATCTTCAACAGATGTTTGTAGTGTTGTTCCATCCGCTTTGATTGTTCCATTTGGATTGACTTCTACATCGAATCCTTGAATTGGAACAATACTTTGTCCAATTGAAAGTAATACATGACTACATTGTATAGTTTCCAAAACTCTTTCATCATAGCTTGGATTAAATCTAGCCGTTTCATCCTTTACATTTAGACATTTCTTAAATACAATTGAGTCTTCTACAATTTCTTTTGGACCCCATCCACAATGAAGAATTATACCCTCTTCTTTTGCCTCTTGTACTTCCTCAAAACTTGCCGGCATTTCAGCTTCTTGTTCCAAAGAATATAAATGTACCTTTTCAGCTCCACTTCTTAAAGCAGCACGAGCTACATCTATCGCTACATTTCCGCCACCAACGACAACCACATCACCAGAAATTAGATTTGGATCTTCTGTTTTATTCACCTTACGCAAGAAATCAATTCCAGATTCAACCATTTCATTTTCCTCACCCGGAATATTTAATTTTCTAGATCCTTGAGCACCAATGGCCACATAGAATGCTTCATATCCCTCATTTCTTAAATCATCCAAAGAAATATCTTCACCTACTTCTATGCCACACTTAAACTCAATGCCCATAGCTTTTAACACTTCAATTTCAGCCTCAATCACAGACTTTTCTAATCTAAAAGAAGGAATACCGTAGACTAACATACCGCCTGGTTTTTCTTCCTTTTCAAATATTGTGACAGGATAGCCCATCATTCTTAAATAATAAGCTGCACTCATACCTGCAGGACCCGCTCCAATAACGGCCATCTTATTTGTGAAAAACTTGCCTTCGACATTTTCACATAAAGGGATATAACGTTTATCTTCATGAAGTTCTTGTTCGGCAATAAACTTCTTGATTTCATCAATAGCCAAAGGCTCATCAATCAATCCGCGTGTACATTGTTGTTCACACCTTCTGTTACAAATAGCTCCACATACAGCTGGAAATGGATTAAAGTCTTTGATCAATTTTAACGCATCCATATAGCGACCTTCTTTAGCCATTTTTATATAGCCTTGTACCGGTAGATGTGCTGGACATGCACTTTTACAAGGCGATGTTCCCGTTTCATAACAATTGACTTTAGCTGTATCTCTAAAGTTCCAATTCCACTTTTCTGGACCCCACTTTACATCATCTGGAAGTTCTTGTTTAGGATATGTAACTGGACCTGCTTTTGTACATAATTTTTGTCCTAATTTTGCCGCACCCACTGGACAATTTCCACACACTTTCCACACGCAACACATTTTTCACTATCCACATGCGCCCTATAAGCACTTGCCGACATATTTGGCGTATTGAACAATTGACTTGTTCTTAATGCGTTACAGACACCATGTGCGCAGTTACATATCGCAAAAATTTTATCTTCTCCATCAATATTGGTAATCTGATGTACATATCCTTTTCTTTCACAACGCTCTAAGTCTCAATAACCTCTTCATACGTACAATAATGTCCACCCTTGTTTGTCTGTACTACATAATCTGCCATATCACCTACCGCAATACAAACATCGGCTTCAACATCGCCAGTTCCTTCACCTCTAACACGTTGTTGTCTTCTACATGAACATGGAGAAAGTGCATATTTATCGTATTTATTCAACCAATGCGAAATCTTTTCTACACTTACCGCTTCTTGATTTGCATGAATCGCCTTTTCTACAGGAATAACATGCATACCAATGCCAGCTCCTCCAGGAGGAACCATTGGCGTTACTCTTTCAAGTGGTAATCGTGTCATCTTTTCAAAGAAATCCGCAACAATTGGATGTTCTTCAACAAGATCTTTATTCATAACCATAAATTCAGCTGCTCCAGGAACAAACTGAGGAAGCACAAACTGTTTGTGGTGATCCGCATTTTCCCAATTATATTCAATCATTCCAATGTCGCATACTTCATTTAATACACGATTCACTCTTCCTGCTGGCCATCCACTTCTTTTCACTACTTCTTCAAAAGAAAGTGGTTTACGTACTTCAAAACACAAACATAAATCACATTGTTCATCATTTAAGATTTCATTTAGACACTCATATTCAGGATCCATTTGGGATAATTTTTTTACTTTAGCCGGAATACGATCTGTGATACGCCTTGCCAGTTTATCAATATTATCTCGATATGTCATATTATTCCTTCCAGGCCTTTACTTCATTTTCAAGCCAATTACACCAGTCATCAATTCCCTCACCCGTTTTCGCGCACACCTCAAAAATTTTCGCATTTGGATTACGGTACAAAATATTCTCTTTACATTTCTCTACATCAAAATCAAAGTATGGCAATACATCCATCTTATTAATTAGAACCACATCACACACTTGAAACATCAATGGATATTTTAAAGGTTTGTCGTCTCCTTCTGGAACACTTAAAATAGCCACATTTTTAGTGGATCCCGTATCAAATTCAGCAGGACATACTAAATTTCCTACATTTTCAAGTACAGCCAAATCTAAATCTTCCATACCCATTTCATGCAGTCCTTGACGAGTCATATCTGCGTCTAAATGACACATACCACCTGTGTGTAGTTGAATCGTGCGTACGCCATATTCACTGATGGTTTTGGCATCTACATCACTATCAATATCCGCTTCCATAATGCCAATTCTCATTCTATCTTTTAATCTTTCTAACGTTCTAGATAGAGTTGTTGTCTTCCCTGCTCCAGGACTTGACATGACATTCAATAAAAAAACACCTTTGTCTTTACATTCTTCTCTTAATTTATTCGCATCTTTATTATTATCTTCAAATACACTTTGTTTTACTTCTATAATTTTATACATGATAAGAAACCTCCTAAAATGATTGTAAACGATTTCAAACCAGTAGTAAATAAACACATGTTAGTCTTTGCACACCTTGAAAAGTGGTCACTTTTCGCCTATCATAATCTATATGAAGATCTGTATGTACCAAATGTCTGTTTCAATGGATAACCAACAAAACATAGCGAAACTAAAGCATATTCCAGACTGCGATATTTTAGTTCTACCAGAAATGTGGAACTGTCCCTATCATAATGATGCACTTAAAACAGCGTATTTGCGTCATGATGAAAGTTTAGAAGCATTAAAAGAAACTGCTCGAACAAATAAAATATGGATCGTTGCAGGTTCCATTTGTACAAACAAATACAATCGTTGTTACATATTAAATAGCGATGGTGACATTGTTTGTTCGTATGACAAAACACATCTTTTTGAATTCCACAACAAACAAGATTATTGTGAAAATGAAGTATTTGTACCAGGAAATCACCTTCAATGTTTCGATACGCCATGGGGAAAATGCGGTATTTTATTATGTTACGACATTCGTTTTCCAGAAGTATCTAGAATTTTAGCTCAAAATGGAGCACAAATTTTATTTTGTCCAGCCGCCTTTAATGAGCAGGCCACAAAGAAGCATTGGAAGTTATTCACGCAAACACGTGCTTTAGAAAATGAAGTCTTTTTATGTGGGGTTGCCCCAGCTAAGTATACATATAAAAACTATACTTCAGGAGGCCACTCTATTCTTGTGGATGGTTTTGGCAATATTGTAGTGGAGTTGGGTGAAGAAGAAACCTGCAAAGTTGTAGATATCGATTTAAATGACATTGATAAAGTAAGGAAAAGAATGCCTTATTGGAAGGTACGTAGAAATGATTTATATGAATTAAAGGAGATCAAAAATGAAGACAATTCAAATCAATGAGATCGAAGGATTTCAAATTGGTAGTGCACAAGATACAGAAAATGCGACTGGCTGTACAGTCATCTTATGTAAAGAAGGAGCTACAGCTGGTGTAGATGTACGTGGTGGTGGTCCTGCTACTCGTGAAACAGATTTGTTGAATCCAAAAAACATGGTTCAAAAAATTCATGCGGTGACTTTATCAGGTGGTAGTGCTTTTGGTTTAGAATCAAGCAGTGGTGTTATGCAGTATTTGAGTGAACACGAAATTGGTTTTGACATGAAAAACATCTATATTCCCATCGTATGTGAAGCTTGTCTATTTGATTGTGGTGTAGGTAATTCTAAGGCATATCCAAATAAACAAATGGGGTATGATGCTTGTATGGAAGCTGAAAAAAATGATCCAAAACAAGGAAATGTCGGTGCTGGAACAGGGGCAAGTGTTGGTAAATTCTTTGGTCCTCAATATGCGATGAAGGCTGGACTTGGATTTTCGGCCCTACAAATTGGCCCATTAAAAGTAGGTGCTATTGTCGCAGTAAATGCTTGCGGTGATATCTTCTACCCAAATTCAGACAAACCAATTGCAGGTATCTATGATCGAAACACAAATACAAGATTGTTTAGTGAAGATGAAATCTTAAAGGCAGCTGAAAAGATGATCAATTCTTGTGGTATGAATACGACAATTGGTTGTATCATCACAAATGCAGACTTAAATAAAGCACAAATGAATAAAATCGCAAGTATGGCCCATAATGGATATGCAAGATGTATTCGTCCAGTCCACACTTCAAGTGATGGAGATACTATTTTTGCGATGACATCCAATAAAGTACCTGCTGAACAAGATTTAGTTGGAATCATGGCCGTTAAAGCTATGGAACAAGCTATTGTCAATGCGGGTACACTTGCAGATAGTGCTTATGGTCTAGCTAGCTACAAAGAAATCACTAAAGACTAATCATTAAAGTATCGCTACGGTGATACTTTTTTTATTTAACGTGTCAGAAAATGACAAAAGTGCAATATCTGTAACGATAACTGCACTTTTTTAAGGTTTAATCTAAGATTTTTCCATCTATTGAAATTGTGACAACTTGCCAAGGAATGAACTTTTTACTTTCCTGCAAAGCTTTCTTAACCGCATTTTCAAGCCCACCACAACAAGGTACTTCCATACGAACAATGGTTACACTTTCAATCGAATTCATACGAATAATATCACAAAGCTTTTTTGAATAATCCACACCATCAAGTTTTGGACATCCTATTAGAGTCACTTTATTTTTCATAAATTCCTGATGGAAATTGGCATAGGCATAAGCAGTACAATCCGCAGCTATTAAAAGCTTGGCATGTTGAAAGAATGGTGCGTTGATAGGTGCTAGCTTAATTTGTATAGGCCAAGATGTTAATTGACTTGATACATCAATCGATGGACTTGATACAACTGGATTCAGTGTATGCATCATAGATCCAGGGCATCCTGAATGCATGGTGCCCGATTCTTCCATGCGTTTTTCCATATTCTTTTTTACTGCCTCTTCATCATAGGCTAAAGTATCTTTTTCAATGAATGAAATAGCACCCGTAGGACATGTAGGTAAACAATCCCCTAGTCCGTCACAATAATCATCACGCATTAATTTCGCTTTTCCATTCACTAAGCCAATGGCTCCTTCATGACAGGCATCCACACAGATACCGCATCCTGTACATTTATCTTCATCAATTTGTATAATTTTTCTTAACATAAAATCATCCTCATTTCTTATAATCTTATTTTAGTGTATAATACAATCAATTTATGTTGTTTAAACAACGAAAGGAAGATATTTATGGATTCAACATTCAAACAATACAAGAAAAATGAAATTATTTATCATATGGAAGATATTCCTCAACCATTGGCATTGTCAAAGAAGGAAGTGTTGTCATAGAAACTGTAGACTTTTTAGGCAATGTTTCCCTATTGTCACATATAGGTTTCAATCAAATGTTTGCGGAAAGCTATGCCCTAACCAAAACACCTATGTATGTATATGTAAGAGCCATCGAGGATTGTATAATTCAATTTTTAGATGTTCAAGCCTTAGAAAAATCTCCAGAATTAAAAGATCAAATGATTCAAATACTTTCAAATAAGAACAAAATGTTGTCACAACACATTTTTCATATTTCCAATAAGTCAATTCGTAACAAAGTACTGTCTTACTTATCCTTCATGAAACTTGAAAAACAAAGCTCTACCTTTAAGATTCCGTTTGACCGTCAACAGATGGCTGACTATTTAAACGTAGAACGAAGTGCCTTATCAAAAGAGCTTTCTAAAATGAAAAGTGAAGGTTTAATTGATTATCACAAGAATACCTTCACTGTTTATTCTATCTAATTTTTTCAGGTACAAAGCCATCATCCGTTAATATCTGTAGTTCTTTAAATCCGCAAGATTGAATTAATTCTAAACTTTCTTCAAAAGCACAATCCAAATAGTTCTTATCATGACAATCACTGTTTAGACAAATACGCGCATTCTTTGCGTATAAATATTCCAATATATCTCTAGATGGATATGGTGTTTTACGATAACCTCTTGCGATAGCTCCTGTATTCACTTCAAAAATCTTGTCGTTGATCAGCAATCGATCAATACAATCACAAACAATATTCATATAGTCTTTATCATCAAATTTAAAATAGGATTCGTCCTCATTATATTTGGCGATCAAATCCAAGTGTCCAATGATATCTACTTCTTGCCAGTCATACATATTCGATAAATCAGAATAGTAGTCTTTACACATCTTTTATAGTCACTAGAATACGATTCAAACAAGGAATCAAATACAGACTTTGAATAATCCACAGCAGTCTCACCTAAAAAATGTTTACTTCCAATCACATATTCAAATGGAGCTTTTTCAGATATTCTTCCTAACATATCTTCTTCAATGCCTAAATGGATTTGAATAGACGAAGCGTATTTCGATTTAATTCTCTCAACCTCTGAAATATATCCTGAAGTATCTCGCATGGAACTTATATCCACGTCCAAATATCCATGGCCTGAAAATCCTAGAATATCAAAGCCTTTTGAGATAGCTTCTAAAGTCATTTCTTCAATCGTATCTTTTCCATCACAAAAGATAGAATGTGTATGTAGATTCTGTTTCATAATAACTTCTCCAACCAAGCTTTACAGCCTTCAAAAATATCATTATAAGCCGTTTCAAAATCATTGGTGTACCAAGGATCTGAAACATCTCTTGATAATAATTTATAGATTTTATGATCTGGATCATTATTGAACATACGATTTAAATTACGCATATTATTTTCATCCATACAAATTAAATAGTCATACGACAAATAATCACTCATTGTAGCTTGTCTTGCATAATGTCTAGAAAATGGAATCCCCTTTTCTTTTAGTTTACGCTTAGCCGGAGAATAGATATCATTACCAATTTCTTCACGACTTGTAGCTGCACTAGAGACATATAAATCTACCCCATTTTTCTTTGCCAAATCTTCCATAATATATTGAGCTGAGACACTACGACATATGTTGCCATGGCAGATGAATAGTATTTTTATCATGTTCTTATATCTCCTTAAATCGTCGTATTTCCTTATATTTAAAGGGTTTTTACAACTTTCATTTTTCTTGTAGTTTCTGTATCTTCTTATAAATTCTCATGTTTTCGCAGTCAAAAGTTGTAAATAATTACTCAACATCTTTATCTTTGTTGCACTCGGAAAATTAAAGTCTTTTTAGGTATCCCACTATATAAACATTGTTGAGATAAAAATTCTTCTAAATCTTCCAATATAATAGATATTACTTCATTTCGTTTATTATATTTATCTCGAAAAACAAATTCTATTTCCCCTTTTTTGTTCAGTAAAATTTCAATATGCCCATGCATTAAAGAATTTCTCATACGCTCAACAATATATTTCTGAATTGAGCAATTTTGTGTTTCATTTCTCCGTCTATATTGCTCCCAATTTTCATTTTGATACTTGAACTTAGATACATTAAGGTCTTGATATTTCAGTTTCTCGTAGTCATCATCTTCTGTTCGCAACGCAAAATTCATAGAATATAAATAAACAAAACCAATCTTAAATGAAATTTTTGCATTTTCATCTTCATATAATTCCAGTAGTGATTTTTCAAGTTGTTTCTTATATTCCTCAATTTCGTTTTGAGTAACATTCTTACTATCACGTTTCGTACAGTAGGCATAAAATACGTTATTAATCTGACTGATATGTACCAAAAAATTTGACAATTCCGTTTCAAAATCAAGAAATGTTTTTAATCCATAAAGACACATTTAATAAATTAGGATATAAAGCTAAAATCAACACTCATACAACGTCTTATATAAATTGACTTCTGGACATATATCTTTATTTCGAACACCACTTAAGATATTGTTGATTTTCATGAAT
>ENA-OQCS01001338-OQCS01001338.1-human-gut-metagenome-genome-assembly--contig:-NODE-1338-length-12833-cov-6.417126_pt1 | contig 12833 bp, 14 predicted proteins | sample MGYA00242757_ERZ504575 | MGnify/ENA primary metagenome ERZ504575 (study PRJEB26092, sample SAMD00036297) | human gut metagenome | host: Homo sapiens | study: EMG produced TPA metagenomics assembly of...
CGGACTGCATATTGAAAGTACAGCAGGCGAGGGGACAACTGTGACGATCACAGTCCCGGCTGTTTCTACGGAGAATTCCGGTGGTATGGAAAATGTGTAACTGTTCAGTACCTTCACAGTTACGAGCAAAATGCATTAAAAATCACCTGCGGTGATGGCATTTTGGCTTGTATGTCTCGGGATTTGGTACTTACGTGCCAAAACACCTCGCGGGATAGCAGACTACTGAATAGTTACAAATTATTAATGTAAATATCAGGGCATATTCGAATAATCATTTCTAAACTTTTTCAAATATGCTCCGGAAAGGAACTTTTATACTAATGAAAACCAAGATTCAGGATATGACCTCCGGTTCACCGGGACGGTTGATCATTCTTTTTGCAATTCCCCTGATGCTGGGAAATATCTGTCAGCAGCTTTATACAATGGTGGATACCATGGTTGTTGGCCAGGTTGCAGGTGTGGAGGCTCTTGCCGCACTGGGTGCTGTTGACTTTCTGATGTGGGTTGTCACAGGAATATCCACAGGACTCACTCAGGGATTTTCCATCCAGCTCTCCCAGTATTATGGGGCAAAGGATTTCGAAAATCTGCGTAAGTCTCTGGCACATAGTTACCGGCTGACCGCATTCATCGCAGTCGGAGTATTAATTCTCAGCCAGTCATTTGCTGCACTGGTATTAACAGGGCTGCATACACCTTCCAATATTATCGGAATGTCTCTGTTATATCTGCGCATCATTTTCTGTGGGATTCCGGCCACAGCAGCCTATAATATGTTTGCCTCTGCTCTAAGGGCTATGGGAAACAGTAAAACACCACTGACTGCAATGATCATCGCATCTGTGCTGAATGTCTCACTGGACCTCCTTTTTGTGGCAGGCTTCGGATGGGGTGTGGCAGGAGCAGCAATCGCAACTGTGATCGCACAGAGCTTCTCTGCTGTTTACTGTTTTCTGATTTTACGCAGAATTGATATTGTTCATCTGACCAAAGCAGATTTTATGTCTGCCTCCGGCATGAATGCCCGCCTGATGAAGCTTGGTATTCCTGTTGTATTCCAGAATATCATTATCGGTGTGGGCGGTCTGGTAGTCCAATATGTGATCAATGGCTACGGTTTCCTTTTTGTGGCAGGATTTACAGCTACAAATAAGCTTTATGGTCTGCTGGAAATGGCAGCTATTTCCTATGGATATGCCATCGTTACTTATGTAGGTCAGAATCTGGGAGCCGGAAAAATTGACAGAATCAGGAAAGGAGTCCGCAGCAGTATGCTGCTTTCCCTGCTTACCTCACTGATCATTTCTGCTGCCATGTTTTTATTTGGAAAAAATATTCTCTCACTTTTCATTTCAGGTGAACCACAGCAGACACAGGAAGTACTTTCAATTGCTTTTAAATACCTCTCTATTATGGCTGCCATGCTCTGGGTTTTGTACTTCCTGTACGTGTACAGATCTGCACTTCAGGGGCTGGGAGATACCTTAATGCCTATGGTAAGTGGTATGGCTGAATTTGTCATGCGTATCAGTGCAGCACTGATCCTTCCTCGTTTTATCGGACAGGACGGTATTTTCTTTGCAGAGATTGCAGCATGGAGCGGAGCCACTGTAATCTTATGTATCAGCTATTATGTGCGGATACATAAATGTAATTAAGCACCACCCATAGCATAATCACCGTCTGTGCAGTATATATTTACCATCATAACCAATATTTCAGATATAAATGTCATGGTCTTACGGGGCTCAGCAGAGGTTGGTATCTGATCCCGAAGTCAGTACCGCCAGCCCTGCTGGTGGTTTGAGTTTGCCTTTTTAGGACATATTGCATTTCCACCTGAAGACAGTCTGACAAACCATTCTTCAAGTTACTGGTGTCATCCTAAAAACGACTCTTTTTTACTTTTCTGAGTCCTATTCTAAATGATTTCTCTCGTATTGTTCTTGCATATATTGTTTCTCCATGATACGTGCATTATATCTGCTATGTGCTAAGCTTTGATTATCTGTAGGATATCTCCGCTGTCTTTTATGTAGTTTGCTAGATCCACATCAATTGTACAACGGAGATTTTTTATTCAATCCCCCGAAAATCAGACTGTATATTTCTTATTTTCTCCCTGCTGTGTTCATCAGACGAAATACTTGTTCTACAGTATCCGTCATGTTTGCTTTTGCGTTTTCTGGTTTCATGGCTTCTTCCAGTGTTACCACTTCTCTAAGGATTGGAAAGAATGCGTCAATTCCATTTTGATTGCAGGCAATAGCTTCTTGTGTCACGCTTCCTGCGAAAGCAATCACAGGAATATCATGTTTCTTTGCGAGACGTGCAACTCCGACAGGTGCTTTTCCCATTGCTGTCTGACCATCCAAACGACCCTCTCCTGTAATTACAATGTCCGCATTCTCCATATATTTCTCAAGATTCGTTTCTTCTAAAACAATTTTAATTCCGGACTCCAAAACAGCATTGGTAAAACTTAAAAATGCAAAACCAAGTCCGCCTGCTGCACCTGTACCTGCCTGGTGTGCATTAGCTTTTGTGTATTTACTTTCTGTAAGTGCTGCATAATTTTCCAACCATTTGTCCATCTGTATGATCACTGGTAGCGTCGCTCCTTTCTGAGGACCAAACACTGCACTGCAGCCATTTTCTCCACATAGAATATTTGTTACGTCACATGCAACACGAAATTCACATTCTGCAAGTTCAGGAAGTACATACTCATCTGTAATCTCTTCCAGAATTTCAAGTCCTCTTGCACCCAAAGGAACCTGTTTTCCTTCTTTGTCAAGAAAGCCATATCCTAATGCCTGAAGCATTCCGATTCCACCATCATTCGTAGCACTTCCGCCGATTCCTACGATAAATCGTCTGCAGCCTTTGGCAATTGCATCCTTAATTACTTCTCCTACGCCATAGGTTGTAGTATAAAGCGGGTTACGTTTCTCAGACGGAACAAGTGTAATTCCTGCTGCACCGGATATCTCAATGACTGCGGTGTGACTGCTTTCAATGATGCCGTATTCACAATTTACAGTTGTTCCAAGAGGTCCTGTTACCATTACATTTTGTATCACTCCATTCATTCCACTTACTAACACTTCAACAGTTCCTTCACCTCCGTCAGCTAGAGGTCTAACTACGATTTCTGCATCTTGACCATGAACTTTGCAGATGCCATCTGCAATGGCATAGCCTGCTTCCATAGAACTTAAACTTCCTTTTAATGAATCAATTGCAATTACTGCTTTCATTTTTTCCTCCTCGTGTTTCTCTCTGTATAATTTGTTTTGTTGCACTTAGTATATATTTTTCCTATGGATTAATATGGTATGTGCATCTATTCCTAACAATTGAACAGATGTGGCTTCCTTTTACCTGCATTGTTTCATTGCTTCATAGTGTTCATCACTTACTAAATATTTCATAATAAAACTTTGTTATAGAAATCAACTCGTTAGCGCACTAATATAATCCAGTTTCTCTGAGCATACCTATAACCAAAAAGCAACCATAATAGTGCTTCGTCTATTATGGCTGCCATCCCCTTAATTCAAACGGATACTCCTATCCGCTGCACTTCTTGATTCACTTTTATACAGTTCTGTATTTTACGCTTATTTCATATTTACTGCATTAACAGTTGTTCCATTTAAGAAGTTTCTTACATTATCCACTGCAATATCCATCAGACGCTGTCTGCTTTCCTTTGGAGCCCATGCGATATGTGGTGTAAGAATACTGTTATAACATCCAAGTAATGGATTATCTGCTTTTATTGGTTCCGTAGATACTACATCACAGCCTGCAGCATATACTTTTTTACTCTGTAATGCCTCTGCCAGATCCGCTTCATTGATCAGCGGACCTCTGCTGGTATTGATCAGGATAACTCCGTCTTTCATCTTTGCAATACTCTCTTTACAAATCATGCCTGTCGTTGCAGGAAACAATGGGCAGTGAAGAGAGATTACATCAGATTTTGTATAAAGTTCATCCAGTGTCACATAGTCTGCGATTGCTTTTCCTTCTTCATTCTCATATTCATCATATGCAAGAACATTCATGCCAAAAGCTTTGGCAATCTGCCGACCGCTTTTCCGATTCTTCCAAATCCTACGATTCCCATTGTCTTTCCTGCAAGTTCGATCAGTGGATATTTCCAAAAACACCAGTCAACATTATTTGACCATTCCCCCATCTTTACAGCTTCAGAATGCGTACCTACATGATGGCAGATTTCCAGTAAAAGTGCAAATACCATCTGCGCCACTGCTGTTGTTCCGTAAGTAGGAATATTGCATACCGGAATTCCTTTTTCAGCTGCAGTATTTACATCTACTACATTATATCCTGTCGCAAGAACACCTACATATTTAATGTTCTGGCATTTCTCAAAAATTTCTTTATCAATCGGAGTTTTATTTGTAATTACAATTTCTGCATCCCCGATACGCTCCTCTACCAGTCAACAGGAGTTCTGTCGTAAATAGTTGTTTCTCCCAGAGCCTCAAGATCTTTCCAGCTTAAATCTCCAGGATTCTCTGTATATCCGTCTAATACAACGATTTTCATAAATATTCCTCTCTTTTTCCGTTAATCTATCATGTCTTTCGCACATTTAACGATATTCTCTGATGTGATTCCATTCTTCTTCAGGAGTTCTTCATACGGTGCAGATTCTCCAAACTGATCCTGAACACCGATTCTGTGAACTTTTCCTTTTCCTGCTTCTGCCACGATCTCACAAACTGCTGAGCCAAGACCATTAATAATATTATGATCTTCTACTGTGATAATCTTACCGTTCTCTTCAATCGCTTTATTTACAGCATCCACATCCAGAGGCTTAATTGTATGGAAATCATATACCTGTGCATGAATGCCTTCTTCTTCCAATTTCTTTGCAGCCTCAAGTGCGATAGATACGGTATCTCCATTTGCCATGATCGTCAGGTCTTTTCCTTCTTTCAGGCATTTAGCTTTTCCGATCTCAAATTCTTCATCTTCTCCATAGATGCATGGAATAGCATCTCTTGTAAAACGGAGATATACAGGTCCATTATATTTATAAGCTGCTGCAATCAGTTTTCTTGCAGAATTGTAATCTGCCGGCATAATAACAGTCATGTTCGGGATTGTTCTTAAGATTCCCATGTCTTCTACACACTGATGAGAAGCTCCATCATTCGCCGGTGTCAGACCACCGTGAGAACAAAGAATCTTTACATTTAATTTTGTGTAGCAGGTCTCCTGTCTGATCTGCTCTACTGCACGCATACTTCCAAAAATCGCATAAGTTACAACAAACGGTACTTTTCCGGTAGTTGCCAGACCTGCTGCAATACCAACTGCGTTCTGCTCAGAAATTCCTACGTTGATATGCTGTTCAGGAAGTTTTGCTGCAAATTCCAGTGTCTTGCATGATTTTGCAACATCACAGTCAATTACAAATACGTCTTTATGCTCTAATCCAAGTGCCAGCACTTCTGCTCCCAGTGCATCTCTCGTTGCTTTCTTCTCCACTAGAATCCCTCCTCAATCTCTTTCATCGCCTGTGCATATTCTTCGTCATTTGGTGCTACACCATGCCATTTGGGAACATTTTCCATAAATGACACGCCTTTTCCTTTTACAGTGTTGCATACGATACATTTCGGTTTTCCGTTTTTCTGTGTCTGCATAAAATCAAGTGCTGCCTCGATCTGCAGAACATCATGACCATCAATTCTTACTGTCTGGAATCCAAAAGCTTCAAATTTCTTCTCAAGATCCAGAGTCGGCATGATATCTTTTGCAAAACCATCATTCTGAAGACCATTGTTATCAATAATAACAGTAAAATTATCAAGCTGGTACTTATTTGCTGCCATAGCAGCTTCCCATACCTGGCCTTCTCCGCATTCCCCATCACCTACCAGTGTATAAACACGGTAATCTTTTTTATCTCTCTTACCTGCGATCGCCATTCCTACTGCACAGGAAATTCCCTGTCCAAGAGAACCTGTGGAAATCTCAATTCCCGGGCATCTCTTCATATCCGGATGTCCCTGTAAGATAGATCCCTGTTTTCTTAATGTTCCAAGTGCTTCTTCATCAATAAAGCCTTTCATGATCAGTGCGGAATACAATACCGGGCACACATGGCCTTTGGAAAGAACAAATCTGTCTCTGTCTTCCCATTTCGGGTTCTTCGGGTCTAAGCGCAGAGTGTGGAAATACAATGTAGATATAATGTCTGTCGCCGATAATGATCCACCCGGATGTCCGGACTGTGCTTTGTAGATCATTGTAAGCAACATTTTTCTGAGTTCTTTTGATTTTTCTTTTAATTCTATTCCTGAATATACTTTCTCGTCCATAAAATCCCTTCTTTCATATGACATCATACGTTTAAATGTAAAAAAAATAAATAATTCAGATATACACTGATTGAACCGGTACAACTCCGGTTTCAATCAGCATCTGTTTTCGTTTTACTGTTTCATTCCGGAAAAAGCAATACTCTGTACAATATATTTCTGACAGAAAATGTAAATGATCGACAAAGGTATAATACTGATAACAGATAACGCAAGTGCAGTTCCTGCATGTGTTGTTCCTGATGCACCTGAATTGTACATCTGCAGACCGATCTGTACAGTGTAACTGCTCTGTTTTGTGAGAACGATCATTGGCCACAGAAGGTCATTCCATACATTGATTGCATCCAGAACTACAATTGTCGCAATGATCGGAGTCAGTAACGGGAAATAAATTTTTCCATATATAGTAAGGATTCCTGCTCCGTCAACCTTTCCTGCTTCGTATAAATCATCCGGAAGCCCGTCACAGTAAGTTTTTACAAAGAAAATATACATTGCATTTGTCAGAACTGCCGGAAGTACAACACCCAATGCATTATTATTTAATCCCATGTTTCGGATGATAGAATAAATCGGCAGTAATTTTGATTCAAACGGAACCATCATATTGGAAAGAATAAATACCAGAACGATTTTCTTTCCCGGAAATTTTCCTTTTGAAGTGCAAATCCTGCAAGTGTGGAGGTAATAACGTTTAATACCGCACTTAATGCAACAATAATAACTGTATTCTTCAGATAACTGAGCATCGGCACGTTGGAAAATGCCATTTTGTAGTTAAATGTACTGAATTCCTTAGGTATCAGACGTGGCGGGAATCTCAGAGAATAGGATTTCACATAGTCGAAACTGGTTGATACAAACCAGATAAACGGAACCAGTACAATCAGCGCAAAGATAGTCAGGATTACATAACTTACGACTGTCGCCGGCTTTACTTTTTTCTTTCTCATTATGCTTTTCCTCCTATTCTTTTTGATCTGCGTGGTTTTCTTTCTCCTGTCAGCTTATTATTAAGAACAGTTGCTGCCAAAATAATGATAAACAGAATTACAGAAGCAGCACCTGCAAGTCCCTCATCTTTGTAGTTGAGCGTGGAAAAAGAATTCTTATAGATATATAACATGATCGTTTCAAGCTTGCCTGCCGGGTTTCCTGTTTCACGGCTGACTGCATAAATCTCTGTAAATCGTTTGAGTGCTGCGATCGTAGAAGTCATGATAACAAATGTAAAAGTATTCTTTGATGCCGGAATTGTAATATAAAGCCATCTCTTAAATGCATTTGCTCCATCAATCTCCGCTGCCTCATACATATCTGCTGAAATTCCCTGTAAGCCTGCAAAGAAAAGAATGATATTATATCCGATTCCTTTCCATACAGCGATCAGTACCACACATTCTCTCGCTGCTTTCGGATCATTCAGCCATAACTTAGGTGCCACTCCGAAAAAGCTGAGGATATAGTTGAAGACACCATCTGCTGACGGCATCATCATATATTTAAATAAAGTAACAACTGTGATCATGGACATAACCATCGGAAGCAGGAAAATAACTCTGTAGATTCCTTTTCCATGTGCAATACTGTTAAGCACACTGGCAATGATAAAAGCCAGCGGAACATTTAGTCCTACACCTAACACAGCCATATACAATGTATTGATTATACTCTGGCGGAACTCATCGCTGCTGAAAAGGATTTTATAGTTTGTAAAACCAATAAAACTGCCGTTCATATTTTTGAGACTTGTAATAAAGGTTTCTATCAGCGGATAGAAGTTAAATACAAGTGTACCAATAATTGCAATCAGCAACAGCCGATACCAGCTCATATATTGTCTTCTCTTTAAATTTCCCATAAAAATCTGCCTCTCCTTATAGTCTGTACCGCTTTTATACGGTACAGACGCTGTGTGTATGTTTTATATCGGCATTACTTAGTTGGCAGACTGCTGTTTAATATTATTGATCCATTCGTTTACACCATCATACATAGCTTCAACTGCTTCATCTGCTGTGTACTGTTTGGATAAAATCTGGTTGATCACAGTCTGCATTGGAGTTCTCCAGTACCAGTAATCGTCTGTGATAAACATATTATCCATCTGATAATCATGACGTTTTACGTTGATATCATAATCTTCCATCATTGAGATACCGGATGTATCTTTCAGGCAGGATAATTTGTCATATGCATAATTTTTAAGGTAGAAGTCAATGATTTCTTTGTTTGTTGTAAGCTGTTTGATAACATCCCATGCAGCATCGCCGTGCTCTGTATTGTTGCAATTGCAAAACGGAAGAATTCCGGGAATCCCTCACCTGCATCACCTGTCGGGATTAAAAGCGCTTTATATCTGTCAGTCATTTCTGTGTCATCTGCATATACATACTGCATATATGTTTTTGTATGTCCATTAACATCAAAGTTGATTGCAATGTCATTGTCTTCTGTCAGCCAGTTCTCTGCACCGCTTCCTGTTGCAACTGCAGGATTACAGCAGTCAACCAGACGAATCAGATCACTGAAATACGCTTTCATTTCCGGTGAGGTCTTCATGTATTCTACGAACTCATCCATATCCATGTTGTTGATGTCCATGTCATCACTTAAATATGGTTTAATCGCGTTATAGCAGAGAGAATACCACTCTGTCCAGCTTGAATACATATATCCACCATAATTCTGTTTCCCTGTTACAGGGTTTGTTCCGGTCATTTTTTCTGCAAGATCTACAAGTTCGGAAAATGTCATATCTTCTGTCGGCTCTTCTACACCCCACTCCTCGAAGAGTTTGCTGTCATAAGTGATCAGATTGCACGCAACTGTCATTGGAAGTCCGTATACTTTTCCTGTATCTTCCGGATGGTTGAATGATTTATATGTAGTATAGTGTACAGCCGGTTCAATATATAAATCTGAAAGATTATCAAAGTTTACTTCTTCATCTTTCTCAAGATATGGTGTTAAATCTGCATACCAGTCAGGTACAGCTTCCTGGTTTGTAAAGAATCCTACATCAATATCTCCTGCTGTTACCATGCTTCCATACTCTGGATCCAGCCGTCCCATGCAATTGTTTTTACTTCGATATTATAATCCGGGATTTGTTCATTCAGGAATTCCTGAAATTCCGGAAGACCTTTTGTTTCCAGACCTGAGATTGGGTCAATTGTTGACTGCTCACTTAATCCAGGAACAAGGATCCTTACTGTTTCTTTGTCATCTGCAAAGACTGCAACGTTTGTTACGCCAAGCATCGAAACCAATAAACTTGTTGTTAAGACTGCACCGATTTACTCTTTGATAGACTTTCTTTTCATATATATGTTTCTCCTTTTTTATTTCATCATTGATAGATACGTTCGAATCCGGATGTTCCGATCATGCATACTGGAACTTTTACTTTGTCTGCATCGAATTCTACTTTACTCATGGAAACTTGTGCAAATGCGATCACGTCAACTTCCTCAGCCAGACGGTATAACTCTTCTCTTACCATCTCATCATGTCTGGCAATATCTCCTTCGCAATATACATCAAATGCTCCGTCAACTACACGGTTTACAATCTCAATTTCTTTATGCTGCTGATCGGCTTTCTCCTGAATAACTCTTCCGATTGCTGCAGGACTGGTTGGAAGTGTTGCCAGAATTCCAATCTTCTTACCTTTCTCTACTGCCATTTCTGCAACTGGTTCTTCGATATTGATGATCGGAATATTCAGAAGCGGTCGGATCATCTTTGTTGCTGCATTTACAGAAGTGCAGGTTACAATCACTCCGTCTGCTCCGGAATTCTCTGCTGCCTTTGCGTAATTTAACATTCTGGAAGCAATTGTTGGAGTCATTCCGTTGTATGTTCTTGTGTCAACCAGAAGACTGTCATCCATAATATTGTAAACTTTTACATCCGGATGATTTCTTTCCAGCTCCTGGCCAAATGGTCTGTAGATCATATCCATAAAATTGTTAACTGTGTAAATTGCGTATAACTTTTTCATTTCTGTTTCTGCCTCTCCTCTATTCAACTGTTGTCGTTTTCTCGATTACGGTTCCGTCAACCAGTGTAACTACAGCTTTCCATGTTTCTCTCGGCTGAATTCCCTCTGTTGCACTCTGATACCAGTTCCAGATGTAATTGATTGTAAATGGATCATTATAGGCTCTTGCAAAATATTCTCCATTTCTGTAAAAATCAACTCTCTGTATTTTTTCCGGATAAACGCTTGCCAGACGAATCCATCTCTTGCCTTCATAGGTCATCTCTTTCTCCAGCCCCTGAAGATAGAACTGTTCTTCCAGCGGTATATCCAGCTTATGAATTCCCAGACTGTCTGCCAGACGCGCTGCAAAAAATGTATCCTCGCCTTCGGTAATGCTCCAGTCAACCGGCGGTTCCTGTTTTGTCATGTTGTTGTAGTATCCCCAGGAAATTCCTTCATCCAGTGCTACCTGCATCTCTGCCAGTGCCTGTGAATCTTCATTGCAGATAATCGGGCGTGCCGGCTTTATTGCTTTTGCTTCCTGAATGTGATTGTAGAACATCTGACGTGACATATTGTTTCCATGAATAATGATAACGTCTGACGCATTGCCGATATCATTGGAAAAATAATGTCCGGTTGTACTGCATCCTACCGGAAGTCCGCCTGATTCTCTCTGTGCGATCCGGATCAGCTCTGCAATTCCTTTTCCGTCAAACAGGATCGGATGTAATTTGTTCTCCTCCACATTATGTTCATTTGCGATCTCAATGATCACATTTGTGAATTTCTCATCTCTCAGCCAATTAGATGCAGTTTTCACTGCTCTTATCACCGAAAGGTCATCCTTAAGGAAACGGCTCTGTGCTCCGTAGAAATAGCTGACGATCACGATCATTCCTGCCTCATCGGCTGCAAGGATGATCTTCTTCAGTCTGTCCAGATATTCTGACTCAATGGATGTTCCATCCGGACTGAATGGATTGTTGTCGATTGTCTGACTGTTAACTGTGTAACATGGTCCACCGCCCTGTAATCCTACAGTAAAAGCTCTCAGGCCTTTTTCATACCACTGGGATAATGCCTGGCATAAATCTTCGGTATTCTTTCCGGCTTCAAATTTTTTTCCGAATCTGTTAAATCTTTCAGGTTCCATTTTGTCATCAAATACACCCTGAATAAATCTCGCATTCATCAGAAGTCCTTTATATTTTTCCGGACAGTCAGGATATTCACTGTAGGTCAGAGAACCATTAATCAGGAACTTTGTTCCGTCTATGGAAAGCTTTGTCTTCATTGTCCACCTCCGCCAATTCGTTGTACGTAATACGTATGATGTTTATATCTTGATTATACTCTCTTTATGTCGAATGTCAATCTCTTTTATGTATTTCGTCATATACAACGAATTATTTCGACTAAAATCATGCATATTGCATAATTCAAAAAAACAAATAAAAATTAATTACTGATAATAAATATTTACCTAACCATTTTTCCTAACTTACGGTTATAACAGAAACTAACTCAGATTAAAAAAAACAGCAGAACTGGCTTTCTTTCCAATCCTGCTGTTAATAGATATTCATTCACTTTTAATCCCAACATCTATTCATAACCAAATAAACTCTCTACAATTTCGATTAAAATCAGATTCTGTTTTTCCAAGTAGTCAATGAGTGCTTTACTGCTTCATGAATCTCATTGTATGATTTATTCTTAATGCAGTTCAACATTTCCTGATGGTAATCTGCTGCCAGTGAGTCTACTTTCTCTGTATGTACACTCTCAGAAATAGAATATTTCAAAATGTCATAAACTCCCTTCATAATACGGACAAAAAAAGCATTCTTACATGATTCAATCATCATCATATGGAATTCCATATCACAGTCACGCATCTTCTCACCGTCACCTTGCTTAATCAAAATGCGCATATAATCAATATTTCTCTGCATATTTCCAATCTCTTCTTCAGTTGCTCTCTTACAGGCAAGCTGCACCGTTGCCTCATCAAGTATCTGTCTTAATTCCTGAAGTTCCTCACTGGTACTGGATGCATAAATAATACTGTATACCATACTATCAAACAGAGAAGGATCCATCTTAGAACATATATAGGTTCCGTCTCCTCTCTTAATTTCTACAATGGACAAAGCAGATAATACTTCATTGCTTCCCTGATAGACGTACGGCTTACTCCCATCTCTGTTGCCAAATCTGTCTCATTTGGAAGCTTCATTCCTGCTTTATAAGTTCCATTCTCAATAGAACTTTTAATCTCTTTTATAATTAGATTTACGGTTGTTTCTTTCTGCCCAATTTGTTTTAACTGTTCGTGTTTATTTTCCATACTTTTTTTACACCACCACTTCTTTTACAAACGTATTACGTATACATATATTATATATTTAATGCGCATTATACAATGCAAAAGTGGCTTCATCTCCAACATGCAAGCTATGGAG
>ENA-OQCS01001339-OQCS01001339.1-human-gut-metagenome-genome-assembly--contig:-NODE-1339-length-12822-cov-1.662544_pt1 | contig 12822 bp, 15 predicted proteins | sample MGYA00242757_ERZ504575 | MGnify/ENA primary metagenome ERZ504575 (study PRJEB26092, sample SAMD00036297) | human gut metagenome | host: Homo sapiens | study: EMG produced TPA metagenomics assembly of...
CAAATGTGGAAAGTTCTTCCGAGTAATAACTTCTCAATACCTAAAACTTTTACTCCATTTATGGTACTGCCAGACTTACCCATCACCTCAAAGTTATTACTACTCAAATTCCAAAGAGATAAGTGTTTTCCAAATTCCGTAAGTTTGCCGGAAGGCTACTAAACCATAAGCACGTACGGTAAGCTTACGCAAGTTACCATATTTCACCAGGTCACAAATCTCATTTCCCAATACAATATTCTTTAAGAATGTATTAGAGTTTCCTGAGAAGGTAATTGATTCAGCAGTTTTAAGATATTTCACCTGATAAGGAAGTGATTCCTTTGTTTCAAACGCAATAAATTCTACAGATTTCAAACGGCCAATCAAATCTTCAGGACAGGAGCGGAATAATTAATCGTTCCATCTGCCTCTATCTTGATATATTTATCAGTAGTTTCCCAAAGCTCTACACCTTTCCAGTATCTCATATTCTCACTGGCATCCCAAGTAAAAATACCATTCATGCTACTATATATGGAAAGAAGAGCCAAAGAGTCTCCGGCACGGTCATCCGTAATTACCGGAGCAGGTTTCTGAGTAACAACCAGTTTTATTGAACCATCCCCCTCAGTATCAGACGTTTCATGCGGAGTAATAATTACCTCTGCAGTACGAGCCTTCTCAGCCATGTTGACATCCCAGTCAAAATGCAGTTTCAACAAGCGTGGACGGTCTCCATAATCATAATTAGGCGTTTCTTTCTTGTACTTCAGCCATTCCTTGTCTGAAACGGTTCCATCTTCATCTGGCAAATTATTGACCCTTACATCAAAATTCACATTGGCCATCATTGTAACCTCAAAGAAACGCTCCTCCAGTTTCGCAGAGTTTTCCAAAGAGATGGTTCTGTCTTCTTCACTTACAAAAATACCTTTTGCATACCCCATCTGCATTACTTTCACTGTAGTTGCAGTGGTCTGGCCTGCTGCCATAAAAGTGATAACTCCTTCACGTGGTTCAGCCACTACAGACGAGTCTACCAGAACTTCACAAGTAGCAGCTCCTTCTCCATTGGAAGGACTGAATTTCAACCAGGAAGATTCAGAAGTACCCTGCCATTTCACATTGCCTTTTATTTCCAGCAGTTCGCTGCCTCCATCGGCCCCGACAGCATCTCCGTCTTGTCGATAGAGAATTCAGACACGACATTGTCTTCTTCCTTACAGGAAACAGCCAATACCATGCAGGCCGAAATAACCATTATAATATTTAAAAATCTTTTCATACGTTACTCGTTAAATTATTCCAAAGTCAGATAATCACATCCACGAATATCTTGTGTTGTATCATAAATCAGCAGATACATACCAGCCTTGATATAAGGACAAACAGACGATACATTCAGAACGATACTTGGGTTATCACTTACATCCAGCGTATTAATGAGGTACGAAAGTCTTTCCGTTTCGGGAACCTTTCCAATATCATTTCCACCTAAAAGCAATGCACGCAAGCCTTTGTGGTTACCAATATTTGTAGGCCATTCCTTATATACCCGGTTACCATCATCATCACGCTGGTTACGCATAATCAACGTATTCAGATAAGAAATATTTGCCAATCCCCATGGGAATGCCGAAAACTGGTTTCCACTTATATCAATACCATACAAATGCGGCATATATGTTCCATTCATATCATCCGGTAATTTCTTCAAACGATTGTTCGACAGGTCAAGACTTGTCATCATATACGTTTTTTCACCCTTAATGTCATCATTCGTAATCTCCTCGATTTGGTTCCGCTAAGATTCAACACGGTCAAAGGAGATCCGGCCGTGAACAAGTCTTTCGGGAAGGTTTTCAATGCATTACCAGCCAAAGACAAATTATTCGTATTGATACCCTTATCTGTCTTTACTTCTTTAATCTTGTTATAAGAGAAGTCAATGGAAGCCATTATATAAATTGACTTGGCATCAAATATATCCGGAAATTCTGTCAGTTCATTATGTGAGAAAGACAGTGATTCCACATCATCCATACCACAAAGTATCCATCCGCATCTTTTTCGATACGTGCAATCTCATTATAATCAAAAGTACCCTGAACCAAGTTCACATCCTTTCCAAAAGCAGGAAGAGCTGTCAACTTATTGTATATCAAATCAATCTTACCCAACTTCTTCATCTTAGAGACTTCTGTAGGTAAAGATGCAATATTATTATAACCTAAATATAGAATCTGTAAAGATTCACCGGCTTTACCCTCTGCCAATGTTTTAATTCCTTCTGGGAACGCTGCCGCTAACTGAGGATTCATTGCCATATTCAGCTGAGTCAGGTTCTCCATTTCAGCCAACTGATCAGGGAAAGCTGTCAAGCGTGGGCAGTTGTAAATTTCAAGGTCTGTACAACTTGCCAAATCACCCAATTCCTGGGGTAGCTCTGTAATAGGTGAGTTGGCTATATACAATACTTCAAGTTTCTTCAGGTTTCCAATTGCCTTATCAATCCCCGTAATACCGTTGGTCAAGTCACCATGGATATATCCTTGGGCTGTACAATCGATTTTTTAATGGCCGGCTGTCCAGCCTCTACCATACAACGCTGCATCTGCACGTCCCAGTCCCGTCTGGAGTCGCGCAATGCAAAGTTATCCATATAATCAGAACGTAGCTTTTCAAGCACAGCAGGAGTCAAACCACCCTTTAAATCAGCCAGTGGGTTTTCTCCCGGACGCAATTTATCATTGTGTGTACCTAAAGCCAGACTTTGAAGTTCTTCAAACTCACCAATCACTGCAGGCACAATTCCTGTCGGATTAAAATCGCCAATAGACAAACCAATAACACGGCCATTCTTGTCAAGGCTTACTCCCGGCTGTCACCCCACATGTCTATATCTTTATTATCAAAATCCCAGTTGGTTCCTTTCGGATAGCTTTCGCCTACATAAGACCAGTTTGGGCCTCCCAGCTCCTCCCACAAAGTACGAAGATTATAATAATCTTTTATGTTTGCAGCTGTTTCCATAATAGTAACAGGCACCTTTGCATCTGTCTGCTTGTTATCTGTCACCGTAAAGGTAGCCTCACCCAATACTTCATCATTAAAATATTGCAGAAGTTCCGTACGATTATATGCAGCATACGAAAGAATCTTGTAAATTTCCAGCCTCAGCTGTAACAAGCGTATCAATCTTCCGACAGAAGTACGATAGCCTATACCCCGGTCATCAAAATCTTCTACATAAGTTACCTTCAAGGACTTAAACTCTTGCGTCTTTTTGGTATCCATGTTCTGAATCTTAATATCCACCTTATTAATATCGCTAAACGGATAGGGGTCGGAATCACTTGCACCACGAGATTGGATATTTTTAATCAGTTCAAACTTAACCAACCTCTTCCTATTGCATCCACCAGCAAATCCTGCACAACAAGCCCACCACTTACAATTGTAAAGGTTGTTTTTTCAGATGGAATACCGGCAAAAATAGGTTCTTTCTCTGCTCTATCATAAAGATAAAATCCTACTACTGTATATTCACCGGTCTGCAGTTCCAGTTTATCACTACGCAAACCATACTCTGCGCTTTGCTCATCATAAGCATGCAACATAAGTGTCTGAGAGAAGTCATAATCATTGCTTCTCAACACTACTTTCACTTTATTTGCTTCATAAAGTGAATCAAGCACGTTGCCACTTGCACGAGAGGTCTCATTTTTTACATAAGACTCACTCTTGTACACCTTAAACTGTACGTAACCCTTATCAGCCTGAAATACTTCTTTGTCATCAGTACAAGCATATAACAGAAAACAAAGAATATAAAAAATAAATCTACAATAAGATAATCTATTCATAATATCACTCCCTATAAATTAAAATTGCAGCAACTATTGGAGAAGATTGGGATTGCTCATCCCATTTGCGTACAACAATGCATAAAGGTTTTAATACATCTCCTTTTTCATCATATCCATTAGTTTCGCTTATTCCATTCAAAAAAATATACGAAGACATATAATCACAATAATCATTAGTGCCCCAAGATGGGTATTTCACTGGATCTTCTTCTTGAGATAAATTATGCCATGAATATACCTCAAAATCGGCATATACATTAGAAACAATTTTAAAAGTTGAATATGATGTATGAGCTGTAAACGCACCTTATAAATATTATTAGTTCCACAATATTCGATATCTTCATCGGAAGGAGAATCAACTTTTAAAACCATAATAGGTTCTTGACTATCTGAAATCACTTCAAAATCACTTGACGTAATGAAAGCACTTTTTTGTGAAATAGCAATCAATACATATTTGTCTGCACAATCTGTAAAAACTCCGGAAGAGGTTAATAAATTATCACGACCAATAAAACCCAATGTATCTTTTGGCATAATCATTACCACACCAGATCGTTCTCTATTTCCTTCATTGTTTTTTACTGATAATTGAGCTTCTTTTAACTCAGAATTCTGTTGTTGATTCACTTTTAGACTCATCCAAGCATCTTGATTATCAACTAAAACATATTGATTTGCAATTTGCTCTTCAAAATACAAAACTTCATAATCATTTCCATTTACCAATACATTTTGCATAACCAAAGGAGCATCAAACTCATCAGATTCACCCGTCATGCTATTGGAGGTAGAATATTTGCCTCCATCAGAATTGAAAGTCCATCCTCCCCAAGCATTCTTATCAGAACTAACTCTATCAATACCATAAAAATTCACTGGTATATTAACAAAATCGTCAGTTCCTGTCCTTTTCACTTTTATATCACCTTTTTTAGCAAAAGCACTAAATTCATTCTTTACAGTAACAGAAATATTTCCCGGACGAAAACCAAGACCTTTCAGAGGAGCTTCATTCACCACTAACCATTCGGGATATTCCTCAACAGTCCAATCATAATTAGTAGTAAAATTAATGTCAACTCCTTTTCCTATTTCCCTATAAAAAAACGGTATTAGGTTTTCCTCTGAAAAATAATTCCCATTAGCATCTGTCACCCATAAGCCTTCTCCCTGACGGGTCAACTTTGCAATGACTTTCTCCATGTCACCTTGTTTCAAAGTGATTTCAGCCTGCATTTCTCCATAACTCAGCATTTCTTCATTTACAGACACCTGCACAGTCTGCTTTCCTGCCTGTCCACTAATAGAAGTCATTCCGTTAGAGAATCTGCACCACAAAGTTGAAGAATACAGTTTCCAATCCATTGACGCCTCAAAAACGAGGTCAACAGACTCTCCTGCCTTCACTGAGAGGATTTGTTCTTCTTCCGGGAAAGAAGGAGTCACAGGTGCCCCCTCATCCTCAGAACAAGCCACAACCACCACAGCTACAGCCATAAGCCACATTTTTGATAATATGTTTATATATTTCATACGTCTATTCTTTTGACATTACATGTTAATATCCTTGTTTCTTCAGATAATCATACTCCTCCTTAGAAATCCATTCAACTATAGTCGGGTATGTACCTAACGGACCTGCTGATTCGTATCCTTCTACATAGAAAGTGTGATACAGCAGGGCAAATCCCTGACATACATTAAAGTATGAAACTACTCCAGTATAAGGCACAGCCAAAATCATATCCGTACCCAATACTGCTCCACCTGTAACTTCAGATAATTTGGTAACAGCCTGAGTTCCATCTCAACTTTGGGTTCAAGTGGTTTCTGCGTATTAAAACTGATTTTCAAGTCCATTCCATCCAAGAAGAAATCATTAATGATTACCCCATTTCCCTTTTCCGGATCTTGTTCTACAGTCACCAGGCGGAAACTTGTATTCTGCATATAGTCTGCAAAGAAATTAGACGTTACTTTGGCATATCCTACAAAACGCTGAATATCAAACCGACAAATCTTTACCAACTGCACCTTCGTCTCATCTCCATATATATCCCAGATTTATCTTGTGCGCAACCAGTCTCAAATTAATACCCAAAGAGTCCGTATCTTCAAAGTTATCATAAAAACCTTTGATTTTTACAGAAGAAGCCAACTCGCCAGCTTTAATGGTAACCGAGTTTGACTGCAGTTCATAATGTAATCCTTCAATGGCATTACTTCCTTTATCGACTACCTCTACGGCGTAAGTACGATCATAGTCGCATGCCGTAGTAGCAGATATAGGAATATCATAATAAGTATCCGAACTTTGTATGGCAATGGTCTGCAACGAATCTGAGAACATTACATAGTCAGGACCCGCATAGGAAACACGATCTTCACTGCATCCAACAAATAATGTGGCAGCAAAGGCAAATATTCCCAATTTTCCGAAAAATCTTTTCATCGTTATTCCTTTATATTATTTCGTTATTTATTACTTTCATTCGGTTCAATGGCAGAGCCCGGCAAGTCAAGTTCATGCTGAGGAATCGGCCATACAAACAAAGGATTGCCGGCCTCTATTTTCAGGCTGCTTCCATCTCTCACACTTTGTTCCTGCGGCTTACGTTCAAAACCTTTACCCCAACGTTTCAAGTCCTGCAAACGGAATCCTTCCATGAACAACTCACGGAGACGTTCCTTGTCAATTTCGTCCAGCCAGTTTTCTGAAGTCAAAGTGGCAGAATCATACGTTTGATAGCGAGCCTGACGCAAGGTAGAAATGTCTGCAGACGCTTTTGCAAAGTCTTCTTTCTGGCAATATGCTCTGCACGAATCAGATATTGTTCTGATAAACGGAATACTTTCGGCATATTTACATGATAAATACGGTAATTGGAAACAAATTCCATGTTTCCATAATACTTTACCAGCAACGGCCAAACAAGCCCGTGAGCATATCCGGTAGGCATATCCTGGAAGAATGAAACATAACGCAAGTCATTACCTTCATACGTATTCAGTGCTGCTTGTCCAGGTACATAATCCGGGCGATAACTAATTCATCAAGTTCAAGAACACCTGTCCCAATTTTCCTCCATAAGATGTAGGAAGGAAACCGACTTTCCAGATAGTCTCAGTGGAAGCATCATATTTCCACATATATCATAATATGACATATCGTTTGTATAGACTGTAGTGGCGCTTGAAAGCAAATATAAATCACTGTCTATCAGCTTAGAAGAATACTTAATCGCATTATCCCAGTCCTGCATATAGAGGTATATACGAGCCATCAGTGCCTGCACCGTAAATTCATTGAAATAAGGTGAATCATAATAATCAGATGCCACAAGCGTAGTACCCTCCTCCGGCTCCATATATCGTATGCTTTTGCCAAGTCGTTCAGAACAAACTGATATGAATCATACAAAGAAGCACGCTTCATTTCACCCGGATTAGAATAGCTTGACACAAGCACCACTCCCAGCTCATCTTTAGCCGTAGCAGGATCGTAGCTTTACAGAAACATTTTGATTAATTCTGAATAAGCCAGAGCACGGGCAAAATATACTTCTCCCTTATACGCTTCCAGTTTCTCGTAAGCATCATCATCCACAATGTTATTCTCCCACTTAGCCACTTGCTCAAAGAAGAAGTTACAGTCACCTATCACTTTGTAAAGTGAACCGTAAACAGCTTCAATATCTGCATTGGTAGGATTGATGTTCCAGCGCCAGATATCACCATAAGTATTGGAATAGCCATTTACTGCGTATACCAAATCAGACTGGATGTCAGGCAGCAAAGTCAAGTTACCGCTATACAAATAGCGGCTCATAAAGTCTGAGTAAATTCCCATGAACAGCCTGATTGGCTTCTTCCACTGTAGTAATGGATTGATCGGCCAAAATAGCATGTGTAGGGTCCTTGTCCAAACATGAAGTAGAGAACAACATCGCCGCTACTCCCAATAAATATATTTTAAAGTTTCTCATCGTTGTCTTCAGCTTTTAAAAATTCAATTCTACGCCCAAAGTAAACTGACGTGACATAGGATATTGCGCACGGTATATATTAGCAGAGAATTCCGGGTCAAGTCCGGTAAACTTAGTAAATGTCAATAAGTTCTGTCCTTGTACATATACACGTGCTCCGTTAAAGAATTTCGTACTTTTCAATACACTCTGAGGAAGATTGTAAGAAAGCATCAGGTTCTTCAAACGCAGGAAAGAAGCATTTTCCAGGTAATGGGTATCAAACTGAGGAGTAACTCCATGACGCGGAATATCTGTCACATCCCCCGGTTCTTTCCAGCGTCATAAAGCAAACGTTTTGACTGGTTGTAAGAAGTATACAAACCATTACTTTCGTCCATAATGCGGTCATTGTTATACGCCCAACGGTCGGCCATCCAGCTGAACTGTGCAGAAAGCATCAAGCCCTTCCATGAAAGGGTTGTTCCGAAACCTCCTTGCCACGGAGCAATGAAGCTCTTTCCTTCAATCAGCACACGGTCTTCTTCGCTGAACACATTGGTTATTTCACCGTCTTTAGTATACCAAAGTGCATCTCCGTTTGCCGGATTCACACCTGCATAACGTACCATGTAGAAGTTTGCTACATCATGTCCTACCGCATACATGTTTACGTTGCTGTCTACATACTGATCGATTCCGTTATAAAGTTCCGTAAGCTTGTTCTTATTGTAAGAAGCATTGGCAAACACATTCCATGTAAAATCTTTTGTATGAATGATGTCAGCATCTACCGAGAGTTCGATACCACGGTTAACCATCGCACCTACGTTATCCCAATAAGCTCCGTAACCTCCGTCTGCATAACTTACCGGCACTTGCATCAACATATCAGAAGTCAGCTTGTTATAGAACTCTGCCGTAAAGTTTACGCGATTAAAAAGCCCAGACGCAATCCTACGTTAGTAGTCCAAAGCTTTTCCCAAGTAAGATTCTCATTTCCACGCTGTGAGGGTTTGATACCTGTTTCACCCAAATAGTTAGAGCTACCCGTTACCAAAGCCAGATGTTCATAGTTAGAAATAGAGGAGTTACCAGAAGTACCTGTACTGAAAGTCAACTGAGCATTGGTAAGCCAGTCGTAACCTTCAAAGAATTCTTCCTTCTTGAAATCCCACATCAATCCTACAGACCAGAATCCGGCCCAACGATTATCTTTACCAAAACGTGAAGAAGCATCTGCACGTACAGAGAAATCTGCATAATATTTACCATCCAGGTTATACTCGCCACGGCCAAAGAAAGACAAGAATGCATATTCTGTAGTAGAATCCCCCCATGAACCAGCAAATGAACCTGATGAAAGATTAACCAATGCATCATTGTTCTGCTTGCTTGTGGTTACATTGAAATTCTCTGAATGATAATTCACGCCTTCCTGTCCCAACATAAAGTTAAAGTCATGACGGTTTTTCAGGTTGAAAGTGATAATTAACCGTATTAGTAATGGTCAGGGTAAGATTATCCAAAGATGAACGTCCGGCACTACCCAGTCCTGCATTCAAAGAATAACTTGGAGTAGAAGTTGAGAAACCAGTATCATGTGAATAGTCTACACCAAACTGCGAACGAATAGTAAGTCCCTCAATCGGAGTCACTTCCGCAAAGACAGACGAAATGACCTTGTAAGTCTTATATTTTATCGGATTGTTTATCAACACTCAATAGGGTTCACTCCGCTTCCTTTCCAGGTTCCATCATTGGTAGAAGCCAAAGAGCCGTCTTCATTGTAAGGATTCCAGTAAGGCAGCATAAAGTGTGAAGCAGAAATAGGTGCATAAATTGCATAATCTCCATCCACAGCCTGCTCGGTTTCCTGATAAGCAAGCATGGTACTTGTTCCTAATTTCAGCCATTCTTTTGCACGGTTTTCCACATTGGCACGTACATTATAACGACGGAAAGAAGAACCGAAAGTAATACCATCCTGATCAAAGAATCCTCCAGAAACATAATAGTTGGTCTTATCAGTAGCGCCATTTACAGAAAGCTCATAACTCTGGGTAGGAGCATTGTTGTTAAACACTTCATCCATCCAGTTTACGTCTATGCCTTTCACCTTATCATAATATTCATCACCGAGGTCAAGACCGATTTCTTTTTCATACTGTATACGCTCTGTCGTATTCATCATGTCCCAGTTGCTTCCAGCCAGCTGTGAGAATCCCCACTGACCACGGAAAGTGACATTGGCATCTCCTACATTGCGTCCACGCTTAGTAGTAATCACCACTACCCCATTGGCAGCACGCGCTCCATAAATAGAAGTAGAAGAAGCATCTTTCAACACAGAGATACTCTCGATGTCACTAGGGTTAATTGAATTAAAACTTGATGATTCTACAGGCACCCCATCCAAGATAAACAACGGAGTTGTTCCAGAGTTAATAGAGTTAGTACCACGAATCTGGAAAGTAGCCGCACGGCTAGGCTCACCAGAAGCAGCCATTACAGTCAATCCCGGAGTCTGTCCCTGCAATGCCTGATCAAAGCTGGCCGTAGGTACATTTTCCAGTTTTTCACTTTTCACAGTCGACACGGAACCGGCAATAGTGCCTTTCTTACGTACACCATACGCTACGACTACCACATCGTCAATCATCTGTGAATCGTCCAACATTGTTACATTCAGCACACCGGTATGTGAATTCACTTTCAGCTCCTGCGTCTGCATACCGATATAAGAGAAGACCAAAGTAGCTTCGCCACCCTGAATCTGCAACTCATAGTTACCATCAATGTCGGTAACCACTCCATTAGTAGTTCCTTTTTGCAGGTAGATACTCCAATCAGCGGTTCATCGCCTGTCTTCGACACGACATTACCTTTAACCCTATACGACTGGGCTAAGGCTGACTGAATACCCAACACAGCAAAAAAGAGTAACCAAAGACTAAATCTTTTCATCTTTTGCCTGTTATAAAATAAATTAATGATTAAATAAAAAGTTCTTATTAAACAAAACAGCACCATACCAGCTTCACTAACCTTTCAAAGCCAGGCACGGTTATTCAAGCATTCATTACATGAACACTCAAAAAAGAGAAATAGTAGAAACGGAATACCAAAGCCAATCCCTTGATATTCCGATGAAGTTATTGCTAGAATGAATCGCGAGATTTTACATTGCGGAATACCAATTCTTGATTATCAACCCCTATAATCACATAAAATAAATTCACATTCATGTCCCTCTATCTATATAATTCTAAGCCGCAAAGATATATAAAAAACTATAACATGATATATTTTACCTATCACTTTTAACGAATTTCAGTATATAAATCTATAAATTATCATCAGAACGCGTATTTTTACTCACTAAATATACATTCTGAATAGCCAAATATTTTTAAATGTCTTCGAAAATCCTCAAATGTCTTCAAATGTCCTCAAATGTCTACATAGCCCCTAAGTGACCTTTTATATTTGTACCGGAAACAACAATGTTTCCCTAACGGGAACCCTACGTTTTCCGAACGAGAAACATAAGGTTCCGCAAGGAGAAACATACAGTTCAGCCAGCGGAAACATAAATAACAACTTGTAATATTTCAAAAGATATGGAAGCATTGTATGATTTTTTACCCGTACCGGGAACAAAGAACAGCGAAAAGAGCCCGAAACTTTACCCTAAACTTGTAACCAGAGGAGCTGTACCCTTCAGCGAAATCATCCGGCAGATAGCCCGTTCTTCCGGATTCAAGGAAGGAACCGTAATTGGAGTAATGGAAGAAGTGGAGAAATGGACATCTTTCTACATTTCCAGAGGAGAATGCGTAGAAATAGGACACATGGCCTATGCCGTGGCCAACCTGAAGGCAGGGAAAGAGATAACCGACGAAGGCGAAATTCACGCCCAGACCATCCGATTCGATAAAGTACGGTTTCGCACAAGCAAGAGTTTCAACCGAAGATGCAGGGGACAGGAACTTTCCCGAGTCAAGACAGAATGGAAATTCCAGAAAAGTTCCGCCCGATACACGGAAGAGGAACGCCTGCACCTGCTCATGGAGTATCTAAAGCAGCATCCGTTCATCACAAGGACAGAATACGGTCAGCTGACCGGACTTCAGAAATCAAAAGCCTGGAAGGACCTGAACGGATGGATAAAAAGCAAGATATTAGGAAGCAAAGGAAAAGCTCCCCACAAATTTATATACTTCCACCGGAGACTATTTCGACAGCAACCGGCGACTCAGGTAGCGCACCGGATACCATACAGACAGAAAACCTACAGCCAGTACGGTAAAGAAAATGAGCGCCACGTCTTCCCAGTGTACACTGACGGGATAAGCGTCGACAATAAAACTGCCGGCTGCTCCTAAGGAAATCAGTCCGAAAGTCTGTTGCAACCAGCAAAGCAGCACACCTACACAATACCCGACACGCTCCGATAAATGAAATCAGTCGCCCTTCAAAAAGGAAGATAACGCACAATCTGCCGGTCATTGGTCCCTAAGTTACGAAGCGTCACCACATCGTCACGCTTATCAATAATGAGCATGGACAGGGAACCGATGACATTGAAGCAGGCTATCATCAGGATGAAGGTCAAGAATAGATAGGATATGAATTTCTCTATCTTCATGATGCGGAACGTGTCGGCCTGCTGTTCGTAACGGTCGAACACACGAAAACGTTCGCCCAGGTGTTTTTCCAGTTTACGCTTAAAGGCATCTATATCGGTGCCTTCTTTCATTTTTAGATTGATGGCACTGACTTCAGTGGTGTATTGAAACAATTGTCGGGCAAATTTCAAAGAAGTAAGGATATAGGAGCCATCGTATTTCTCCTGATTTACGGCAAACACCAGTCCGGACGAGAACAGGTTTCCTCCTGTAAAGGAAGCTGCCGGATTGGCCATGTTCACCTTAGCCCCTCGCTTGGGAGCATACACTTCTAACGGGTCAAGGAAACGGATGCCGGTACCAAAGTAG
>ENA-OQCS01001340-OQCS01001340.1-human-gut-metagenome-genome-assembly--contig:-NODE-1340-length-12818-cov-4.450792_pt1 | contig 12818 bp, 18 predicted proteins | sample MGYA00242757_ERZ504575 | MGnify/ENA primary metagenome ERZ504575 (study PRJEB26092, sample SAMD00036297) | human gut metagenome | host: Homo sapiens | study: EMG produced TPA metagenomics assembly of...
CTTTTTCAGCTTCCTCCACGTTAAAATCCTTATCTGAAAGAAGAAATTCATGCGAGCATTTGGGGCACTTGATTGTTCCTGCCAACTTGGTCTTCAGTTCCTCTATGGTGACATTAAGATTTCGTTTGGCTCTTATATTCTGCTTTACGGATTCCGTGAGTGAAACGATTTCCTGTTGCTGGGAATTGATCGTGTCGTCATATTCTTTCAGTCTGTTCCGGATATTTGGATGAGAATTTTGATAGTCTTCGTTTAGATTGTCATAATCATTCTTTAAACCATTCAGCTGGGATTCAACCACTGAAACAGACGCACCATTTCTTCCAGCTTCTTTTCGAGACTCAAAATAGATTGTTCCTTTTCTATAATATTTTGTTTCCAATCCGACAACCCAGCGATGGAACTTCCTTGAAAAGAGCCGCAATTCTTTCAACCGCTTCGTTGGGAGTAATTTTATCGTCTTCCTCAATTGTCTGGAGATTGCCATCTACATTGTCCAAACGATCCAAGGCTGCGTTTGTCGAATCAATTTCTTCATTGCATTTTCTGATTTCAGCCCGTTTTGAAACGATCAGGGATTCTTTCTCTTCGATTTTCTGGAGCTTTGTCTTAGCTCTTTCTTCTTTTGCATTTTCTTCTGCTTCAATCTGTTCCTGTAACATACTGACACGTCCGTCAATGTTAGCCACGTTCAGATTGGCCTCGTTTAATTCTCTCTGGAGAGGAATCATATCTTCTTCCAGTTTTTCGATAGCCTTATCCACGAGAATGCCGTTTGAGAACCGGTTGATGATTTCTTTCTTGTCCTTGTCGGAACAGGAAAGAAAATCTTGGAACTTATGTTTGGAAAGAACGAAGTTGTTATACAATTCATCTTTGTTGATGCCCAGCTTCTCTAAGATATACTTGTCATACTCGCTAACGCTTGAACGTACCGCCTCGTCCGTTTCCACCGGTCTGCCATCACGAATAATGGAACACTTACCGCTGATGCTGATTTTCTGGAATCTTTCTTTCAACGATAAATTCTTCTGTGCTGCTGTCGCTTAGGAATCTGAGACGGATAAAACATCCATCGGCTGCATCATTGATAATCTCTTCGTTCTTGATTTTACGGAGCGGAGTACCGCCTATACCGATTGCAATCGCTTCAATAAGGGCTGATTTTCCTGAACCGTTTGATTTCTGGGAATCGTTGTCCAGATTGTTCCCGAATACAAGAGTCGTTACGCCCTGTTCCAGTGTATAATCAAGTTCCTTAAATGCACATAAATTCTCAACATGAATATCATTAAGTTTCCACATAATCAATCTATTTTAGAAAGGTAAGACAAACCGAGTGATGGGTCGGCAATTTCTTTTTCTTCACAAAAATCCTCGTAGGTCTTTTTTGATCTGCTTGTTGTCGAATTTCTCAAAGAGGCTTGATTTTGCAACTTCCGTCTCTTCGATGTCTTCCGTTACAATCTCTACTTTGTTTGCGCCGGCTTCAATGAGCAGGTTCTTGTCTATCAAAGAGGCTTCAGAACCGGAACAATGGATACGAACCTTTACTTTATATCGGCTGTCGTTCTTTATTTCGGAAAGCTGATTGTAAAGCTGATGTTTACTTTTGAGAAGGGAACATCCAGCGTTTTATAACGGATATTCACCTGGTTCTTTATAAACTCGTATGAACCGTCACTGTAAAGAAGGGTGTAGCCTTTATCCTCGTCTTCTCCGAAATTATGCTGGCGGCTTGAACCGATGTATTCGATAACAGTTCCTTTGATTTTGGTTCTGTTGTGGTAATGCCCCACCAGAACCTTGTCGAACGGTTCAAATAATTTGGCTGGAAGCTCCTTGTCAGAAGATTGTGCAAGTGCCCCATTAATTCCTTCATGGATATATAGAATATTTTGCTTTGTCTCGGATAAATTGTTTTGAATAATATCCTGAAGTCTTTCTGTAAATGAACCGTTCTCAGGGAAATAAGCCATTATGAACAGGTCAAATCCGGGATAACCTGCGATATAATAATCGTCCACCACATCTACATTCTCGTGCTGGTCGAATACATGACAATACCCACGAATGGCTTCTTGATTTACCTTGTCATGGTTTCCGTTTGCAATAATTATTTCAATCTGTCTTTTCTCGGCTTCAAGCAGCGCATCGTGTACGGCTAAAAGTACATCGAGAGTCTGGGAAGCACGGGATTGAAACAAGTCTCCACCAATGGCAATCTCGGATATATCGTACTTGTCACATATATTAAGAGCTTCGTTCCAGTTCAGTTTAAATTCCGGAATATTATCGTTTGAAACATGTATGTCGTTGAATAACAAGATACATGGAACTTTCTTTTCAGTCATGGTTAAATCTCTGCATTAAAAAGGCGTACAAGTACATGTGTCAGATGTAAATGTACGCCTCGGGGTAAGTATTTAAACTTTAATTATCTGTCTCTTCTGCGTACCATTCTTGCCGAACGTCTTTCTCTTTGGATTGCAGGTTCGTTCGTATCATCGTTTCTGGTGGTACGGAGGTCTTCTTCCGGTTCAGTTTCCGGTTCTGGTTCTGAAGCCGGTTCTTCTTTCGATTCTTCCTTTCTTCTTCCGGTTCCTCGGCAGACTCGGCTTCCGGTTCTTCATTCTGGGGAGAACCACCTTGCAATACGTCCTCAATCATGTCAAGCAACATGGCATTGGTTGTTGTACGGGTCATACGGATTTCGAGTTTTTCTTGCTCGATAAACTCACGAATCTTGCCTCTGAGTTCCTGACCTTCTTCCGTCTTGTCATTCAACCCTTTTTCCTGAAGCTCATCGTACATGTCGAAAAGAGAATCAATCGTGATTACGCCATTTGCATTGTCCTTGTCTGAATCATCTCCTTTCTTGTCAAAAGAGAACGAACTTGTATCATCGGCTGGGAGTTCCGCTTTCAGGCTTTCAATGGCTTCTTTCATTTCATCCATTTCCATCACCTTCAAATCGAACTGTTCATCGCATTGTTTCAGATATATCAAAGTGGCTTCAAAATGGAAACGTGTATAACGATACATCACTTCCGGAATACGAGGCGCATTAAGCAGTGCGGTCAGTTCTTCCGATGTCAATACGTCCACATCCGATTCATTGTCGATATTGATGGAATATTCGGTTTTAGCACCGTTCTTTTTTCTTTTCAATTTCAACCGGGAATGCGTTTGCGATTGACGAGATAGGACAGGGGTACTTCGGATTCTTCTTCAGTTTCTTCTGCCATAATTTGAACTTACATTCGTCCAAAGTCTTGAATTGTGAATGACTGAGACGAAGAAGCTGGATGCCTTTTGCACGTTCGTCCATATCGAACACGTACATGGCATGTGAGTAATCGTATTTGACACCGCCTTGGAATCCATCGTCCAGTTTTTCTGCAAGCTTGTCGTCATTCTGCGCTTTGGCTTCTGCGATTGCAGTTTGCGGTAAGTGTCAATAAGGTCTGTCTTGTACCCTGCATAACCTGCACGGCAAACAGAAACGTATGTGAACTGCTGTTTTCCGTTATCTGAAGGTTTTTGAATCTTCATTAGTAACTGGTGGATCGGATACTCGTAGCTCTTGCGGTCAATTGTACCATCTGCTTTAGGAGCAATCGGAAGGATACGGAAAGTGTAGGTTCCGAACTTGTCCATCTTGATGAACTCCGTCTTGACAAACGACTTGTTCTCTTCTGCGCTCTGGCTTGGGCTTCTTCATAAGTTTCCTCGGCTGCGGCAAATAACTCAAACACTGATAAGGGCTGTTGCTCCTTTTCTTCAAATTTTTCTTCTTGCATAATGTAGATAGTTAAAGTTTAAAATTAAATTTTTCGAGAATAATCTTTCCATTGAGAAGCATAGGCATCGGCATAAGGTTCTGACGCTGAAGGAAGTTTCAATTCGTCTCTTGTTATGATTTCTATGTTCCACTTGGTTTTGGCATGATGAATGATTTTCTCGATAACCTCATTCATTTCACTTGATTTTGCGCTTTTCAAATCGAAATACTCATAGGTTTCTCCGTCTATTTCATCTTTGAGAATCGGAGCGTACAGTTCTTCAAAGTATCTGTATAGTGCAGATATACCGGGATGTCCGGTAGTTCCTCAGATATTCTCTTTAGAACGACACCATTCAGGTATTTCAACTGGGGAAGAGTCTTGTTCTTTTCCTTATCGAATATGAGGAATCCATATTCTCCGTCTGAAAGGTCGTACAAACTCTCTTTAAATTCATTAAGGTCTACGTCTCCATCATTGATAGTTACGATACCCTTTGAGCGTATAGCCATAATTAATTAGTTTTGGTTTTAATTATGATGCAAAGATATATGATTGTTGTTTGATTTACAAAATATTTTCGGAATAATTTTCATTATAAGTTTGCATTGTATTGTTTGATAGTTTATTATTGTTTTTATTTTGTATGTTATGTATATAGACTTACTCTTTATTTAAATGGATAATTCTTTGGTTTGAAGAGCCTCTCCATTGAGGATGTGGGATACTTTACTCTCAATATATCTTCCATCAACCAGTACATCTATATATTTTAATATAGGCTCATCTTTGATTTTTCATATTCAAATCCTGTGTACATCCAAATTGTTTTATTGGGGAACAAATACTTGATTCTTTTTACAAAATTCAGTATATCTTCCTGTTATCATAAAACATTGGATCACCACCAGAGAGGGTTAAGCCGCTTACATGGTCTTTTCTTATTCATCAAAAATTTCAAATTCTGCCAGATGATCAAATTTCTTTCCACCTTTTGAATCGTGTGTGAATGGATTCTGACAGCCGGGACAGTTATGGGAGCATCCGGCTACCCATAACACAACCCTTAGACCGTCACCATTCAGCATGTCGTTTTTAGTTATGCTGTAATAGTTCATTGTTTTTGTTACTTTAAATTCTTATCAATTTGATGGATTAATTTGAAAGACAAACGCTTATGGAAGTTCTGAAAAGTCTAAGGTAACGATTTGGAGATTGTGCTAATTTCAGTACTTTACAGTCTCATACTTATGAACAACTTTTATAGGACAAAGATACTATTTTTTTTGAATAAGAGAATAATTTCACAGGAAAAATAGAAATTTTATGGGGAAGTGTTCTGATAGCATGTCGTTGTAGATTGTAGGGAGGGGATGTAAAACGGCAGGCACATAGAATTTCCGATATTCAGAAAGCCGTATTCCCAAAATAGAGATTATTTTTGAAAGAATCACATAATCCGCTAAGAATAAAAGTTTATGCGGATCATCAAAAAACGAGGTAACGAGTTGGCAACCGTTCTGGTTTCTACATACTTGCATCAATTGCGTTGATGTGCAACTCACTTTATGTAAAGGTACGATTTTTTACGGAACATGCAAAACACCTTTGATTTTTCTTTTTTAGCAACCGTCAAAAACAATCTTTCGGTTTCATATCCCGGTCACAAAGGCGGTACAGTCTCTTTATGAAAAGTAAACAAAGGTCAGGCAGGATTGAAACAGACTGTTACGAGAACAGTCAGAAAAGGATTGCATACAGGAATTACAGTCTGATACCGGGCAGGGGACAACTTTGTGCCAAAGTCCAAAAAGAGGTTCTTTTTCCAGACGGCAAACTCCCTCACCTCTAAAAACAGTCTGTGGCTGGCGCACGCAAACGTCCAGCCTTTATGCGGACAGCCTTAATGCCCGCAGCCTGTACAAGTGCGTAAAAAACAGGTAAATGGAATCTTCATCCGCTTCCCCGCGCCTTGCCGACACTCCTATATTCCCGTTCCAACACCTGCTCGATCTCGCTCCTCTTGTACAAGACCTTGCCACCAAGTACATAGTAAGGCAGCGTGCCGTTGCTCCGATACTCGCCCAATGTCCTGCGGCTGACTTTCAGCATACACGCCACCTCACTGTCGCACAGGTACACGTCTTCTTTTGGCGGAACCGCGCCATCTCCGAAAATGCCGTCAATCATCGCCGACAGCCGGTCGATACGCTCGTGGATGGACTGCATCCACGCATCGTCTTTCGTTTTCAATTCATTAAACATTATATAGATTAATTTGTTATATGACTCATTTTGTGACTGATTCTGAAGTTGTGTAATCCACAAGCAATAAGAATCACCATATCTTCGAAACCGAATTTATGGCATCTGAATCGTTCTTTGACAATACGGCATTTTTTCATACCACCTATGGCATGCTCCACTTTAATCCTAACTCCGGAAATCCGCTTGTTCTCTTGTTTTTCAACACAAGTAAGCTCTTTCCCTTTAGGTTTCTTTTTGGGCATGCATATTTCAACTCCATCCGGTTTGTGTCCGATGAAACCTGTATCCTGCCAGAGCCTAATACCTTTGGGAAGTAGAAGAGGTTCTTCATCACAAATCTTTTTGTCATGGACATGACCTTTGTATGTGGAGCTCAACCATACAATCCGAAGATTGTTAGTACATAACAGGTTATTCTTTATGCTATGAGTTTTTTTTACCACTATAGCATGCAGACTGCCAGTCTTCATCCAAAGGACGCTGAATAGGTCGCTCGGTTCCGTCCAACAAGACTTCTTCGCACCCTTGAAGAATGTGTATCAGACGTTTGGAGTTACGGTCAGGCAATTCACCAAGCGTTTTCAATGTACGCCGGAGAATCTCAGAAAGAAGGTGAATCCATCTATTGGCCTGGGGCTGGGTCATCTCAAACTGAATAGCATGGAGTTCCTGAAGGGGATTGGTCTTCAGATATACCAATATGAAGAACATTTTGTCCTGAATCAGAGACAACACTGTTGTAAGATATACGTTGGCGCACTTTACCTTCCAAGGTAAATGGCTGTAATATTCATCCCAATGGTACTTGAAAGTTATTAGCAAAGCGTCAAACTCAGCAGGAGTTAATCCTGTCGCAGCAAGCACTTGGCTATGACGGTGGCGAATCTTGTCGTAATACATCAATTGAACTTTTTAGATCACAAAGATAAATCAAAGAACGCTTTAATCAATTATTCGATATAAACTCTATTATACATACTGCTCATTTGTCTTTTGTTGATACTTCAGTTCAATTCCTTCAATGGTGTGCCCCCTGTAGCGTGCATCCTTGCGTCTGTCCTCCACTTTCGTGACGATACGCTCCACGTCTTCCGGCAGGTAATAGGTACGGTTGCCTATCTTGGTATAGGCGAGCGTGCCGTTATCCCGCAAGGTCTGCAAGGTGCGCTTGCTGATTTTCAGCTTCAGGCAGACATCCTGGTGGTCGAGCCAGCCAGCCGTCCTCTTCACGCCTTTCAAATCCAGATGGGGATTCCCTCCACCCTATGTATGAACCGTTCGATTTTCATGGCAAATTCCTCGAACGCCTTCCTTTCAAAACATACGGTTTCCATAACAATCCGATTTTATGTTGATACTTCAAATTCATACCATCCGGAGAAACGGTCACTCGTGGTGCCGGTATAACAGCGCATGGAAGAATTTAATCTGAAAACTGACCGTGCAGATGTTATTGTTCCCGCCGCTGAGATATTTCTGATAATTGCAGGTATTGTCAAAGCTGAGTATATCCATGTTCCGGTCATTGGCTTAGCAGATGGTATTATTGACAATTTGTATGCCATATACCTGAAAACGGAATAAAAGGAATTGTGCATAGCTGTTTTAACTAGGGGATATTCAGTAAATCCTATAAAATTAGCCAACTAATTCATACTAAAAGTATTGCGAATTAGTTGGCTTTTTGTATCTTTAGGTATTTCCCCTAAAATTTTGAAGAACGATTGACAAATGCTTCAGCGGAGTCGTTCAATGCTAAAATCAAAGCTCTTCGAAGCCAGTTTAGAGGGGTGGCTGATCTGAAATTCTTCATGTTCAGACTGGCTAGGCTATACGCTTAAAGGAAAGCTTGCCAACCGGAAAAATCCGCTGCCCCTGGAAAAAGCAGCATAGCCAAAAGAAAATATAGCAGAACTGTAAAATATAAAAGAGTTTGTGCCAACGTTTTGACACAAAACTTAGCAGATTACTATTCAGCTGATACCTATTCTGAAAGATGTAAACAACTTGTTTCTTAGATAGCCTTATAAATATTCTACTACTTATTACAGTTCATTTAGAAATGTTATTCTCACTTTTATTCCTCCGCTTTTTCACTTGCTCCACTGCTTCAGATATGATTCCCTTGTTTTCAAAACGCTGCGTGTAATTGGTGTAATCCGGGTGAATACGTTCGTAAGTTGGGTCAGTGAATAAGGGACTCGTAATAATGTGGTCCGCAGTCGAACGGTTACAGCAGAAAACAATATTTTCAACTCCAGCCAGTCTGGTCAATGCTTTCACATCCGTATCATGCGGCTGTAGTGTCATCGGATCTGTAAAAAAGAACAGATAGTCTATTTCTCCTTCTACGATCCGCGAACCAATTTGCTGGTCACCTCCTAAAGGACCAGATTTCAGGATTGTGATATCCCATTTGATTTCAGGATGTTTTTCTTCAAGGGCTTTTTTAATTAGTGTACCGGTTGTACCCGTACAATAGAATTTATGTCCTATCAGACGTTCCGAGTTCCAGAGAACCCACTCTATCATGTCTTTTTTCATTGCATCGTGTGCAACAAGTCCAATTCTACGAACAATTGTTTCCATAAAGCTAAATTATTTTATTTTTATATGATAATTATAATAACAAAAAAACTAATTCTATTGAAGGCCGGAGGATGACCGGATAAATCTGAGCAATTCTTTGTTTGCCTGGCTATCCATGACGGTTTCCCGTTTTTCTTCAAAAAGATTGAGTGTTGTGGAGCATTCCCCACAGATGTCAATGCCTACTACCTGTTCTTTCTGAAGAATAACAGCCAGCAGTTTCTCCAATTCCCATAAGCTGAGAGAACCTTGATCCCAGTTTGTTGCTGCCGAAGCCGGATTCAAGACATCCTTGTCTATGGAAATGTAAACCGGTCCGTTGATATGTCCGGAAGAAAAGTTCTGCCAACCCTCTTCGTGCATGAGCGTAGTTTCACTGTAAAACCGAACTTGTCTTTCATATCCTTTCGGCACAGCCTGTATCAGTTTGTCTGAAGAACCTACGATAATTACTTTCTTGCAGTTGTTGTTATGGTCCAATATATCCTTTACCCAACTTCCGCAAGAAAGTATGTTGTCAAACAACGGTGGCTGCATATCGGGATGGTGGTCGAACACAATCAGCGAAAACGGAGTTTCAAGTTTGTCTGTCCAGAATTTAGTCAAATAATGATAATTGCCTGAATCGATGAAATGGACTCCCTCCGCCGGATAATCAGCAATCATCCCCTTCAAAGCCAAAGCCCCCTCCCTGTCACAGTAGCCATCTGTACCATAAAGATGACGACAATCCAGCCATATAAATTTATTGTTCCGGGCAAACGCCTCGTAGTCATACACTCCCGTGAAGTTCATGATGATGATCGGCCATGCTATCCGTTTATCTGTTTTTTGATTTTGCCCGCTCATACGTTGTTTTTGCATATCCTTTTACTGTTCATTAAAACCATCGTACATAACAGAAATCTTGTCGGTGAGGTAACAAAGCATTCTTGGGATACATACGGAAGGCCTGCTTGAAGCTTCCAGCGTTGAAAATGCCGGATGTCGCCTTAAAGGTATATAAATTCCCATTCTTGGAAACCGGCAAAAGGGGAATAACCTCATATATGTGATCCTGACCGTCTTCACGCCTGATAATGACCGATTCTATTCCGATTGCGTCATCCAGGCCTTTCTCATCAACGACAACCGTCACCTCATATTCCTTTCCGGCTTCAACCGTGGCATTCAGCCATTCCCTGCCTCTATGGATTTGATTTCTATGGCATCCCATCTGCTTCGGACGTTTGCTTTCCAGTCAGCCATCATTTTCGCCTTCGCAAAGTTGTCGGCTGCCAGAATGTGGAAATGCTCTGACAGTTTGTTATAGAACCTGTCATAGTAGTCGTCCAACTGTCTTTTCATGGTAAAATGGGGAGCGATTTGTGCGATTGAGTTCTTGATATACTTGACCCAGTCTTCCGAATAGTTCTTCCCCCCATGCTCGTAATACAGTGGCAGGATGTCATGCTCCAACAAATAATAGATGGCTTCGGCATCCAGCTGGTTTTGGTACTGTTCATTCTGATAAGTCCTTTTATCAGTCAGTGCCCATCCGGCATCCTTACGGTATCCTTCATACCACCAACCGTCCAGCACGGAGAAATTAAGCACACCGTTCATCAATGCCTTCTCGCCCGACGTACCCGAAGCTTCTGCCAACCGCGTAGGGGTGTTCATCCAAATATCCACCCCCGAGATAAGATGGCGTGCCAGGTCCATGTCGTAATTCTCCAAGAATATGATTTTACCTAAAAATTCCGGACGCCGGGATATTTCCACGATTTGCTTGATCAGCCCTGCCCGGCACCGTCATTGGGATGGGCTTTGCCTGCAAAGATGAACTGTACCGGATATTTCGGATTATTCACAATCCTGGCAAGTCGGTCTATATCCGTGAACAGAAGATGAGCCCTCTTATATGTAGCAAAACGGCGTCCGAAGCCTATTAGAAGAGCATCGGGATTGAATCTCTCAAAAATGGAAACGCTCAATGCCGGATCAATCTGACTCCTGAGCCAGTCCTTGCTGCATTTGCTTTTGATATAGTCCAGCAATTTTGCTTTCTGTTTTAACCGGGTATTCCATATCTCTTCATCCGGGATGCCATAGACGGCCTCCCAGATTTTCTGATTGGACTGGTCGCAGAAAAAATTCTCATCAAAATTGTCCTTGAAAAGCTTTTTCCATTCTGCCGCACACCAGGTAGGCAGATGTACCCCGTTGGTTACATAACCCACATGGTTCTCTTCCGGGAAGTATCCCTTCCAGATCGGCGCAAACATTTGCTGGGATACCGATTTATGCAACTTGCTGACACCGTTTACCTCCTGGCAGGTCTTGCAGGCGAAGACAGACATGCAGAAACGTTCCTCCTTGTCTCCCGGATTGTGACGCCCGAGATCCATCAGGTTATCCCAGGTTATACCCAACTTGCCAGGATATCCCTTCATATATTTATTGAAAAGCCCTTCGTCAAAATAATCATGACCAGCGGGTACGGGAGTATGTACGGTATAAAGTGAGGAAGCACGTACCAGCTCCATGGCCTGCCCGAAATTCAAGCCGCCATTTATGTAATCACAAAGCCGCTGGATATTGATCAGTGCGGCATGCCCCTCATTACAGTGATATACATCTTTCGTTATACCTAAAGCTCTCAGCGTTATCATCCCGCCTATGCCAAGCAGTATTTCCTGTTTTAGCCGATTCTCCCAGTCGCCTCCATACAGATGGTGAGTGATAGGGCGGTCAAACTCGCTGTTGAGTTCATTGTCCGTATCCAGCAGATAAAGGGGAATACGCCCCACACTGGCTTTCCAGACATTGGCATGTACCACAAAACTGTCGGCATAGGGGACGTGGATTACCAGTTGTTTCCCATCCGGTTGCATTACCTTTTCAATCGGGAGCTGCCCGAAATTCTGCGCTTTATAATTGACTGTCTGCTGGCCGTCCATGGAAAGCGACTGGTCAAAATAACCGTAACGGTACAAAAGTCCTATGGCACAAAGGTCCACATTGCTGTCCGACGCCTCTTTCAGGTAATCCCCCGCCAACATTCCCAAACCGCCGGAATATATCTTAAGGACTTCATCCAAGCCGTATTCCATGCTGAAATAAGCTATTGACGGGCGCTGGTGATCCGGTTCCACATCTACGTATTTTTTGAAGGCGGAATAGACGGCATCCATTTTATAGACAAAGTTCTCATCATGTGCCAGCGCTACAAGCTTCTCATAATTTATCCGCTCCAGAAACAATACCGGATTCTGTTCCACCTCTTTCCAAAGTTCCGAATCCAAATCACAATACAGTTTCTTTGCGTCATCATTCCATGTCCACCAGAGATTATGTGCGATTTCTGCAAGTTTTCGCAGTTCTGCAGGAAGATGTGAACCTACTGTAATCTCCCTCCACTGAGGGGTATTTACATTATAACTTGAATATTCCATGACATTTTAATTAAATAAGTCCTAATCTTTATTCAGTCCTTTTATTATTTTTCGTTTACCGACAATCCATACCGTATCATTCTCCTTGAAAATTGTATCAGGGTCTGGATTCATAATATTCACGGTACTCCTCTCTATTCCGATAATGATGCTATCCGATATGTCTGCCTCCCGGATCGTCTTTCCGATCAATGGTGAACCTCCTTCGACAGGAAATTGCCCTATTTCCATCTCATCCTGCGAGGATGTTCCGTTCCCGTTCCTTTCTACCTTCTTTTGCTCCATGGATGTCCGGAAGCTTTCCAACTGTCGGTCCGTACCTACGACCGTAACCTTGTCATATGGATAGAGATGTTCTTCCCCTTGTGTATATCTAGGCGTTTTTCTCCACGGGTGATTGAAATCACATTTATCTGAAACAAGGTGCGCAAGCTGCTTTCTTTTAATGTTCTGCCCACATATATGGAATCAGGGGATACTGTGAAATCCGCCAAATGTAATTCCTTGAACGGGATATTGCTGCCAAGGGTGGAGCCTGTATCACTTTCTGTAGAAAGTCCATTCCCGTCCGTCCCCTGAAAGTTTGCCATAAATTGTCTCTCTATAGTCAGCGACCGTTTCTTGATCCGCTTGGAAAATAAATGACGGCAATGATAATGGAAGAGACTACCAACGGCTCCCAAGGCAACATTGAAAAGATGGGTAATGATACTCATCATGATAATCGTGCAGATCAGTA
>ENA-OQCS01001341-OQCS01001341.1-human-gut-metagenome-genome-assembly--contig:-NODE-1341-length-12802-cov-2.459172_pt1 | contig 12802 bp, 19 predicted proteins | sample MGYA00242757_ERZ504575 | MGnify/ENA primary metagenome ERZ504575 (study PRJEB26092, sample SAMD00036297) | human gut metagenome | host: Homo sapiens | study: EMG produced TPA metagenomics assembly of...
CTTACCGATGAAGAATTGGCAGGGCTGGATTTTGCGCGCTATGACGCCGCCGCCAACGCGCTGCTGGCGCTGTTGGGCGAAGCGCCCGCCGACGAGGTGGAAACGCTGGATGCTACCCCACGCCCACCAAAGACACCGATGATACTATAAATCGCCACCGTAAGCGACCTATACTGCTGGCAACAGCCCCCAAGGACGTCAAGGCAAAGCTGACGAAGGACATCACCGTCAACCCCGGCGTATTAGACGACGACGGCAATTTGATTTCCAACCCCAAACTCGAAGAGTGGAAGCCCATTGGCACAAGCAACAATCCGTTTAAAGGCACATTTGACGGTCAGGGTCACACCATCAGCGGGCTGTACGTTAATCTCAAAAAGAACTACGTTGCTTGTTCGGTCACGTTGGCAAAGGTGGCACCGTGAAAAATGTCACCCTCGCGGATTCCTATGTGTCCGGAAACATTTCTGTCGGCGGCATCTGCGGCTGGAACGATGGTGGCACCGTAGAGAACTGTACCTCCGGCTGTACAGTAAAAGGTACAGGCAATTCTGTCGGCGGTATCTGCGGTTCAAACCAAAATGGTAATCGCGCAGGCTTGTACGGAACTGCCACAACACCGGCAAGGTTACCGGCACAGACTTCTACATTGGCGGCGTGTGCGGCTCTAACTACAACAGCATCTTGCAAGAAAGCGATAACTCCGGCAAGGTTTCCGGCAAAACCGAAGTCGGCGGCGTGTGCGGCTATAACGACGGCACTGTGAACGGATGCTATAACACCGTCGAGGTTTCAGGCGAAGGCAATGTCGGCGGCGTGTGCGGCTGGAACAACAAAGGCACTGTGCAAGAAAGCTATAACATTGGTGAGGTTTCCGGCAAAAATTTTGTCGGCGGCGTGTGCGGTCAGAACGTGAGAGGCACTATGAAGGGATGCTATAACATCGGCAAGGTTCCCGACGGCAACCGTGTCGGCGGCGTGTGCGGTGGTGGTAGTAGCACCACCGGCTGCTATTACCTTGATACAAGTGGAACGATTCTCAAGGCGAATCCAAAACCGAACTCCAGTTCAAAAACGGCGAGGTTGCTTACCTGCTGCAAAAAGCGCTGGACGATGCAGCAACAGCAGCGAACAAACCTACCACGCAGGTTTGGGGGCAGCGTATCGGCACGGGCGTCACAGACGACTACCCTGTGCTTAGCAACGATTCTGCTTACACGGTTTACCCCGAGGCAGCAAGTTCCCCCTGCAAAGCTACAGCAATACGCCCGACCAAAAATTTGAACACCAGTATGATAAAAACGGCGTTTGCAGCACCTGCGGTGGATGGGAGGCGGCAAAGCAAGCAGCGGACGGCTATTACGAAATAACCAACCAAGGAAAGCTGTACTGGTTTGCCGAAAAAGTAAGGGACGGCGAAACCGGCATCAGCGCCCGCCTGATGGATGACATCACCCTCAACAGCAACGTATTAAACAGCGACGGCGAATTGAACACCGGCGTCAACTTCACCCCGTGGACGCTCATTGGCACAAACACCAATCCGTTTACAGGCACCTTTGACGGCAACAACAAAACCATCAGCGGGCTGTACTATAACAATAGCGGAGAGAGCGACGTTGGCTTGTTCGGCTGCGTTGGCGTGAATGGCAAAGTAATAAATGCCACCCTCGCGGATTCCTATGTGTCCGGTAAAAGTTATGTCGGCGGCATCTGCGGGTCGAACATGGGTGGTACCTTACAGGGCTGCCACAACACCGGTACGGTTTCCGGCAATAATAATGTCGGCGGCGTGTGCGGCTATAACTTCGAATCCGGCATCTTGCAAGGATGCTATAACAACGGCAATGTTACCGGCACAGGGAACTGCGTCGGCGGCGTGTGCGGTCAGAACAACAGCAGCAGCACTGTGAAGGGATGCTATAACACCGGTGAGGTTATCGGCAATAATCCTGTCGGCAGCGTGTGCGGCTGGAACGGCGGCACTGTGGAAAAGTGCTATTACCTTGCGGGGACAAGTGCAAAAGCTGTTGGCGGTGGAAACGAAGGCGTAAATTGCGCATCCAAAACCGAGCTCCAGTTCCGAAACGGCGCGGTGGCGTACCAACTGCAAAGTGACCTTGGCGCAGGTGTCACGCAGGTTTGGGGGCAGCGTATCGACACCGACACGGGCGAAACGGACGAAACCCCTGTGCTTAACGGCGCTTACGCGGTTTACCCCGCGAAAGAGGGTTCCATCTGCAAGCGGTACAGCAATAAGCCCGAACAAACATTTGACCACGAGTATGATGATAAAACCCGCATTTGCAGCCGCTGCGGTGAATCCGAACAGCTAAAGGTAGTAGACGGCTATTACGAAATTTACAACCAAGATCAGCTGCGCGAGTTTGCCAACCTGATAAACACGACAAGCAACGGCGAAACAAAAATCACGCCCGCCTAATGAACGACATCGCCATGGACGGCACCGAGTGGACGCCCATTGGTACATCAAATGAGCACCCGTTTACAGGCGATTTTGACGGCAACGGCAAAACCATCACCGGCTGAAGTGTACGAAACCAAATGTATATGATGTCGGTCTGGTCGGCTATGCAAGCAAAGCCACCATACAAAACGTTACCGTGAAGGACTCTTCCTTTATCGGTAAGAACGTATTGGCGCTGTGTGCGGTTCTATCATAGACGGCAAGATTACCGGCTGTACCAACAGCTACAGCACCGTGAGTGGCGGTTTCTACAACCTCGGCGGCATTGCAGGACGGGCAGAAAGTACAACGGTGCAGCGCTGCTTCAACTCCGGCGCAGTGACCGGAAAATACTCCAAAATCGGCGGTATTGTCGGACAGGCACGCAGTGCAACGGTGCAGGATTGCGGCAATACCGACACTGTAACGATGACTGACTCTGCCGGCGCATATTACGGCGGCATCATCGGATTAGCAGAGAGCGGCTCAACCATTCAAAACTGTTACAATACGGACAGCAACACTGCCGCCAAAATTTGCGGTTATGGTTGGTGCAGTCCATCCAACTGTTATTACCTTGCCGACGCTCCCGACAGTTCCGGCAGTACTGGCACAGACATCATCGCCAAAACGGCAGAACAGTTTGCCAGCGGCGAGGTCGCGTACCTGCTGCAAAAGGGGCGCGAACAAGCCGTATGGGGCAGAAAATCGGTACCGATACCTACCCGAAACTGGGCGGCGACAAGGTATACCAGTCCGCCCCCTGCAAGAGCGAGTACACCAACACGGAAAGCAAGACCGTAGAACACGTCTTTGGTAGTGATGGCATCTGCGAGAAATGTGGTCAGCCACAAATTGCCTACACCGTGACCATCCCCGCCTCGGTGGAGTTGGGCAACACAGCAACCATCACAGCCACGGGCGTGACCCTGCCGGATGATAAGCAGTTGAATGTCAAAGTGGCAGAAGGCAGCGAGTTCAAGGTCGCGCTGGACGGTAACCCTGCCCTTGACACATGCGAGTACACCGTCACCGATGTTACCAACAAGACCGCCACAAAAGAAGTAACCCCCCTCGTTCCAGTATTGACTGCCGTGAGCGGTGAATCTGAAAAAAAACGTTGAATTGCAGTTTAACAAACCCGAAAGCACAACCTATTCCGGCACATACACCGGCACGGTAACCTTTACCGTCAGTGTTGATAACAAATCTTAATAATGCTAAGGAGGAACCCCATTATGAAAAAGTTTGTAACCCTGCTGCTCACCGCAGCGCTCGCCGTCACCGCCGCAACTACCGCGTTTGCGGATGATACTGCTACCCAGATTGGACCCAGCACGACCCCGCCTAGCAAGGCAATAGACGTTACTTACACGGTAAACCCCAGCTATACCGTAACCATCCCGGCAAATATAACGCTGAATACCACTGCTCCAAGCACGGCAACGGTAACGGCTGAAAATGTGACTATACCCTGTAACCAAAAACTAAAGGTTACACTAAATAGTAATAATAATTTCTATGTGATAACCAATGAAGGCGCAAAGTACGTACACCGTTAAGAAAGACAATAGCACAACTCCTATTTCGAATGGTGCTACTGTTCTGGAAGCCAATTATGGCACAAAAAGTACAGTGCTTACCTTTGAATTTCAGAAGAAGAATGTTACATATTCCGGCGAATACAAAGACACGGTAACCTTTAACGTTTCGGTCGGCAACTAACACAGGAGGTTATATAGCTATGAAAAAACTGCTTTGCTTTACTCTCTCGGCAGTGCTGGCCGCCGCCCTTGCCGCGCCCGCCTTTGCCGATACCAGTGTCCCCCCGACCAGTGCCCCCCAGACCAATGTTACCCAGAGCAGCACCGATCAAAAGGCAGAGACCACCGTTCAGTTTAAGATCGACCCGGCCTACACCGTGACCATCCCCGGCACGGTAGAGCTGAAGCAAAAAACAGACGCCGACACGAAGAAAATCACCTACGAAAAAGATTTCAACATCACAGCTGCAGATGTCCGCCTGAATGAGGGAAAGACTTTGCGGATTTCCCTTGCATCGGACTATAAGCTGGCATCCGGCGCAACCACGCTTGACTACACGGTAACGGCAAAGCAGGGAACTGCGGATGCGAAGGCGGTTAACAGTAAGGACCCGGTGTGCGCCGACTTTGAAACAAAGACTGGCGAACAAACGGTTACCCTGCATTTTGCCGCCAGCAATCCCCCGTATGCCGGTAATTACAGCGATACGGTGACGTTTAACCTTGCCGTATACCCGCAGAACTGAAAAGGAGAAAGCGTATGAAAAAGTATCTGTCCTTTGCCCTTGCGGCGGCACTTTCCGCGGCGTTTTGCGCCACGGCCTTTGCCGCTGAGGATAACCGCCAGGTAAAGGTCGAAACGCATATTGCCCCAACGTACAACGTGACGATTCCGGCCGATACAAAGGTGATTTCTAAGGCTGAGGATACGTCCTTCGGCGCAATCACGCTGACCGACGCCCAGCTTGACCCCGGCAAGTCCGTCAATGTGACACTGAAGTCCAGCGGCACACTGGAAAACGTAAACGACACAAGCAAAAAGCTCGCCTATACGATCCGCAGCGGCAAAAGCGCGTTTACATCCGCCAGCTATAAAAAGGCAGGGGAAAGCACGGCCCTGACCATCCATATTGAGAAGGACGATTGGGCCAAAGCCTACGCGGGCGACTACGCGGACACAGTGGAGTTTACGATCTCCTACAAATGAGATGCCGCGGGTGACAGCGGCAGACTGTCAAAAAAACTCCTGTAGGGGCGAGCATTGCTCGCCCGTGCCTGTTTGCCTTGGAAGAAACTTTCCCGGAAAATGCGTTGCTGCGGTAAGTTGGCGGGCGACCAATGGTCGCCCCTACACACGCAATAAGGCCGGAATGCACTTTTTCGACCTGCTGCGGAACGGTCAAGACCGTTCCCTACAAACCAGCCGAAAGTGCGCAATTATCTTGTTGGGTTTTTCGACACACAGGGCGGAGTGATACACCTCATCAGCATATTTTTCCACCCTGATACTTGACGAAAACCATTCTATTCGCTGCAATAAACACATACAAGGCGAAGATGCCCCATTCGGGTATCTTCGCCTTTTTCTATATCGCAGGGAAAGAAGAGTGGCAGTCTATGCAGGAGCTTATAGAACATCGGGATAGTAGTGCTGCCAGCTGGCCCTGCACTGTGTACCGATGACCGACGCCGTGCAGCGCAAAGCCAAAGCATCCGTATGCGGGTGACAGAATTGTAAAGGTGTGAGCAAGATGGATCAAATTGTAGTCGATTTGGGGCTTTCCGTACATGAGCGGTGGGAACTGCACAAAAATCATATCGCGCCCCTGCCGGGCAATGATGGCGGCAAGCGTCTCTGCGTTGTGACCGGCATCCACGGCGATGAGCCCGAAGGCAGTATGTGGCGTTCCTTTTAAATCAGGAGCTGCAGCGGCACCCCGAATACCTGCGCGGCACCGTCGATATTTACCCGGCCATGAACCCGCTGTGCATCAACACGATCCGGCGCGGCGTGCCGCTGTTCGATCTGGACATGAACCGCATATTCCCCCGGTTATATGCAGGGCGGGACGACCCAGCGCATTGCGGGGGCGCTTTTTGATGCGGTCAAGAGCTACCGCTACGGCATCTATTTTGCCAGCTTTTATCTACCGGGTGACTTTGTGCCCCACGTGCGCATTATGGATACCGGCTACCAGACCTCGTCACTGGGCAACCTGTTCGGGCTACCCTATATTGTCATGCGCACGCCAAAGCCATCGACACTACGACCCTGAATTATAACTGGCAGATCTGAGAGTCAAACGCATTCAGCATCTATACCAGGGAAACAGCGCATATAGACGAGGAAAGCGCGGCGCAGGCCGTCAGTGCCGTGCTGCGGTATCTGAGCCGCGTCGGCGTGGTGAAATACACCTGCCACAGCGGGTATCTCTCCACGCTCATCAACGAGAACGACCTTGCCACGGTGCTGACCCCGGCGGGCGGTATTTTCCGCGCCTGCGCGTACCGGGGCAGGAGGTGGAATACGGCGATACGATTGGCGAGATCCTTGACCCGTTTAGCATCAAACCGTTAAACAAAAGTCACTCATTACCCGTTATTCTATTTCTTATAGCTAACACACATACTACCAGACCAATTGGAAATCCAATACCTGCAAGAACACCTGCTTGTAAGTTATCTCCTGCAATCTGAGACACATTACCTATAATTGCAGGACCGACAGAACCACCCAAATCTCCGGCTGATGCAAGAAGTGCGAACATAGCAGTACCACCTCTTGGGATTACTTTCGAAGAAATACTAATGGATCCGGGCCACATAATACCAACTGAAAATCCACAAACAGCACATCCAATAAGTCCCATGACAGAAATACTTGCCAGAGCCGCTAACAAATAACAGCACAAACAAAGTATGCCTGATGCAATCATAAAAATAGACAAATCAACTTCTCACCAAATTTTCTATATAGCATTCGACTAATACCCATACATACAGCAAAGCACAAGGTCCTGCCAGATCCCCCACCGTTTTCGATACATTTAATGCTGATTCCGCAAACGCTGAAGCCCACTGAGACATTGCTATTTCAGATGAACCTGCACAAACCATCAATACGATAAATACCCAAAAAAGCTTTGAACCCAGTAACTGTCTCATTGTCATGCTCTCTCCTTCTTCCAAGAGGTTTTCAATAGGACAAGTTATAAAATTGTATATGTTATAAAGTGGTATCAAAGACCAAAGTAATGTAAGTGTTTTCCAGTTTTCCAGTCCAAAGCATGTAAAGAAAAGTGTTGAAACAAGAATAACTCCCACAAAACCCCAACAATAAAATGAATGGAGAAGACTCATCATTGATTCTTTATTCTCAAACGGACACGCTTCGATAATCGGACTTGCCAATACTTCTGTCAAACCGCTTCCTATCGCATATATGATAACACAGATAATAATACCTATACCACAGGATGATGCGCGAGGCAAAGGCAGGACATATTGAGAGAATTTATATCTGCCGTATGAGCCAGATCAGCGGCGAAGAACGGCACCTGATTTCCTTTTTCAGACGGCTCATGCGGTACAAGGTCAATGTCATTGCGACCGAGTATGCCTGAATCTGAAGGTGCCCGCCTACCATATGGGCACGGTAATTGATGAAATCTGCGCCCGCAAAGGTGGGAGCGACCTTGGTTTGTTTCAGAAAGCTCGGAACGGCATTGCGTTAGCAATGCGTGGCAAGCACGTCATTTGGTACACCAAACGACAACTTGTTAGGAGAGAACCCCTAAGACCCCTCTTTCTGCAATGGACTTAAAGCGATAATTCTTGACGGAATTATTTCAGCCACATAGGAGAACCGCTTGATTTTTTGCACGGCAGATGGTACAATAACACTGAAAGTATTTTCAGTGAAAACAAATTCAGCATTGCGGGAGGTGCCCTATGTTTGTTGGTCGTGAGAAGGAATTGGCGCTTTTGCAGCAGGATTATATCGCAAAGCCGTAATGGTCTATGGGAAGCGCCGTGTCGGAAAGACCACGCTGATTCAAAAAGCGTTGGAAAGCCACAACTGCCCAAAAGTCTATTTTGAGTGCCTGAAGGGCACACTGCAGGACAATATTGACGGGCTTGTGCAGGAGCTGGTTCGGGCGCAGATCCTGCCCGTGCCTTTGCAGTTTACGGCGTTGCAGGATGTATTCGCCTACCTCAATACACTGCCTCAAAAGATGGTGGTTGTCATCGATGAATACCCTTACCTGAAGGCGATGAACGAGTCCGCAACGGTTGACTCCATTTTTCAGAGCATTATTGACAACCGCATCGCCAATATTGCGCTTATTATCTCTGGTTCGCATATTGGCATGATGAGGGAAACTCTGCAGGAAAAGAACGCCTTGTATGGTCGTTTCGCCGCCACCATCAAGCTCAATGAGCTGAGCTATCTGGATGCCGCAAAATTCTACCCAGACAAGACCCCTTATGAGAAGGCGGCGCATTACGCGGTTTTCGGCGGTTCGCCTTTTGTAAACCAAATGCTGTGTCCCACAGCTACCTTGCGAGAGAATATTATCCATACGATTCTTAACCCCGTAAGCCCGGTGTACCTCTATGCCAGCCAGCTGCTGCTGTCCGATTACGCCGTAAAAATCAATGCAGAGCGCATCTTCGCGGTTCTGGGCAACAGCAAAAAGCGCTACACCGAAATCGAGGACAAGCTGGACGCAAAGAAAACCGGCAACCTTGCCAAGCAGATGAAGCCCTTGATCGATCTGGAAATTATCACCCGCAACAATCCCATCAACAAGCTCGGTGATAACAAGAAGTCCGGCTTTGAAATCAATGACAACCTGCTGCGCTTTTATTTCACCTTTTTGTATAAAAACGCCAGTGCCTTGCAGATGCTGGGGGCAGAGGCTTTCTACGACGAGTATATAGCACCCGCTTTGACGGACTTTATCTCTCGCCGGTTTGAGGGGATCTGCCGCGATTATTTCAGCCTGCAGGCTCGCGCCGGAAAGGGCAGGGGTGTGAGAAATATCGGCAGCTATTACTATGATGACCCGGTTCACCGCAAAAACGGTGAGTTTGATGTCGTTTTGGAATATGCTGACGGATACGAAATCTACGAAGCCAAATACTATGCACAGCCTATGACGTTGGATGAAATTCATCGGGAGGTTCAGCAGGTGGAGGCAATCAGAGAACTCAAGGTAAAGCAGCTGGGGTTTATCGCCATCAACGGCTTTGCAGAAGAAGAAGGCCCTACACTTACCTGAACGGAAAGGATATTTACGCAGAGGAAAGCTGACCGGCCTTGCCGGAGCTTTCTAAAAAAGGCAGTATCCTGCCAAACATAACCCGTCTGTCTGCCGGGTTGGAATAAGAACTTTTTGCCGATTGCATTGTACGATGCAGTCGGCTTTTTTGTTGGGGAGGAATAGACAATCAGAGAACGAAACAATCGCATAACGTTCCACATGAACGACAAGGAACTGGAAGAACTGAACCGGAATGTTCAGTGCGCCGGTATTTGCAGAGAGAAATATATCCGCTGCGCGTTGATGGGCATTTCCCTTCACCCCCGCGCACCGGACAGCTGCAAGGCGCTGGCAAGGCAGGTGGCGGCGGTCGGAAACAACCTGAACCAGTTAGCGCGCATTGCCAACTTCAACGGCAAGGCGGAGGATGCTTATCTGCAGGAAGCGCAGCAGATCATGACTCGCATCTGGCTGCTTATGAAGGAGAAGCTATAATGGCGACAACAAAAATCCTGCCGGTGCGCAAGCGCCTGAAAGACTGCCTGGACTATGCTGCCAACCGAAAAAGACCGAGATCTTTCGCGGGAATGCGCTTGACCGGCTGATGCACTACACCCAGAACGAGGACAAGACGGAACACCAGCTCTATGTCACCGGCTTTAACTGCGACCCGCAAAACGCCTGCCTGATTATGGAGGCAACCAAACGCCGCTGGCATAAAGACATCGGACACGGCAATGTCGGCTACCATATTATTCAGAGCTTTAAGCCCGGCGAAGCAGCCCGGACCAAGTGCATCAAATCGGCTGCGAATTAGCCAGACGCTGTCTGGCAGATCGGTTTGAGTGTACGGTGTCCACCCATCTGGACAAGGGGCATCTGCATAACCATATTGTGGTCAATTCGGTTTCCTTTATGGACGGCAAAATGTTCCGCAATGATTTCAAAACCTACTATCAGGGCATACGGCAAATTTCCGATGACCTGTGTCGGCAAAACCAGTTGTCGGTCATAGAAACGGACGGTCGCGGTATCTCGTATGGCGAATGGCGCAACCGCCGCGAGGGAAAACCGACACTGCGCGGTATGGTCAAAGCGGATGTGGAAATGGCGCTTGCTGAAAGCTCCGACTTTGACGATTTTGTCGGCAAGCTGCAAAGGATGGGCTATGAGTCAAGTACGGTTCCCGCGTCAAGCACATGGCGGTTCGGCACCAAGACAGTAAAAGGTTTGTGCGGCTGGACGGTGTTGCGCCGCAGTTTTCCGAATCGGAATTGAGAGAGTTTTTCACGCAACTAAAAAAAACTTCCGCCCGAAATGCAGCAGGAATATCAGGCAGAAAACCAGCCTGTGCAGCAAGTTGGCAGACGACACCGGCACTGCCGGTTGTGCGCCGCGTGCGCTGCCGCAGCAGACTGAACCGCCCGTATAAAAAGGTAGGCGGCATTATGGCTTGCTACTACCATTATTGCGCCTTGCTGCGCAGAAGCTACCGCGGCAAAAGCGGACGGCGCTGCTACTACCTGCTGCGCGAGGATTTCAGCAAATTCAACCGCTATCGGCGGCAGTGTGATTTGCTGTGGGAGCAGAAAATCGAATCCACCGAGGAACTGCGGACCTACAAGGCAAGGCTGACCCACGAACTGGAGATGCTTACTCAAAAACGCAAATACCTGTATAACCACAAGGAAGTCCTGACGCCGGATGTCCGCAACAGGCGATTGGAAGAACTGTCTGCCCGGATGCGGACCGTGCGCAGGGAGCTGAATACCTGCGCAGATATTGAAACCGATGCTGCCGCTTTGCAACTGAAATGGCAGGAAGTGCGTCAGGCTGAAAAAGAAGAACGCGAGGTGAACGAAAATGAACAACGGCGGAGAAGCCGCTGACCAGATGGTGCGGGAAGCACTGCAATTTTCTGAGGTTGCTATCAAGCTGACAGCGCTGGGCTTTAAGAACTCACTGGCGATAGCGCTTGCCTACGCCAAGGAAAACCCCAAAGTGCGCGGCAAGACAAGTCTTGACCGCCTACTGCGCGAGGGCAAGGAGATGAAGATCATTCCTTTGCAGACCAAGGATCTTGCCCAGTTCAAGCGTATGCCAAACAGTACGGCGTGCTGTTTGCGTCCATCAAGGACAAGAGCGCGCCGAGCGAGAAAATCGACATTATGTTTAAGGCAGAGGATGTATCCAAGCTGAACCGCATTTATGAACAGCTTGGGTATACCGTGCCCAAAAAGATTGCAACTGACCGAAAAAACGCAGAAACCCGCCGCCAGACGCCCGATCCGATGCTGACGCGCGGGAAGACGATGGAGGATATTGACCCCCGCCCCTCGTTCAAGACGGTGGCGGCACAGCTGCGCAAGGCAGCAGCCCGCAGTGCGGAACGCGCGGTCAATGCGACCCGAAAGGAGGAACGCTAAATGTATGAGCGTATGAACATTGAGGATTGGAAAGCCAAAAAGAAGAACGACCGCGATGCCGTGCTGGCCGACCAAAAGCAGGCGCTGCAGGAGGTTTTGCAGGACGGCGCGGATCTGACCGCCTACCTGCTGGGGCGCGGCAGGCTGGGCAGCGGGATTACCTCCGGCAATGCCGCACTGGTGCTGAAAGCCTGCCCGCAGGCGACTGCCGTGATGTCCTTTGACGGATGGAACCAATTTGGGCGCAGGTCAGCAAGGGTGCCGTTGGTATTTCGCAGTTGGTGCGGTCCGGCGGCTATTTTACGGTGGGCAAGGTGTATGACCGTTCCGCGACCTACGGCAACAAGCCCTGCCCAACGGTGGAGCTGCAGGGCGACCAGCTTGGCAAAGCCATTGCGGTATTGACCGCCTTGTCACCGGTGGATGTGCAGTTTGATGAGAAGCAACCCACAGGTTTTCTTGCTGACGAAAATCTCATTCTCTATCCAAGCGGTGCAAGTGATGAAGAAGTCCTTGCGCGTCTGCCCGCGGATATTGTTCTTGCCACGGCAGCGCAGTGCTATGCAGAGGTCGGTAATGAAGAATATCTGCACCAGATGGCGTTGGCCGTGTCGGTAGAGGTGTGCGGACGGCTCGGTCTGGCAGCGCCCGCCGATGCCGCCGACAGGCTGAACGGCTTGCGGGCGCATATCCTGCCGGGGAGGAGCGCCGCGCGTGGAGGAAGTGCGCGAGATGGCCAAGGTGTTTGGCGATACCGTCTGCAAGGAACTGGACTTGCAGCGCCCGCGCAGTGATTTGCAGCGCGCAGAGGAACGCTGACCGCCATGCGCCCGAATAAGGATCGACAGAACTCTGGCTCTGGGTTGCCTTGCTGCTGCCGTTGCTCTGGCTGGCGGCAGGGCTGGCGCAAATCACCGAACAGGCGCACGGGCTGTCCGCTTTGGCGGCAGGGCTTACCGCGCTGTTGAACGACCCGCTGAGCCTGCGTTGGTGCAGCAGCACCCCGAAATTTCTGCTGGCGGTCTTGGTGCTGTACCGCTGGGGGTGTATTGCTATCTACTCGATCGATGTACAGCTACGTACGTCTGAGCATCGATC
>ENA-OQCS01001342-OQCS01001342.1-human-gut-metagenome-genome-assembly--contig:-NODE-1342-length-12800-cov-2.188353_pt1 | contig 12800 bp, 14 predicted proteins | sample MGYA00242757_ERZ504575 | MGnify/ENA primary metagenome ERZ504575 (study PRJEB26092, sample SAMD00036297) | human gut metagenome | host: Homo sapiens | study: EMG produced TPA metagenomics assembly of...
TGGCGGCGGCTGTTACCTTGCTGACGAAATTGCAAAGCGATATCCGCTATGCCGAAGGTGAAGTGTTGTCCAACCTGCTGAGCAGCGTCGACATGCGCGACTATCGTGTGAACCAGATCACGGCACAGGTGATTCCGGAAAGCCAGATCGTCATGCGCGGCAGCCAGTACAAGGCCAATATCGTCTTATCGGCTGTCGACTCGACGAAACGTCCGACCGTCTATGTGAACGGCAAGGAATTGCCTTATGATGCAAACGGCATGTTTACGGCTGTAGCCGGTACTCCGGGCACTTATCCGGTCAAAGGATATATCGAAATGCCGGGTAGCGACGGCAGCGTGATGCGCCGCGAGTTCGAAAGCGAATACTTCGTGACGGAACCGAGTGCGACGGTAGCGCCGATGCTGATGAATGTGTTGTATGCCGGAATCGCCAACCCGATCCGTATCGCCGTGCCGGGTGTGCCCAGCGGCAACGTGACGGCAACGATGACGAACGGGACACTGGTCGCAAAGGCGACCAATGGGAAGCCCGTCCGACAACGGTTGGAACAGACGCCATCATTTCCGTCCATGCTAAAATGGCGGATGGGCGCAGCGTCGAGATGGCGAAAACGACTTTCCGCGTACGTGCCCTGCCCGACCCGATGCCTTTTATCGAATATAAGGACCAGAACGGCAATATGCGCAAGTTCCGTGGCGGTCAGTTCTCCAAACGCAATTTGGTGGAAGCCGACGGCATCCAGGCGGCTATCGACGACGACCTGCTGAACGTGCCGTTCAAGGTGTTGAGTTTCGAGCTGACTTTCTACGATTCGATGGGCAACATCATTCCGGAAGTCACGCAAGGCAACCAGTTCTCGCAGCGTCAGAAAGATATATCCGCCGTCTGGCAAGAGGCAAACGCTTCTACATCACGCATGTGAAAGTATTAGGTCCGGACAATAAGGAACGTATCATTCCGACCGTCGAAGTAATCGTCAATTAACATAACGTAGGGACGAGGTCTGCTCGTCCCGTAATGTATAAAGATATATGAAACGTTATATTACATAGCAACCCTCGCCATCGCCCTGTTCGCCTCCCTCCCCATACAGGCACAGGAAGAGGCCGGCAATACACAGCAACAGCAGCAGAGACGTCGCGGTCCCGAAGCAAGCCGTGGCGCCCGTGAAGAAGAGAAGAAAGAGAACGGCATGCCCGAACTGACCGTCCGAGCACAGGATATGAACGAGCGAATGACGCAGCATATCGGTAACGCTCGCTGGATGCGTGTCATCTACCGCCAGATCGACCTTACGAAAGAACAGAATGCTCCTCTATATTATCCCACCCAACCGATGAACGGGCAGATGAACTTGTTCTCGATCATCTTCCAGCTGGTATGCGAAGGCAAGTTGTCCGCCTATGAATACCTGGACGGTTACGAGGATTTCAGCGACAACCGCAAGCTCGACTTGAAAGTCATGCTGGACCGTTGCCGTATCTTCTACGAAGAGACGCCAGGCAAAGACAACGAACCTGCCGGTTTCGTCGTGAACGAAAGCGATATTCCTTCCGGCGATGTCCGCTCCTATTACATAAAGGAAGCGTGGTATTTCGACCAGAACAACTCCGTATTCGATGTCAAGACATTGGCGATCTGTCCGATTCTGACAATCGTGGACGATATGGGACAGAACACCATGCCGATGTTCTGGATTCCTTATGAAAATTTGCGTCCCTATATCAATACCGCCTATATCATGACGTCCAACATCAACAACGCCATGACTTTCACGCTCGACGACTATTTCCGTCGCCGGATGTTCCAGGGCGATATCTTCAAGACGCAGAACCTGATGAACCAACCTCTGCAAGCCTACTGCCCGACACCCGATTCGATGAAACGCGAGCAGGAACGTATCGAGAACCAGCTGATTACTTTCGAAAAATCTCTCTATCTGCAACCGGACACAGCTCAGTTGGCAGCTGATACAAAAGGCAAGAAATCTAAAAACGCAACCGTTTCCGCCCGTGGCAGAAAGACGGAAGCCGCAAAAGAGAGCAAACAAAAAGAGGTCAAAATCAAAGCTCCAAAAGCCCAGAAAAGCGCTCCGGTCCGCAGCGTACGCCGTCGCCGGTAATTACCTCTACAATATCCAAAACATAAAAGAGGCGTAGATTAGTGATGACTTGAATGACATCTGCTAATCTACGCCTCTTTTATGTTTCGTCGAAGAGGATTACAACTTATGTATCACCTTCATCAACTGATCTCCCAAGCCGATTGTGTAGCCTTGTGAAACGAACACTACACGGTTGAAAGTGTCGGCAATAATGAAGATTGGCAGTGTGTTGGCGTTCTGCAACTTCATGCTGCGGCGATCTCCTTCTGAATTGTTTTGTCGATATCTATGCCGTATGTGATGGTAGTTGGCAACTCTCCGAACTCCTTCGGATCGAAGTTCTGGAAGCCTTTTTCATCGGGGAACAACAAAACCATGCCGCGACCCCATTCTTCAAGGTCCTTCTTTACGGCAGCGATGTCACGCATGGCATGGTTGGTCGGCTCCTGGCGCGCTCCGAGGACAGCGACAACATAATAGCCGCGGCCGGTGGTAGCCAACAGACTCGTTTCCTCGCCGTTATCAGCCCGTTTGAATTTGTTTTCGGAGTTGAAGTTGCCGATGACTTGTACATCGTCCTGGCTCTCACGCATCTCCAGTTTGATATCACTCGTCTTGCCTGGTTCTACGTTGAAGAAAGACATTTCGGCCAGTACGCTACCGTTTGCCATACGTGTTCCGGTTACCAGCATATAATGGCCCTCATCCATAGAAAGCGGCTTTTTCAACAGAGCACTCCAAGTATCACCGCCCCCATATCCACATCGCCCGATTCGAAGTTAAGTGTCTGCAACTTGCCGGTCGGCAACACTTCGCAATCGTGAAATGACTGTAATATTTCGGGTCCTGCAATGCTTGATCGGCTGGTAAGAAGCGACGACCTTACCTTGCTTGGCAACCGTCTGCTCGGCAGCTTCGAAGTCTACATCCACCCAGTTCAGACCTTTCGCATATTGCACTTTTCCTGCCACTGGTTCGATACGTGCCGGAATACCGATGCTACGACATACAGCGACGAAAAATATATCGCGGGAACCTTTATCGGCCACGCGCGATTTCCATACGCCCATCGGCATAATCGGAATGCGTTGCGGATTCAGGCTGTCATTGATACTGATATTATCCTTCACCCAGTCTACAATTAATTGCGGATCAGCTTTAGCCTTCTTCACTAATGCCGAATCGACGTTGGCGGCAAAGAACTTCCTGTACGGCGTCAGGAACTCGTTTGCCACACGCGGATTGAGGATATATTCGGTAAACAGGGAACTTTGCACAGCCTGGGCATTGTCAGATGGTCCGCTAACACGGAGGCCGGCGTATCACGCAAGTCCTTGGCAGAGATAACATTCAGCAAATCCATCGCCATCGGACGTTTGTCGGCAGGCGCATCGCGAAGGAACTTCTCTATCTCACGCCAATTTCCCCGGCTGCCGATCATGAAATCGGCTGTTTTCAGCGGTCGATACCTAATTCTTTGGCAAGTGCTTCCGCTTTCTCTTCCGTATAAAAAGTGCCCACATATTTATTACGGATCACATCCTCTTCGTGCAAACGCTTGGCGTTGGCCTCTTTCTGTTCGTCCGTCACGCAGGCGGCAATGGAACCGTCTACCGGAGGAATGACATCAAGCGTGACGGTTTCGATGTCACCCGGTTTCTTGTCGAGAGTGATTGTCACGTTATTGTCTTTTCCGAACGACACCTTGCTATATCCGAACTTGCCGTCCTTAGTCGCCCATACCAGCATATCACCTTTACCGGCGGAAAGGAATGCCTTCCCTTCAGCATCCGCTTCTTATTGGCTACGGAATAGAACTCGGCATAGTTATATATTTTGAACTCGACATCGGCTCCGGCAGCCGGCTGGCCGTTTTCATCCACAATGGTGATCGTTGCTTTGGCCGTCGGGGCATAATTGTCGATCACGTTGATCTCGGTGTAACCGTCGGTTACGTCCATGACTTCTTCCGGTCCGTTGTATTTACCGAATACTTTCGTGTGCATCAGCATACCACGGTAAGCCGGTCCGTTGAACCACCCCAAGTTAAGTACCGGTTCCGGTTCACAGGCTCCGAGGAAATACCATTTACCGTTTACCCAAGCTTCCACCCAAGCATGGTTGTCGTCGGTATGCGCCCACGCGGCGTATAGACTGACGGGCCGGTATGCCGACCGAACGAAGGCGGCTACGGTAACGTCGACTCTTCGCCACACGCCCGTAAGCGGTCTTCACGGATGCCAAAGGCGAACTCGTCCGGGCGTCCGACGGCGTATAGATCACTTTCTCGTGGCACCAATGGTTCACTTCCAGCACGGCGTCATACAAGGACAAGCCCTTCACCCGGTCTTTCAATTCTTCATAAAAGACCATGCGGCTCTCGTCCAGATTCTCGTTGTTGACCCGCACGGGAAGTACGAAATGGCGGAAGATGTCTTCCGGTATGCTGTCTCCCCAAGGCATTTCCACCCGTGCACGAAACGAACTGCGGATATTGTCGAGATACAGTTGCCCGTCATAATCCGTGATATCTCCGATCGGCATATAGGCATACAAGAAAGTAAGCGCCTCTTTTTCGTCGGACGTCATCTTTTGGTTAAAAACTGAAAAAGGTTTCCGTCCGGCAGAGCGGCCTGCTTTGCCCGGAAGTCATTCTCCACTTCGGCGCGGAACGTATCGTCCGAAATGAAATGTTGCTGTCTATTGCACGAAGTTCCCGCGAGGAGAACGAACAATAGTAGGAATAGATTTGTTTTAATCATAGCGTTAATTTTATCAGCACAAATATAGTGAATATATTTATTAGTCAGTAGATAACCTTGTCTTTTAAGTGTTAAGCTGTTGTGCATATCGTTATTTTTTCTTTACTTTGAAGTGACAAAGTATAGAGTAAACCGTTATTATCAGCCTATGTTCCACGAATTACAAATCTTCGAGAATCCGGAAGCAATCCTGTTGGTTGCTTCGATTATCTTTTTCTTCAGTATTATTGCCGGTAAAGCCGGTTTCCGTTTCGGCCTTCCCGCCTTGCTTCTCTTTTTAGGTGTCGGAATGCTGTTCGGCAGCGACGGCTTAGGCATTCAGTTCAGCAATCCCAGTGCAGCACAGTTCATAGGCATGTTGGCGTTGAGTATCATCCTGTTTTCCGGTGGTATGGATACTAAAATGTCCGAGATCAAGCCGATAGCCACAGAAGGAGTTGTCCTTGCAACAGTGGGAGTATTGCTAACGACGCTTATAACGGGAGGTTTATCTATTATGTGTTTTTGTGGTCTACAGGTTATGAACGCTTACGGTAGCCGAATCTATGCTGATGGCGGCAGTGATGTCGTCTACAGACTCTGCTTCCGTCTTTCCATCCTTAGGAGCAAGGGGTTTATTTGAAACAACGCCTGCGTCCGACCCTCGAATTGGAGAGCGGTAGCAACGACCCGATGGCATATATGCTTACCTTGCTTATTATCGCTTATATACAGGTCGGGGGTATGAACTTGCAGGAAGCTGTCCTGCAATTGCTCGTCCAGCTATCCGTCGGTGCGATAGCCGGTTTCCTGTTAGGTAAGCTGGCCGTTCTGATGATCAACAAGATCAATATGGACAACGAGTCTTTATATCCGATCTTATTGTTGACAACTGCTTTCTTCACTTTCTCGGCGACTACTTTATGTAAAGGGAACGGCTATCTGGCCGTGTACATTGCCGGCCTGGTCGTGGGGAACGCTAAGATTGTGCATAAAAAGAGTATGGGAACTTTCTTCGACGGTTTTGCCTGGCTGTGGCAGATCGTCATGTTCCTCACGTTAGGTCTGTTGGTGAACCCGCACGAGTTGCTGCCAGTCGCTCCAGTAGGCCTTTTAGTGGGAGTATTTATGATACTGATAGCTCGTCCAGCAACGATTTTCCTGTGTTTGCTTCCATTTAAAAACTTTACAACAAAAGGAAAGCTATATATCTCGTGGGTGGGACTTCGTGGAGCAGTTCCGATAATCTTCGCAACTTATCCTTGGATTGCCGGAGTCGATCATGGAGCATGATCTTTAATATCGTGTTTTTCATCACGATCCTTTCCCTATTGATACAAGGAACAACCGTAACACAGGCTGCCAAATGGCTCGGACTTGTCGACAAGCCGGAGCGAAAAGATGTGTTCGGTATCGAATTGCCGGAAGATATTAAGAGTGCCATGAGTGAAATAGACATCACTCCTGCTGTCCTTTCTCATGGAAACAAATTGATGCAACTCACCTTGCCCGACCACACCCTTGCCGTTATGGTGAAAAGAGACGGACATTATTTCATCCCGAAAGGCAACACGGAGCTGAAAGAAAATGACAAACTTTTGATGATTTCCGATAACGACGAGGCCTTGTTACAGGCATACGATTCGTTAGGGGTGAAAAACTATACGATGAAAAAGAACTGAAGGATTCTCAATCAGGGCTGCTTCGATGCTACAATGGAATCACGTAACACCAACAGCCCTTCCGGTCCCATGTTGAACAGTAAATCCACAATACTCATATTCGGAAGAAATCCGTGCTTGCCCTGAAAAACCTGATAATAGGGTTTCGGGGAGAAGGACGGATCTTCTCCTTCATGTTTCGGCCGGATGATCTCACGGAAATCGTTCGGCACTTCGGACTGGTATTCTTCCGTATAAATAACATTCGGATGCAGGTCAAGCAGGCGACAGATCAACTGACGCAATTCCTCATTGTAATCGAATAGGAACTCATATTTTTTCTCGTAAAAAGGAGCGAAGTCCTCTTCGTAATATTCGAAAAACGGACTCATATTATAAGCCGAAACCAAAGCATTCCAATGCAGGTGACGCCAGTTCCCATGATCGGAGATACGGATGTCCTTGGTCGGACACTTCAACGTGTCCGGCTTCACGATGGGGATAGATAAAGCTAACGGACCGTTGGCGGCGGCAATGGTACAACGGTTCCGGAAGGTTTGCTTGAGGTAGTTTTCAGCTGTTTCCAAGTGTACTTCCGGATATTGGAACAGTTTGCAATATTGCTGGACCGGCCCCAAATAGGTAGTAGAAATATAAACGGGTTGCATCATTCAGTTTACGGGTTTAAAGATTCGTTGTTTGTCACGGCTGAACCAACATAACCAGGCATTTCCGATGATATGGTCACGCGGAACAAAGCTAAATGGCGGGAATCGACCGATTCGTTTACATTGTCGGAAAGCATCCAGTAATAATCTTGTTCGAAGAAGAAAAACGCAGTTCCCTTCCATCTAAATATAGCTTTCCGTCACGAAAAACAGCCTTTTCTCCGGCCTCGGCCAATATCGCTTCCTTGCAAGCGACAAGGGCAGCTTCATCCAGGCGGTATGCCCGGCCTTTACGGGGAACAACCAGCTTGTACGGAGCAGACTGATTCCGGATAAAATGAATATTCATCTCTTCCGTCAGTTCTTCACGCAATTGATATTCTTCGAAAGAAGTCAGGGAAAAAGAAAAACCGAACGTCTCGCTCTTCCAGTTCCGCACAGGTATGCTCAACTTTTGCAGCGCTTTCAGGAAATCGGCGGCACTCTTCTGGGTAATGAAACAGGTGTTAAGCGCACGAGGAGAGTGAGGTAGCAGCTTCCCGTTCACCTCATACCCGTCGCCACTCACCAAGATAGTATCCCCAGGCATACCGATACAACGGCTCAATAACAATGGGTTACTCACCGTGTCTTTCAGGAGCGGACTGGTAAACAGCACGACCTTGTTCCGTCCCGGATTCCTTCAAACGGCAATTTATTTACCAAGATATAATCGCCTTGATGCAATGCATCTTCCATCGCACTCGTTGATATCCGGTAAGATTCGATACAGAAACGGCGGACAGGTATAACAATGAGAAAGGCGATAACAATCGTTACCACCCAACTCACGTAGAGGCGACTTTTACGTCCACCCGCCCCGTTTATGTTATTATGAATCTTTTTCCCCATAGAAATTTGCTTAATCCGGGTGTACCCAACGGAACATACGGTTCCAGCGAATACCGCCGTCAAACAAGCTACGATCCTTATCCAGTGACAGCCAGATCATGATCGGCTTACCTACGATATGGTCTTCCGGCACGAAACCCCAGGAACGGCTGTCGGCACTGTTGTGGCGGTTGTCACCCATCATCCAATAATAATCGTATTTGAACGTATAGGTCGTTTCCGGCTTGCCGTTGATGTAAACCTTACTATCCTTTACTTCCAATTTATTATGTTCATAATTGACGATACAGCGTTTATAAAGGGCTATATTACGTTCCGTCAACGGGATCGTGGTTCCCTTCTTCGGGATCCATAGTGGTCCGTAATTGTCACGACTCCATCCGGTCTGGTAGTCAACCGGATAATAGGAATCGGTTCCTACGGGATCCGGTTCGAGAACCACACGTTTCACGACTGGAAGTTTTTTAGCTACTTCCAATGTCTTTTGAGTCAGCGGGAAATGGTAAATCGGGTTATACTGCCCGTTGGCATTCGGCTGAATATTCAACATAGACATATATTGGGGATTATAGCTTCCATCGATCAATACACGGTCGGCTTTGCTGACATCCAGTAAACGGAACTGCTCCTCACTCAACATGGAGCCATCCGTCTCGACGAAGTAGTTAAGCTGCATCTTTTCCGGATTCTTGGCTGCAACACCATCGATGTAGACCTGGTTGTCACGAATCTCGATCGTGTCGCCCGGCATACCGATACACCGTTTGACATAATTCTCTCGTTTATCAACAGGGCGATAGATCACATCACCGAAATCCGCTTTATTCAACAGGATGGCTTCCCGTCCGTATTGTTCTACCAAATGATAATAATCCGGATTCTGAACTTTTAGTGCAACCGTATCGCCGGCAGGGAAGTTGAACACCACAATATCATTCCGTTTCACATGACCGAGGCCTTTCACCCGTTTGTAGTCCCATTCCGGCCAGTCCAAATATGACTTGCAGTTGAAGAAGGGTAATGTGTTTTGTACCAGTGGGAAAGCGACCGGCGTATTCGCACGCGCGTCCATAGCTGAGCTTACTCACAAACAGATAGTCACCCACTAACAAGGACTTCTCCAGCGAGGAACTGGGAATCTGGTAATTCTGGAAAATAAAGATATTGATGAAATAGACGGCAACCAATGCAAACAGGATATCATCCACCCATTCCAACACATTGCGTACCTGCGGATTCTTGGTACGTTTCCAGGCTCCCCAAGGGATATACCGGTCAGAAAAATATCGACAAGGACAATCAGGCCCAACAACAACCAGGCATTCTGCATCCAAAGCGTGAAAAGCAGGTAGAGAACGGCTGCTATGCTGAATTTAATCCATTGTTTCTTGGAAAACTTCTTCATTTGTTTCTGTTATTAATTAAAATTTAAGCATATCATCCATTCCGAGGAAACCTTTCTTTCCAGCAGTAAATTCGGCGGCAATAACAGCGCCCAAGGCAAATCCGGCACGACTCTTCGCATCGTGCTTGATGCTGATCGTGTCGACATCCGACTCGTATGTGATTTCGTGGATACCCGGAACTTCTCCTTTACGAATGGCATGGATAGTATATCGGTTGTTTTCTCAGCCGTTTCCAAAGTCCAGCGGTCTTTACGGTCCACGTTTTCAATGATTCCTTCCGCCAGTGTGATAGCTGTTCCGCTAGGAGCATCCAATTTATGGATATGGTGGGTTTCCATCATTTTGATATCGTAAGCGGAGAAATTATTCATAATCTTTGCCAGATATTTGTTGATAGCGAAGAATATATTTACACCGATGCTGAAATTGGAGGCATAGAAAAAAGTTTTACCCTCTTTTTCGCACATATCTTTGACTTGCCCAATCTTGTCAAGCCATCCTGTCGTACCGGAAACAACCGGAATGCCTGCTGCAAAACATTGCATATAATTGTTGAATGCTGTAGCCGGAGTCGTAAACTCGATTGCGACGTCAGCACTCTTGAATTTGTCGGAGTGTATTTCTTCAGGGTTATTGATATCTACGATAGACACGATTTGGTGTCCTCTTCCAAGTGCTATCTGCTCGATAGTTTTTCCCATCTTTCCGTAACCGATAAGTGCAATCTTCATACCTATATATTTAAACTTTCAATTTTTAATTTTTCAACTTTCAACTGATAACGTGCTGCAAATATAAAGAATAATGCTTAGATTTGGGACATAAATCTTAACTCTGAAAAAAGATGGAACGTTTATTACATTATGTTTGGAAATACAAACTTTACACGGCCACACCATTGATAACAACAGAGGGACGTCCGTCCAGGTAATCGATCCCGGAATGCAGAATACGGATGCAGGTCCCGATTTTTTCAATGCGAAGATCAAAATAGACGGAACGCTATGGGTAGGAAGTGTCGAAATTCATGATAAATCTTCCGACTGGCTGCTCCATCATCATGATACGGATAAGGCATACGACTGTGTAATCCTTCACATTATAGGCTTTAATGATTTCCAGCCAGTTCGAACGAACGGAAACCCGATTCCACAAATGCTCCTGACTGTTCCGGAAAATATTCTCCGCAGTATAGACTGGCTGCTTTACCGGGAGGCGGCTCTTCCGTGCCTCGATCACATAACCGGGATCGCTCCTTTGCATATAGCCTGTTGGATGGAAGCCTTGCTAAGCGAGCGGCTGGAACGGAAAACACATGACATATTCCTCCTTTTGGATGCGTATCAGACAGACTGGAATGAAGTTTTTTATATTACTTTAACCCGAAACTTCGGCTTTGGTGTGAATAATGATGCTTTTGAAAGGCTGGCAAAGAGCTTGCCGCTTCGTTGCATTCAAAAACAGCGGAACAGCCATTCGCAGATAGAAGCAATGCTTTTCGGACAGGCAGGAATGTTAGAGGAGGAAAACGACGATCATTACTACCGCTTGTTGCAACGGGAATACGATTTTTTACGCCATAAGTTCGGCCTGTCACCAATGGAAGATTTCGTATTTAAGAACCTACGGACACGGCCTGTCAACTTTCCGTACCTGAAAGTGGCACAGTTAGCCGCACTTTGGGTACGGTACGACACTCTGTTTTCTGCCATTCTTGAAGCCAGGAGCACCGGAGAGATCAAAAAGTATTTCAGGATTCCTCCATCCGGTTATTGGGAGACACATTATCATTTCCGGTATGCTTCTCCCCGAAAGGAAAAGACCATAGGCGAAAACGCCCTGAACATCCTACTGATAAACACGGTCGTTCCGATGCTCTTTGCCTACGGCCTACATAACAAACGTCCCGAATATTGCGAACGTGCTACCCGCCTTTTAGAAAGTATTCCTCCGGAAAAGAACACCATCGTCACCACCTTCTACAACGCCGGTATCACCGTCCGCCACGCTGGCGACAGCCAGGCTTTGATCCAATTAAAACGCGAATATTGCGAAAAGAAGAAATGTTTGTATTGCAGGATCGGGTTCAGGATGTTAAAAACGACAATCGGACAAAAGTCCGTTTAAATGCAAAGATTGATTAATGGCAGGATACCCTACTAATTTTCACCGGATTTTTCCCTATTTTTGCACGTGTTTGTCGAATGTATTTGAAATAGACATAAATGGATACTAAATATATACGAAATTCATTCCGCTTGTTGTATGGAATGCTGCTGTTGACTGTCATTTATTCGTGTGCCAATATCGGTAGTCCGAACGGAGGACCCTATGATGAAACACCTCCCAAATTCGTAAGCAGTACACCGGTCCCAAATCAGATTAATTATACAGGTAAAAAGATAGAAATCCTCTTTGACGAGCTGATCCAGATCGAGAAACCTTCGGAGAACGTGATTATCACTCCGCCCCAGATGGAACTACCGGTTATCCGCTCTGCCGGAAAGAAGGCGGTGATCGAATTGAAAGACACGTTGAAACCTAACACGACCTACACGATCGACTTCACCAATTCCATCTCCGACAATAATGAGAAAAACGTGTTCGAAAACTTCTCTTTCGCTTTCTCTACCGGAGACATCATCGACACACTCGAAGTTTCGGGAGTCTTGCTGAATGCCGAGAATCTAGAACCGATGCCAGGCATTACGATCGGCCTGCACAACAATTTGGAAGATTCCGCATTCGTGAAACTCCCGTTCGTCCGTACTTCCCGTACGAATGACAAAGGGCAGTTCACGATTCGTAATATCACTCCTGGAACCTATCATATTTTTGCCTTAAACGATGTGAACCGCGACTATAAATTCGACCAACCCGGCGAAGACATCGCTTTCTTGGATTCCGTCATCGTCCCTTCCTTCGAACTGACGACCCGGCAGGATACGACCTGGAAAGACAGCCTGACGATCGATACGATCCGGACGGTCGGTTACACCCGTTTCTTCCCGGACAACATCGAACTCCGCCTGTTCAAGGAGAAATTCGAACGCCAGTATATGGTAAAGCCCGAACGCCCGGACGAGAAATACTTTACGCTGCGTTTCAATACGAAGCTGGACACCGTACCGGTGCCTGTCCCCATCAATTTCACCCCGGAAGACAGTACCTGGTATTTTGTGCAGCAGACGGAAGGCGGCACGGCCGTTAACTACTGGCTTGCCGATTCGACCGTCTGGAAGCAGGACACTCTGCAGGTGCAGGTCTCCTATCCGAAGAGCGACTCCCTGAACATCCTGCGCCCGCAAACCGACACGGTCCAACTG
>ENA-OQCS01001343-OQCS01001343.1-human-gut-metagenome-genome-assembly--contig:-NODE-1343-length-12786-cov-1.969192_pt1 | contig 12786 bp, 14 predicted proteins | sample MGYA00242757_ERZ504575 | MGnify/ENA primary metagenome ERZ504575 (study PRJEB26092, sample SAMD00036297) | human gut metagenome | host: Homo sapiens | study: EMG produced TPA metagenomics assembly of...
GATCATGTCAAAACCATCTCCGATGATCTCATCACGGAGCGGGCAGGCATCACGAAGCTCATTGTAAAGATAAGCCGGACGAAGATTTGCAAACAGGTTCAGCGCCTTACGTATCGCAAGAAGACCTACCGCAGTAGTATCTATCGTAACCGGCACCTCCTGGGGCTCCGTTGCTACTATGGGTGTTGCACTGATGGGTATTGCAAGCACTCTGGGTGTAAACCTGGCAGCTACTGCAGGTGCTGTAATCGCCGGTTCCTATTTCGGTGATAAAATCTCCCCGCTGTCCGATACCACTAACCTGGCACCGGTTGCAGCTGGTTCTACTCTTTATGAGCACATTGCTCACATGTTCTGGACTACTGTTCCGGCAACTATTATTTCCCTGGTTGTTTACGCTTTCGTAGGCTTAAAGGGCAATATCGGCGGCGATGTTTCTTCCGAAGCAGTAAGCACTATGCTGACTCAGCTAGATGGCATGTATAACTTTAACATTCTGCTGATTCTGCCTGTACTGCTGATTCTGGCAGGCTCTATCTTTAAGAAACCGACTCTGCCGGTTATGATGGCTTCCACTGTTCTGGCTGGCGCAGAAGCATTGATTTTCCAAAACATCAACCTGAAAAACCTGCTGCTGGCTACTGTAAAAGGCTTTAAAATTTCTATGCTGACCACTCCCGGCTTTGACCCCGCTACTGCTGCTCCTCAGATTATCAAACTTCTGAACCGCGGTGGTATGGCTGAATCATGGGTACCACTCTGCTGGTATTCTGCGCATTCTGCTTTGCCGGTATCATGAGCAAGGCCGGCTGCCTGGAAGTAGTTCTGCAAAAAATCCTGACCTTTGCTAAGAGCACCGGCGATCTGATTGCTTCCACCGTTGCTTCCTGCATTACCATGGGCCTGTGCACCGGTAACTCCTACCTGTCCATTCTGATTCCCGGTGAAATGTTCCGTGATGCTTATAAAGCAAGAGGTCTTGCTGCGAAGAACCTGTCCCGTACATTGGAAGATGCAGGTACCGTATTTGTCCCGTTGGTACCTGGTCTGCAGCAGGTGCTTATATGGCCGCCTGCACCGGTATTGAAACTCTGGATTATGCTCCGTGGGCAATTCTCTGCTACACCGGTTTCATTATCGCTCTGTTCTACGGCTACACCGGTATCGGTATCGCTAAGCTGGAAGACGAAAAGAAATAAGCCGGCTGCGCAAGCATGTCGGCAGTACTGAGCCGTTGCTTGGTACGCAATGAAAGGAAAAGTGACAATTTGATTAAACTTATTAGAAACGCTGATGTTTACGCACCTGCTCATCTTGGCAAAAAGGATGTGCTGGTTATTGCAGATAAGGTAGTGCGTATTGCTGATAAAATTGAAGGCTACGAAGGCATGCCTGAGTAGAGGTATTTGATTTCAGCGGCAAAAAGCTGCTGCCCGGTTACATTGATATGCATATGCACATCACCGGCGGCGGCGGTGAGCAGGTCCTGCTTCCCGCGTACCTGAAGCAATGCTGAGCCAGATTACCAGCTGCGGTATTACAACCGTTCTGGGCCTGCTGGGTACGGACGGCGTAACAAGAAGCGTAGAAAACCTGGTGGCTAAGGCACGCGCACTGACGGAAGAAGCATTACTGCCTACTGCCTGACCGGTGCTTACGGAATTCCTTCGCCGACCATTACAGGTTCTATCGAAAAAGATATTATGATGGTTCCGCCTATTATCGGTACCAAGATTGCTGTCAGCGATCATCGCAGCTCTAATCCTCAGGGACCTGAGCTGATTGAGGTTGCTACCGCAACCCGTCGCGGTGGCCTGCTGGCTAACGTTGCCGGCCTGGTAACCATGCACATGGGCTCCGGTATCGGCAAGCTGGACCCGCTGTTCTACGCATTGGACCATGCCGATGTTCCTGCAAAGAACTTCCTGCCTACTCATATGCTGCGTACTCGCGAGCTGATGGAAGAGGGCGCAAAGCTGATACGTCGCGGCGGTTATTTCGATATGACTGCGGCAGCACTGACGAGGATATGGAAATCGGCGCAGAGCAGATTATGGAAATTCTGAGCTGGGAGGGTATGAGCACCGACCACCTGACGATGAGCAGTGACGCTTTCGGTTCTCAACCTAAGTTCAACGAAAACGGTGACTGCATCGGTCTGACCTACTGCTCTCCTAAATATCTGCATCTGACTATCAAGAGTCTGGTACGCCGCGGTCTGCCGTTGGAAGAGGCTATCAAGCTGCTGACCTCTACACCTGCCGAGCTGCTCGGCAAAACCGGTGTCAAAGGCTGCGTTGCAGTCGGCGCAGATGCTGACCTGCTGGTTCTGGACGAAAACCTGGATATCGACGCATTGTTTGCTAAAGGCCAGGTTGCCCTGCTGGATAAAGAGATTGTTCTTAAAGGCCGCTTTGAATAAGCTGCGCCTATGCGAATACAGACACACCGAAGATGCTGTGTCTGTATTTTTTTGACAAAAATCTTGACAACTTGCGTAATTTATGATAACATATCATACTACATCATTATTATTTTTGCAGGTGTAAATTTTGACAACAAATACTGCCGGTCAGTGGTTGAACGGCGTATCTTGCTTATAATGAAAGATGAGCAGATCATCGAAGACAACTGACAAGGTCCTTGTGGTAAGAACCTTGTTGTTTTTTTGTCACGCATGATTCGCCGAGTTTAGTGTGCTGATAATACAAGAAGGGGTGAGGAATTACATGTTTAAACCGGTTCCAGTAGGTGATAGGACTCGGTATAGTTATGCAAGAATCAATGAAATTTTGGCAATGCCTCATTTGATTGATATCCAGAGAAAATCCTACGAATGGTTCGTTCAAAAGGGCCTCATGGAGATTCTGCATGACATTTCTCCTATTAAAGACTTTGCAGGTAATCTGGAGCTTTCCTTTGAAAGCTTTGAATTAGGAACTCCGAAATACAGCGTTGAAGAGTGCAAGGAGAGAGATGAATCCTATTCTGCACCGATGAACGTTAAAGCACGCCTGATTTTCAAAGACAAGGAAAAAGGCGAAATTAAGGAATCCTCTGTATTTATGGGCGACTTCCCGCTGATGACCGATACCGGTACCTTTGTTATCAACGGTGCTGAACGTGTTATCGTCAGCCAGCTGGTGCGTTCTCCCGGCGTTTACTATAGTGTAACTATGGATCCCAGCGGTAAGAAGATTTACGGTACTACTTTAATTCCTAACCGTGGCGCTTGGATTGAATATGAAACTGACATTAATGATATTATTTCTGCTCGTGTAGACCGTACCCGTAAGGTTCCGGCAACCGTGCTGCTGCGTGCTCTGGGCTTGTCTTCCAATGATGAGATCCTGGCTTGCTTCGGCAATCATCCTGCGCTGCTGGCAACTCTGGAAAAGGATACTACCACTAACAGAGATGAAGCTATGCTGGAGCTTTACAAGAAGCTGCGTCCGGGCGAGCCTGTTATTCTGGAAAACGCCGTACAGCTGATTGAAAACACCTTCTTCGACAGCAAGCGTTATGACCTGGCTAATGTTGGCCGTTATAAGCTCAACAAAAAGCTTGGCTGGCGCAACCGCCTGAGCGGTACCGTACTGGCTGAGGCTATTGCTGATGAAGAAACCGGCGAAATCATCCTGCCGGCAGGCACTAAGATGACCGATGAAAATCTTGATAAGATTGCAGAAAGCGGCATTTATAACGAACGCGGTCTGCGTGCTGTCAAGATTCAGAACCATGAAGAAGAAATGCTTCTGATGTTCACCACCGGTATCGATGAAAAAATGCATACCGTTACCAATGAGGATGTATTTGCTTCCTTCAACTATTTGCTGAACCTGATGGATGGTCATGGCACCGGCGATGATATTGACCATTTGGGCAACCGTCGTGTACGCTGCGTTGGCGAATTGCTGCAAAACCAGTTCCGTATCGGTCTTTCCCGTATGGAGCGTGTAGTAAAAGAGCGTATGACCATTCAGGACAACGAGGTTATTACCCCGCAGGCTCTGATCAACATCCGTCCTGTTGTTGCCGCTATTAAGGAATTCTTCGGCAGCAGCCAGTTGTCCCAGTTCATGGACCAGAATAACCCTCTGGCAGAGCTGACTCATAAACGTCGTCTGTCTGCCCTCGGCCCCGGCGGTCTGTCCCGTGAGCGCGCAGGCTATGAAGTCCGCGACGTACACAACTCCCACTATGGCCGTATGTGTCCTATCGAGACGCCTGAAGGTCCTAACATCGGTTTGATCGGTTCTTTGTCCACCTATGCTGTTATCAATGAATACGGCTTTATGGAAACTCCGTACCGTGTTGTTGATAAAGAAAATAAACGTGTAACTGAAGAAATCAGATACATGACTGCGGACGAAGAAGATAAATATATCGTAGCACAGGCAACGAACCGTTGGATGATGACGGCTACTTCCTGGGCGAACGTGTTACCGCCCGTGCTAAGGATGATGTCCTCTCCATTACTCCGGATAAGGTTGACCTGATGGACGTTTCTCCTAAACAGGTAGTATCTATCGCAACCGCGCTGATTCCTTTCCTGGAGAACGATGACGCTAACCGTGCTCTGATGGGTGCGAACATGCAGCGTCAGGCTGTACCTCTGCTCTGCACTCAGGCTCCGATTATCGGTACCGGTATGGAATACAAGGTTGCTGCCGACTCCGGTGTCTGCGTTCTGGCTAAACGTGCCGGCGAAGTTATCCGCGTAGTAGGCAACGAAATCCGTGTACGTGCAGAAAACGGTGAAGTGGATGTATATCCGCTGCTGAAATTCAAACGTTCCAACCAAGGTACCTGTGTTAACCAGCGTCCTATCGTTTTCAAAGGCGACAAGGTTACCGAAAAGCAGATTCTGGCTGACGGCCCTGCTACCGATCATGGCGAGCTGGCTTTAGGTCACAACGTAATCGTTGCTTATATGCCTTGGGAAGGCTATAACTACGAGGATGCTGTTCTGCTGAACGAGGATCTGGTAAAGGCTGATATCTTTACCTCTATCCATATTGAAGAATATGATTGTGATGCCCGCGATACCAAGCTTGGTAAAGAAGAAATTACCCGCGAGATTCCTAACGTATCCGACGAAGCTCTGAAGGATCTGGATGAGCGTGGTATTATCCGTATCGGTGCCGAAGTACGCCCCGGCGATATTCTGGTAGGTAAGGTTACTCCGAAAGGCGAAACCGAGCTGACTGCAGAAGAACGTCTGCTGCGTGCAATCTTTGGTGAAAAGGCACGTGAAGTACGTGACAGCTCCCTGCGTGTACCGCACGGCGAAGCAGGTAAGATTGTCAGCGTTAAGGTATTCAGCCGTGAAAACGGCGATGATCTGCCGCCGGGAGTAAACGAACAGGTTCGTGTACATATTGCCCAGAAACGTAAGATTTCCGAAGGCGATAAGATGGCAGGCCGTCACGGTAACAAGGGTGTCGTTTCCCGTATTATGGCACGTGAGGACATGCCTTTCCTGCCGACCGGCGAACCGGTACATATCGTACTGAATCCGTTGGGCGTACCTTCCCGTATGAACATCGGACAGGTACTGGAGAACCATCTTGGCTGGGCAGCACGTGCGCTGGGTATGGAAATTGATACTACCAACCTGGCAGCTAAGCTGAATGCCGTTGAAAAAACCGGCGCAGCAGAAGGTACTCCGGAATTTGAAGCAGCCTTCAAGGAAGAGCTGGCTAATTCCGAAACCGCTAAGAAATTAGAGCATTACGGCTACGATTATGAAAAATATGGTATGCCGGAAACTGTTGAAATTGATAAATTCGGTGGCAAGAGCGTAAAAGCAGTACAGATTTCCGTACCTGTATTCGACGGTGCGCATGAGCAGGATATTGCTGATGCACTGGAGCTTGCAGGCATTGATAAAACTGCTAAGACCACTCTGTATGACGGTCGTACCGGTGAACCCTTCGATAACCCTGTTACCGTTGGTCTGACCTATTACCTCAAGCTTCACCATTTGGTTGATGATAAGATCCATGCCCGCAGCACCGGCCCGTACTCCTTAGTTACCCAGCAGCCGTTGGGTGGTAAAGCACAGTTCGGCGGCCAGAGATTCGGTGAGATGGAAGTTTGGGCACTGGAAGCTTACGGCGCTGCTTACACCCTGCAGGAAATCCTGACTGTTAAGTCCGATGACGTTGTTGGCCGTGTTAAGACCTACGAAGCAATTGTTAAGGGCGAAAATGTACCTGATCCTGGTATTCCTGAATCCTTCAAGGTACTGGTTAAGGAATTGCAGTCCATCGGTCTGGATATCAAGGTTCTCAACGAGGACGAGGAAGAGGTTTCATTACGCGACGATGAGGATGACGATATTGCAACCACCGCTCGCGAGGTTGATTTAGACATCAACGGCCAGGTTGTTGAAAACGCACCTGAAAAGCCTGTTGATGATTATGCTGATAATGACGCTACCGAGGATGATAGTGATTCTGGTGACATCATTGCCGATATGGGTAATTTCACTATTACCGATAATCCCGATGGTGACTTAGATGATCCGACTAATATGTAAGAGAAGGGAGCGAATGATTCTTGATCGACGTAAATAATTTTGTGTCCATGCGTATCGGTTTGGCTTCTCCGGACCAGATTAGAGCCTGGTCCTACGGCGAGGTAAAAAAACCCGAAACCATCAATTACAGAACCTGAAGCCGGAACGGGATGGCCTGTCTGCGAAAGAATCTTTGGCCCTACTAAGGATTGGGAATGTCATTGCGGCAAATATAACGCATCCGTTATAAGGGTATTATCTGCGACAAGTGCGGCGTTGAAGTTACCCGCAGCAAGGTTCGTCGTGACCGTATGGGCCACATCGAACTGCTGCGCCGGTTTCCCATATCTGGTACTTCAAAGGTATCCCCAGCCGTATGGGCTTGATTCTGGATATTTCTCCGCGTAGCCTGGAAAAAGTTTTGTATTTTGCCAGCTTCATCGTACTTGACCCGGGTGAAGGCACTGACCTGGTTAAAGGCCAGCTGCTGACCGAGCCTGAGTACATGGAAAAACGTGATAAATATCCTGAAGCAGGCATCCGTGTAGGTATGGGCGCTCAGGCTATTAAAGAGCTGCTGGAAGCTATTGATCTGGAAGCTTTGACAGAGCAATTGCGCCATGAAATGAAGGAGCTGAGCGGTCAGCGCCGTGTACGTGCTATCCGCCGTTTGGAAGTAGCCGAAGCATTCCTGAAATCCGGCAACCGTCCTGAATGGATGATTATGGATGTAGTTCCGGTTATTCCGCCTGAACTGCGTCCTATGGTACAGCTGGATGGCGGTCGTTTCGCAACCTCCGACCTGAACGATCTGTATCGCCGTGTTATTAACCGTAACAACCGTCTGAAACGTCTGCTGGAGCTGCATGCGCCTGATATCATTGTCCGCAATGAAAAACGTATGCTGCAGGAAGCAGTAGATGCTTGATTGATAACGGCCGTCGCGGCCGTCCGGTTACCGGTCCCGGCAACCGTCCTCTGAAATCCTTGTCCGACATGCTCAAGGGTAAACAAGGCCGTTTCCGTCAGAACCTGTTAGGTAAACGTGTTGACTATTCCGGCCGTTCCGTAATCGTTGTAGGTCCTGAGCTGAAAATGCATCAGTGCGGCCTGCCGAAGGAAATGGCTCTGGAGCTGTTCAAACCCTTCGTTATGAAGCGTTTGGTAAACAGCGGTGAAGCAACTAACATTAAGAGTGCTAAGCGCATGGTAGAGCGTGCTACCAACGCTGTATGGGACGTTCTGGAAGAGGTAATCAAGGAACATCCTGTACTGTTGAACCGTGCACCGACTCTGCACAGACTGGGCATTCAGGCTTTCGAGCCTATCCTGTCCGAAGGCCGTGCTATTAAGCTGCATCCTCTGGTATGTACCGCTTATAACGCCGACTTTGACGGTGACCAGATGGCTGTCCATCTGCCGCTTTCCGTTGAGGCTCAGGCTGAAGCACGTATGCTGATGATGTCCGTAAACAACATCCTGGCACCGAAAGACGGCAAGCCTGTTGCTGTTCCTACACAGGATATGGTTTTGGGCTCCTACTATCTGACTATTGAAAAGACCAGCAAGGATGACCCGAACGTTAAGGGTGAAGGAACCCGCTACAGCAGCGTAGATGAAGCTCAGCTGGCTTACTTCCACCATGCGGTAGATCTGCAAGTACCTATCGAGGTTTATATTCCCAACAGCGAAATCTATGATGAAGAAAAGGGTGCAGCTGTCGGTGAAACCGGTATGTCCCTGGTAGTTACAACTGTAGGTAACACTATTTTCAATGGCGAGCTGCCTCTGGAAATGCGTTACTATCATAAAGAAAAAGATCAGGTTGTTGAAAAGCGTCTGGATGCTTCCGGCAATGTTGTTGAAACAACCGTTGAAGTTGAACGTTGGCATCTCGGCAAGCTGATTGACAAGAAAGAATTGGGCAGACTCGTTGCTAAGGCTCACAAGCTGTACGGCAACCTGCGTACTGCCGAGATTCTGGATATTGTTAAGAAAATGGGTTACGATAATGCTTGTAAATCCGGTATTTCTATCGCAACCTCCGATATTCAGATTCCTGCTGAAAAAGAAGTTATTCTGGAAGCAACAGAGCATGAGGTTGATAAGGTTGAACGCCTCTTCCGCCGTGGTTTGATGAGCGATGACGAACGTTATCGTAAGGTAATTGACCTGTGGAACGAAGCAACCGATAAGGTTACCGATAAACTGATGAAATCCACCATGAACAAGTTCAAATCCTGTATCCATGATGGCTGACTCCGGTGCCCGCGGTAACAAACAGCAGATTCGTCAGCTGGCCGGTATGCGTGGTTTGATGGCCGATCCTTCCGGTCGTATCATTGACCGTCCTATCAAATCTAACTTCCGTGAAGGCCTGACTATTTTGGAATACTTCATTTCTTCTCATGGTGCTCGTAAAGGCTTGGCCGATACCGCACTGCGTACCGCTGACTCCGGTTACCTGACTCGTCGTCTGGTTGACGTTGCACAGGACGTAATTGTCCGTGAGGATGATTGCGATATCGTTGGTATGAACCTGGTTAAGGAACGCAGCCGTCTGAGCAAGGCTGTTCTTGGCGCAAGCCAGAACAAAATCCGCGAAAAGGTTATGGGTCGTACCCTGGCTTCCGGCGTACTTGATGAAGAAGGCAACCTGATTGCTGAAGCAGATACCAACATCACCGAAGAGCTTTTTGCTAAGCTCAATGATGCAGGTGTTGAAGAAATCAATCTCTATTCCGACGAAGATATGAACGGTGAGGATATCGAAAATGTCCGCATCAACATCAGCGATACCTTTGCTCATAATGTGCTGAAGGAAGCAATGATGCATAACTTCAACGGCAAAGAAGTGGCAGCAGATATTGTTAACGGTGCAGGCGAAGTGCTGGCACATACCGGCGAAACTATGACCGAAGACATTATCAACGCTGTTCTGGCTGACGGTACCGTTAAGGAGCTGCGTATCCGCAATAACGAAATTGCCGGCATTGAGGTTGAGGCAATTACCGAAGGCAAAAAAGAGAAAACCATCATTGAAACCCTGCATGACCGTATCATTGGCCGTAACCTGGCTGAGGATATTCTGGATGAAAATGGTGAAATTCTTTATCATATCAATGAATATGTTACCGAGCCTATGGCAGAACGTATCTGCCAGCTGCGTGAAAAGGTTAAAATCCGCAGCGTACTTACCTGTAAGGCTAAGTTCGGCGTTTGCCGCAAGTGCTATGGCCGCAACCTGGCAACCGGCAAGAACGTCGATGTTGGTGAGGCAGTCGGCACTATCGCTGCACAGTCCATCGGCGAACCTGGTACTCAGCTGACCATGCGTACGTTCCATACCGGCGGCGTTGCTGGTGCAGACGATATTACTCAAGGTCTGCCTCGTGTCGAGGAGCTGTTCGAAGCACGTAAACCGAAACATCCGGGCATTCTGTCCGAGGTTGCAGGTCACGTACATATTACCCAGGAAGGCAACAGCCGCAAGGTAACCGTAATGGCACTGGATGGCGAAAACCAGGAATATCAGATTCCTTACGGCGCTAAGCTGTCTGTTGTTGAGGGCGAGGAAATCGCTAAGGGCGACCGTCTGACCGAAGGTTCTCTTAACCCGCATGACGTACTGCGTATCAGCGGCGTGAAGGCTACCCAGAACTATCTGGTATCTCAGGTAGTAGGCGTTTATAAGTCTCAGGGCGTAGATATCAACAGTAAGCATATCGAGGTTATGGTTCGTCAGATGATGCGCAAAATCCGCATCGAGGAATCCGGTGACACCACAATGCTGCCGGGTGAAGACGTTGATGTGGCAGAATTTGAAGAGCAGAATACCGAGATGCTGGAAGCAGGCAAGGCTCCTGCAGAAGGCCGTGCTATCCTGCTGGGTATCACCAAAGCTTCTTTGGCTACCGACTCCTTCCTGTCTGCTGCTTCCTTCCAGGAAACCACCCGCGTACTCACCGATGCCGCTATTAAAGGCAAAGTTGACCCGCTGCTGGGCCTGAAAGAAAACGTTATCATCGGTAAGCTGATTCCGGCAGGTACCGGTATGAGCCGTTATCGTGATATCAAAGTTAAATATAATGTTCCGATGCCCGAAGTTGCAACTGCTGAAACTGTAGCAGAAGAAACTCCCGATAAGGAATAACGTATAAGCAAGCGCGCCTCAAAACGCCTTAAGCTCTGAGGCGCTTTGCTCTCTAAGGAGAACGAATTTATGCTGATAAAAAAAAATTTCCTGTTCCCTGCCGCGTGGATTATGTTCCTTCTCCCTATGAGCCGGATGAGGACGGCGTGCAGGATGTCGGCTATTATAACGGTAAGCTGAGCGACGGCCGTGCCTATCGCCTGGAATGCTGGCGTATGGACGATATGCTGATGCTGACAGTAATGTTTTCCGACCGCTGTCTTGAGGGCTACAGACGTGAGGATATGGCGCTTTTTGCTGGAGCTGGAAGATATCATATGTTTTACAGGTACCAACGTAAGCTGCAGGCTACACGCACGGAGGATGACCGCGGACAGACTGTATGGGCCATTAATATTATGCTGGCCAATAAAAAAGGCACCTATGCGGAAATTGTGCCGTCATTGAACAGATATATCATGTAAGACAATCGCTGCTGCAGGCAAAGCCTCGGCAGCGATTTTTCAGTTGAAATTAATTTTACATGCCTATACTGCATTGTGATACAATAGCTGTAACGGAGGCGGAAGCAATGAAAATTTTGTTAGCTGAGGATGATATAAATTTAGGTAAGCTTTTGAGCATGCTGCTGAAAAAGCAAAATATAACTGTGAACTGGGTGCAGGATGGCGAGGCTGCCTACGATGCTGTATATGCCGACGGCTATGATGTGCTGGTGTTGGACTGGATGATGCCGCTTCTGAGCGGACTTGACCTGTGCAAGCGTTTGCGTGAGGAGGATTATCAGGGAAAAATATTGCTGCTGACGGCCAAGGATACGTTGGCGGATAAGGTGCAGGGCTTAAACAGCGGTGCCGATGACTATCTGGTAAAGCCTTTCGAGCTGGAGGAGCTGGTGGCGCGTCTGAACGCTCTTTGCCGTCGCCAAGGACAGTACAGCGCGGAAAAGCTGCGTTACGGTGCTTATACTTTGGAAAGCTCTACATATTGCCTGGCATACGGCGAGCGTCGTGTAGAGCTGCGTCCGCGTGAATTTAAGCTGCTGGAGCTGCTTTTGCGTAACCGTGGGCAGGTTATGCGCGTGCGGTGCTGCAGGACCGCATCTGGGGCATTGACAGCGATGTGACGGAGAACAATCTTGATGTGCATATCCGTCTGCTGCGTAAAAAATTATGGAGCTGAACGGAGAAGAACTGATTAAAACGATGCGGGGCGTGGGCTATTATGTGGAATAAGCCTTTTGAAAAGCTGCGCCGGCGTATGACCTGCTTATATGCGGCAATCTTCGGTGCTTTGATTTTAGTTATTGTAGCTGCTGCCTATACCTTTATCTGGTGGGAAATATTGGCGTATGAAAAGGAAAATCTTGTAGCGCAAATTTACCATGAGGGCGAAGAATGGTCCATGGTGAGGAAGCCACCGTCCTTTAGTGTTGCCACCGCATGGCACACGCTGGGCTTGGACACCTCCATATACCGGGCCACACCCACGGAGCGTACCATTCCTTTTTCCTTTTGGAGCACCAGCACGGCCTCCAAATAATCCTCGCCGGAAGCGTGCAGTTTTTTATCAGGAGGCATTGACCGCACCTGTTTCTTGCTCGTGGGAGAAGAAAGCCCGCAAGAGCTTCACAGCTTCCCCATCCATTGGCCGATGCCACAGCACCTTGCTCCCCTGAATGAACAACAGGTAGGTGCAGCATTTATAAATGAGTTCCGGGTCATGCGTGATCAGAAACAGGCTCTTTCCCATCTCTTTCAAGCGGTTTAAGTTGTCCGACACCTCCAGCATATGCCGGTAATCCAATCCACTGGTAGGCTCGTCAAATATCAGGATCTTTTTGTCCGAGCTATTGCACTGCCAATCGCCACCCTCTGTTTTTCACCGCCGGACAGGGACATGGGGTGCAGCTTTACTTTGTCCAACAGGTCCAGGCTGTTCAGTATCTCCTTGGCGCGGGCCGTGTCAGCTTTCTCGTCCTCACCGCCCATACTGAGCAGCAATTCGTCCAGCACATCTTCCGTAAATAGCTGGTGGTTTACATCCTGCATTACCATATAGGAGATATGCCTGCGTTGCTTCGCGTCATAGGGGGTCCCATCCATTTCAA
>ENA-OQCS01001344-OQCS01001344.1-human-gut-metagenome-genome-assembly--contig:-NODE-1344-length-12781-cov-3.412360_pt1 | contig 12781 bp, 22 predicted proteins | sample MGYA00242757_ERZ504575 | MGnify/ENA primary metagenome ERZ504575 (study PRJEB26092, sample SAMD00036297) | human gut metagenome | host: Homo sapiens | study: EMG produced TPA metagenomics assembly of...
GGAAGGCGACGGCATCAGCGATGTCCTCCGGGCGGCCGGGGCGGTTGAGGGGGACGTTTTCAGGAAAAGATCCAGGAAGGCCTGGGACATGTTGTTCAGAGCGGCGTCGGTGGCGGTGAAGCGGGGAGCACCGCGTTGCACCGCACCCCCTGCCGGGCATACTGCACGGCGATGTCCTTGGTGAGGAAGTGGATGGCCGCCTTGCTGACGCCATAGGCCGTGCGGCTCAGATCGGGGTAGAGGCCGCCCACGGAGCCGATGTTGATGATGGCGCCCATCATGATGACGGCGCGATCGCCAATCTCGACACGGTCGCGGATGATCGCGCCCGGCTCGATGCGGGCGTTGATACCCTTGAGGTCGAGCATGGGCACGGCGGAGTTGCGGCAGTCGTTCTCTACGTCGTAGTAGTCGATGGAGTCGGCGTTGGCGTCGAGGATTGCCTTGAGCTCATCCCAGTCACCAAAGACGGTCTTGCCACGACGACCGCCGTAGACGTGCGCATTGCCCCACTGGACCTTCATGCCCGGCTTTTCGCGCACGTACAGTTTGACGGGCGTTTTCTTGGGCGCGGTTGCGATGTAGTTGATAATCTCCTGTGCATTCATCTCGGCTGCATTACTCATTTGCTGTCTCTCCTTTGAGTGGATCCGGTTGATACCTGGTTAGGCAAACATGACCTGGTCGAACGTATAGAAGCCAGGCTCGCGGGTGACGAGCTTCTGCGCGGCTGCCAGGGCGCCGTTGACGAAGATCTGACGGCTCGTGGCGCGGTGCGTGAGCGTGACCTCCTCGTCCTGGCCGAAAAAGCTTACCTCGTGCACGCCGCGACGGTGCCGCCGCGCAGCGAGTGCATGCCGATCTCCTTGGGGTCGCGCGCGCCGCACATGCCTCGCGGCCATAGACGGGGTGGTAGCCTGCCTCGGGCTCGGCTTCGACGACGGCGTCGAGCAACAACTTGGCGGTGCCGCTGGGGGCGTCGACCTTTTGATTATGGTGCGTCTCGACGTTTCGCAGTCAAAGCCGGGCAGCTCGCGCGTGGCCTGGGCAACCAGATGGCGCAGGGCGGCGATACCGATAGAGTAGTTGCCCGAGTGCATAACACGGGCGTTCTGACCCAGCTCGCGCAGGCGATCCACCTGCTCGGGCGTATAGCCCGTGGTGCCGGAAACGAGTGCGGCACCCGTGCGCTCGACATAGGCGACAACGGCATCGAAGGTCACGACGTTCGAGAAGTCGATGATTACATCGGCGGCCGGTGCGCTCTCGAGCTCGGACAAGTCGAAGCCGATCTGGGCGACGATGTCAAAAACGGGCTCTCCAGCGGTGTTGACAATGCCCTCGGCGGTGGTGCGGATGAGCGAGCCCATGCGGCCCGTTCCCATAATGACGGTCTTAATCAAGCAGACCAGCTCCTTTCAGAGCATCGGTAAGTGCGGAGCGCGTGTCGTCTGCCATGGGGCACAGCGGCATGCGGTAGTTTGCCTCGATCATACCCATCTGGGCGAGTGCTTCCTTGACGGGGATGGGGTTGACCTCGCTAAAGAGGGCATTGATGAGCGGCTGGCCGGCAATCTGGATATCGCGGGCGCGCTCCACGTCGCCGTCCAGATAGGCGCGGCACATGTCGTGCACGAGCTGCGGCTGAACGTCGGCCCACACGCTGATGGTGCCGAAGCGCCCAGGCTCATGAGCGGCACGGTGAGGGCGTCCTCGCCCGAGTACATGCGGAAGTCGTCGGACAGCAGGTGGGCGATCTTGGCCGCGTAGGCGACGTTGCCCGAGGCTTCCTTAATACCCATGATGTTGGGATGTGCGGCCAGGCGCTCTACGTTGCGCTCGCTGATGCCGCAGCCGCAACGGCCGGGGATGTTGTACAGGATGCAGGGGATGTCCACGGCATCGGCGACGGTCTTAAAGTGCTGGTAGATGCCCTCTTCGTTGGACTTGTTGTAGTAGGGGGTGATGAGCAGCAGGCCGTCGGCTCCCATGCCCTGGTAGGTGAGCGACTTGGTGAGCATCGTCTGCGTGGAGTTGGAGCCGAGCCGGCGATGACAGGGACGCGTCCTGCAACATGCTTGACCACGGCGGCGACGACGGAGTTGTCCTCGTCATCGGTCATCGTGGCGCTCTCGCCGGTGGTGCCCAGGGTGAGGATGCGTCGGTGCCGTTTTGCAGGTGGAAATCGATAAGGCGCTCGAGTGCGTCAAAGTCGACGCTGCCGTCCTTTTTAAACGGCGTAACAAGGGCGACGATTGAGCCCTCGAGATTGCGGATGTCCATGTTCTTCTCCTTCGCGTCCGCGATCTGGATGCGTTTGTTCCATTGGGCGGCGACTGTCAGGCGCTCGTCTTGGGCGCGACGGCGGGCACTTTCGGCGCGCGACTTGGCCAGCAGCTCTCGGCCGCTCGGCAGCACGTCGAGCGTGGCAAAATAATCGGCCCGGCGCTCGGCGCGGCGGATGAGGTCGGCTGAGCCATCGGGACGCAGCAGGACCTCGGCGGAGCGCAGCCGTCCGTTGTAGTTGTAGCCCATGGAGTAGCCATGCGCGCCGGTATCGTGGATCACGAGCACATCGCCCATGTCGATCTGCGGTAGCTCGCGGTCGATGGCGAACTTGTCGTTGTTCTCGCATAGGTTGCCCGTGATGTCGTAGGTGTCCGTGACGGGCGCTGTGGTCTTGTCGTCGCCACCCGCTGACCCATTACCGTAATGTGGTGGTAGGCGCCGTACATGGCAGGACGGATCAGATCGACGGCGCTTGCGTCGACACCGATATAGTCCTTGTAGATCTGCTTTTCGTGGATAGCCTTGGTGACCAGGCAGCCGTAGGGCCCCATCATAAAGCGGCCCATCTCGGTGAAGATGGCCACATCGCCCATACCGGCGGGAACCAGGATTTCGTCGTAGGCCGCGTGCACCCCCTCGCCGATGGCGTGAATGTCGTTGGCCTGCTGCTCGGGCAGATAGGGGATGCCGACGCCGCCGGACAGATTGATGAAGGCGACATGTGCACCGGTCTCGCGCTCCAGGCGCACGGCAAGCTCAAAGAGGATGCGCGCGAGCTTGGGGTAGTAGTCGTTGGTGACGGTGTTGCTGGCAAGGAATGCGTGGATGCCAAAGTCCTCGGCGCCTTTGGCTTTGAGCATGTGGAAGGCCTCGAAGAGCTGCTCGGTGGTCATGCCGTATTTGGAGTCGCCGGGGTTATCCATGATGCCGTTGGAGAGCTGGAACAGGCCGCCCGGATTAAAGCGGCAGCTGACCGTCTTGGGGATGGGGCCCGCGACGCGCTCAAAGAACTCGATGTGGCTGATGTCGTCAAAGTTGACGATGGCGCCCAATTTGTCGGCGAGCTCAAAGTCCGCTGCCGGCGTGTCGTTGGACGAGAACATGATGTCGTGTCCCGTGATGCCCAGCGAGCGGGCGATCATGAGCTCGGTATAGCTCGAGCAATCGCAGCCGCAACCGTATTCGTTGAGAATGGAGATGAGCGCCGGGTTGGGATTTGCCTTGACGGCAAAGTATTCCTTAAAGCCTGGGTTCCATGCAAAGGCATCGCGCACCTCTTGCATGTTGCGGCGGATGCCCGCCTCGTCATATAGATGAAACGGCGTGGGGAACTGCTCGACGATATGCTCGAGCGTCTCCTTGTCCACAAACGGCTGCTTGGCCGCATATGCCTCGTTGGGAGTCAATGCCATGTCCCGTAAACCTCGCTATCCAGACGGCGCCATCTGCGCATCGAATCCGCATAGCGTGGACCCAATGTCCGGATAGCGCTCCTGCATTGCTGCAGACAGTCCTGCGGGTGTTTCCCGCAGGCCCACCAGGTTGTTCGTGCCCGAAAAGCCCAGTTCGGCGGGTTTCGCCTCCCCACGGGGTCAAAGCCTGCCGGCTCGCCCGCGGTTCTTCGTGCCCGCGCCTCTATCAAGTGGTAACGACCCTACACGTTGCACTTTACCAAACAAGAGTATTCGTATATAACGTTTAAAAAATGCAGGGATATGCTGGAAATAAGGGTGCGGCAATCTTGCGGCACAATAAGATGGCAACTGGCGCGCACCTATGAAAGGAACCTTTATGACCGAGCTCCAAGAACTCCGTCGCTATCGGCGCGACTTGCACAGGATCCCGGAGCTCGACTTCGATCTTCCACAGACTATCGCTTATATTGAGGGCGTGTTGAGGCCGCTCGCCTGCGAGGTGACCCATCCGTGTCCCAGCTGTGTCTGCGCTTTCTTCGATGCCGGTACGGACGCCGCGCATGCTACGGCGATTCGCGCCGACATGGATGCCCTGCCCATCGCGGAGGCAACGGGCGCGGCCTTTGCCTCGACGCATCCCGGCAAGATGCATGCGTGCGGTCACGACGGTCACATGGCCATGGCGCTCGCGGCGGCGACTTTTGTCGACCGAGCGGTTCGTGAGCAGCCGGGTGCCATCAAGCGCAACGTGCTCTTTGTGTTTCAGCCGGCCGAGGAAACGACCGGTGGCGCCAAGACGGTGTGTGAGAGCGGCGTATTCGAGCGTATGGGGCAGATCGCATCTTCGGGTTCCACGTATGGCCCGACCTGCCTGCAAACACGTTGGCGAGCTGCTCCGGTCCATTGCTGGCGCGCTCGAGTGAGACGCACGTACGCATTCACGGGACAAGTATCCATATCGCCAAGACTTACGGCGTTCCCGTAAACGAATCACACGATGCGGCGCTGGCGGCTGCCAAGTTCTTGGTCGCCGAGCGCGAATTGATGGACGAGCTGGGCACCGACGAGCCTGTATCGGCAAGTTTGGTCTGCTGCAGGCCGGTACCGTTTGCAATGCGGTGGCGGGGGAGGCCCATGTGGCCGGCAGCCTGCGTGTGTTTACAGACGACATGTTCGACCGTGCACGCGAGGGCGTGCACCGCGTGCTTGATGAGGCATGCGCTGCAACGGGCTGCACGTACGATCTCGACTTTGCCGAGGCTATCCGCCGGTTGACAACGACCCCGAGCTATTTGCCAATGTCGCGCCTGCTTTGCCCGAGCTGCAGCTCGTGGATGAGCCTTTGCTGATTGCCGAGGACTTCGCTTTCTATCAGCGCCATCTGCCGGGTGTGTTCTTCTTGCTGGGCACGGGCGTGCCAGAGGGACAAGAAAACCCGATCGACGCTGATGGCTGCCCAGCCTATGCCACAAGCGCTCTGCATACCGATAGCATGCTCTTCGACGAGGAAATCCTACTCAAAGGCCTCGATGTCTACAAACGATTGCTTTTGCTTGACTAAGGCGTGAAGGACTATTTGTTCTAGAAAATACGAACAAACGTACGATATAATAGAGATGTAAGTCTATAGAAACGTTTGACGTTACTAACGTAAGGCGATACTATGATTGCATCGTATAAAGATGAGGATACCGAACGCTTTGCCATGGGTGTGCGGGTCAGGAAGTTCGTACCCTTTGAGCGTGTTGCGTTGAGGAAGATTCGCCAACTGCAGGTTTGTGCTTCGCTTGATGATCTTCGCGTTCCACCGGGCAACCGCCTGGAAGCTTTGAAGGGCGATCGTGCCGGGCAATATAGCATCCGTGTTAACGAGCGCTATCGGGTCTGTTTTGAGTGGAGACAGGAGATGGCTTGGAATGTCGAAATCGTCGATTATCACAAGTGATGAGACCTCGGCCGATTTGCTGTCGCCAGTGACTCCTGGTGAGCTTCTCAAAGAGGAGTTTCTTGTTCCCATGGGCATTTCTCAATATCGCCTTGCGAAAGAGACCGGGATTCCGGCTCAGCGTATCGGGCAGATTGTCTTGGGAAAACGTCGCGTGACGGCCGACACCGACCTCCGTCTTTGCCGTTATTTTGGCCTGACGGATGGTTATTGGCTGCGCGCTCAGATGGCGTTTGACCTTGAGGCCGAGAAAAGGCGGATCGAACCGGAACTCGATAAGATCGTTCCTGTTCAGCAGGCCATCGCACTGTAGTGCTCAGAGATGATGGGGGTGGCGCGGCGATGAAGCGACGCCGACAGTCTGCCGTATATAGTCCGGGTGGATGCGGGTGCGGTTTGCTGCTGCTTCCGGTCATCGCTGTGAGCATTGGCGTGATGTTTGCGCTTGCTGGGCTTGCCGCGGCGGCGCTCGTGCTGTTTATCACTGCCATCGGCGTGACGATTTGGCTCTGCCGCAATCGCGGGCAACGCCGTGCCGACGGTAAAACCAATGTCGGCTGGGTCGTCTTTCTGATCATTGCGTACCTGCTGAGTGTCAGCTACCTTGTTTTCTTTGTCCTGTTGATGATCAGTGCTTTTACCGGGGAATCCGTCACGGTGGGTTGATCACTGCTGGCAGACGGCCGCGCAAAGTGCGTTTGCTCGGCGTTTGGATAACTGCATTGGCCGTTTACCGCAACCTTAGCTCTCAGCTAATGAATTCAAGTTCAATCCTTCCTACGATGTGCTGTGTGCCGGCACGGTAGCCGGATCGTAGGAAGGATGAATAATGGCAAAAGAGGGAAAGAAGCCGATCGCAAGATTGTCCTAGGCATCATCGTGTGCTGGTTATTGTCGGTGCCGTGGCTCTATGGGCGGCAACTCAACCGATTCGTCTGCGAGCGATTCGGCAAAACCTGCCGAGACGGCACAGCAGGCTGAGGAGCAAAAAGAACCGCAAGAACCGTATACCATTGCTGACGAGGCTGAAGACACTTCCAATCAGTTTACCTATAAGATCACGGGCACGCTGACCAATAACACGGACAAGGAAAAGAGCTACATTCAGATTGAATATGTTCTGTATGATGCCGATGGCAACCAGGTTGGAACAGCTCTTGCAAACACCAATCATCTGAAGGCGGGCGGCTCCTGGAAGTTCGAGGCGCTGGGTACGGTGTCTCCCGACCAGGTTGCTAGCTGGGAGCGTTCGGACGTAAGCGGTTTCTAGCATGTTGCATGCACTGGGGGAGGTGAGGTCGTATGCCCGATAAAAAGCTGACCGAGGAGTTGCTCAACGAGCTTCTCGACGCGCCGAACATCGATGGCTATATCAGGGAGCACGACTTTGCCGCCCCGTCGCTTTCGGACTACCTGAAGCAGCTACTGCAGGAAAAGGGCTTGGAGCGCTCGCGCGTGGTTCGTATGGCCGATCTCAATGAGACCTTTGGCTATCAGATCTTTACCGGTGCGCGTCATCCGAGTCGCAATAAGGTGCTGCAGATTGCCTTTGCGATGGCGCTGACCCTCAAAGAGACCAACCGTGCGCTGACGGCTGCCGGGGTAAGCGTCCTTAACTGCAAGGACCGCCGCGATGCGATTATCATCTTTGCATCGATCGCGGGTGCAGCCTCCAAAAGGTCAACGAGGAGCTGTATCGCTTTGGCGAGGAGACGGTGAGTTAGCGGCTGATATCTGAGCCGGCGGAGCTGTCGAACAACGATGCAAACGAACGGGGTGCGGATGCCATGGGGTGTCTGCGCCCTGCGCTATGATGGAGGCTATGGATACTCAGACCCCAACATATTCCGATGACGAGCTGACCACAGCGCTTGCCGAGCACCTGGCGTCGCTCGATCGTGACGACAGCTATCGCGTGGAGCGTGTGCTTAAGCGCTCGTCCGTTGAAACAACCGAGCTTGTGTACTTTGAAGGAACCGGCGGTGGTTCGCTCGGCCCCTTTGTCCGTAAACGCATCGATGCTTCGGCTCAAATCGGCGGGGCATACGAGCGTCTGTTTGCCGCTCAGCGGGCAGGCAGGCGTTTTGAGCACCTGCCCAGAATCGTCGATTGTCGTCGTGTGGGCGACGAGCTCAACGTGGTTATGGAATACATCGAAGGGGAGACGCTCGGGGCGCTGGTGTACCGTCTGGGAGCCACCCCCGATTATGCGCGTGAATTGTATCCTGTCCTTTGCGACGCCGTGGGCGAGCTCCATACCGGTTTTGCAATGGCGGGGGAGACGTCGCGCCGGTGATCCATCGTGACCTCAAGCCGTCGAATATCATCGTGACAGGTGCCAACTATACGCCTGATGACGGCCTGACGTTTTCATCGCTGGTGATTATCGACCTGGGGATCGCGCGCGTATGGCACGATGCGCCGATGCCGACACCGTCAAGTTTGGCACGCGACCCTATGCGCCGCCCGAGCAGTATGGGTTTGGGCAGACGAGCGTGCGAAGCGACGTCTACGCACTTGGCGCCTGTTGTTCTTCTGCTTGACGGGAGTCGACCCTAAGCCAGGGCTCGACATGCGCGAGCAATGCGAGGCGCGCGGCATTCCCACTCCACTTGCCGATGCCGTCTGCATGTCGATGGCGCTCGACCCGGCCAAGCGTTTTGCGAGTGCGGAAGCGTTGGGACGGGCGACGCGCGCGGCATACGATCTGAGTCGCCCCGTGCGGCTCCTGCGCCGCCTGTCCGAACTCCGGCCTCGGAGACGGTGTTGACGCCCCAAGGCTCCAGAACCCCGCAGGGCCTCCTGGCCCTGCCGCCTCCGCTGCATGCGGCCTGCTCTCTCGCGTTCCGGAGTCTCTGGGCCGCATTTGGAATACGCTCGTCTGCTTCTCGCTGCTTGTGTTCTTTGCCGGAAGTCACTTTGCCGTCTTTCACCCCACCGGAGCAAACCAAAGCTACCCGACGTGGCTTCTCATAATCGAGTATTTTTTCTTTGTCGATGGCCTTATGGTGCTTATGCATTTTGCGCTGTTCGACAAGCGTCGTCTTCGTCGGCGATTCGCGCTGCTCGACAGCTATCGCGGCAAGAAACTCGCGAAACTCTGGCTCAAGGCATTGGGTGTGCTGCTCCTATGCATGATCGTCATAGTCGCGGTTGCCAATGCGACCGGCGTCGTCGATACCTCCGCTACCTAAAAGAAAAGGGCCCCATTGGGGCCCTTTGCAGTTGCACTTAGATGCGGTTCATCTGAGCGGCGACTTTGTTGTACCAGTCCTGCCACGTGGGCGGGCAGTACTTTTTGGCTGCTGCCGGGGTAAGGGTGGAGCCGTAGTTGGCGCCCAGATAGCAACGTGAGCGGAGATGCCCTCGCTCCAGCTGCCAAAGCTGCGCCAACCGCCGCCACGGGCACTCCAGCCCCAGGCGTTGTAAGAATTGGCGCAATAAGCACCTTGGTGCTCTCGATGCAGGCGATGGCGGGGGACCAACGGGGGTCGACACCGGTATTCCAAGCGGCGACGGCAAAGTTATAGCCCTGGCCTGCCATGGGGGAGCCGGCGAGATAATTGTCGATGCGGCTCGTCCACTCATTAATGAACGAATCGTAATCGGAGCTACCGGTATTGGCGTTGTTCACCGTGGTGTCGATGGTGGTGTTGGTGTTGGTGGCCTGGCTGCTGGAATTGCTGCCGCTTACGCCCTCGCCCGAGAGCTTCTCGGCGGCAGCGGCCTTATCGGCCTCAAGCTTGGCAAGCTCGGCGGCATTTTCCTGCTCGGCTTTTGCCTGTGCCTCGCTGCGGAGCTGCTGGGCCTGTGCCAGCGCATCCTCGGCGTTTTTCTGCTCTGCCTCAAGCTGAGACTTGGCCTGCTGGAGCTCAGCCTTGTTCTGCTCGAGTTCGGTTTGCATGTTATTGAGCTGTTCGATCTCGTCGACGCTCGAGCTCGTGATCTGGTTGGTGTATTTGCAGGTCGTGATGAACTCACCCAGGCTCTGTGCGTTGACCAGGAAGCTCACGATGGGATTGGTGCCCTTCTGATACTTGTACAGATCGCGCATGGCGGAGCTTGCCTTGGCCTGCTGCTCGGGAAGCTTGGCCTCGATTTCCTCGATGCTTGCCTCATTGGAGTCAATCTGCTTTTGCAGGTCATCGAGTTTGGTGCGGGCGTCGTTGTAGGCGCTCGTGGCGGCTTCGATCTTCTGCTGGGCTGCGGAAAGCTGGTCCTGCGTTGCCTGCGAGGCGGCATACGCCGCAACGGGGGAGAGCATCGGCGTGGCCGTCAGCGCAACGGCGAGCACGGCGCTCGTGATGATACGAGCCGGCTTCGACGCAATGAACGCTGCGGTGCGATGATTCGAATGCTGCATCCAGTCCCTCTGCAATCAATCGTAGGTTATGGTTCGAACGGTATTCTACTACTGCTTTCGACCTCAACTTGAACCTTAAAGGTTCCAAAGGGTCAAGTTGAACTTGAGGCTTTGGCTTTGACCTGCAGTTATGATGAATTGTTGAGAAACCATAGAGTTCAACTTTAACGTTACGGAACCCTGTCGAGAGGGTTTTTGTTTATCAAAAGTCGCCTCATGTGGGGTTTTGCAACTACAGGGTCCCATCACGGCGAGGGCGGATTTCATGCTGGATAATTGCGCTTATTGCCATAGATACGGTGGAGCTTTGGCGCCGGCGGCTTGGCACGCTAGAATAAATCAGTTGCGCAAAGACCGCCCGTTGTGTGGGCAGTTCATGATAGGAAGTTTCCATGGCATTGCAGTTTACAGAGCGCGAGTTCATTCCCGTGCTGCTCGGTGGCGACATCAACGCCTATTCGGTGGCGCGCGCTTCTACGAGGAGTACCAGGTCAAGAGTCTGGTCTTTGGCAAGTATCAGACGGGTCCCGCGTACCGCAGCCAGATTATCGACTACACGCCCAACGTGGATATCGATACCATGCCCGTGATGCTCAGGACCGTCAACGGCATTGCCCAAGCGCATGCCGATAAGACGATTGTTCTTGTGGGCTGTGGCGATAACTATGTTGCCCTCGTGGCTCAGGCCAAGGATGCCCATGAGTTGGCGGATAACATCGTCGCGCCTTACGCTCCTACAGCATGCTTGAGCAGTGTCAGAAGAAGGAGATCTTCTACGAGCTGTGCGAGAAGCATGGCGTGCCCTATCCGCATACCTTTACCTTCACCATGCGATGCTGAACGCCCAAGGCGAGGCACCTGCCGAAGTGCTCGACCAGATCGATTTTCCCTACCCGATGATTCTGAACCTTCTGACGGCATCATGTGGTGGCAGCATGAGTTCGAGGCCAGAAAAAGGCCTATGAGATTGCCGACCGTGCCGAGCTGGAACAGGTCATTCGCGACTCGTATGCCAGCGGCTACACCGACGACCTGATCTTGCAGGATCGCGTGCCCGGCAACGACGAGTACATGCGCGTGCTCACCAGTTATTCCGACCGCAACGGCAAGGTGCGCATGATGTGCCTGGGCACGTGCTGCTCGAGGAGCATCAGCCTCACGGTGTCGGCAACCACGCCTGTATCATCACCGAGCCCAATGACGAGCTCATGGGCGGCGTGCGCAAGTTGCTCGAGGACCTTCACTTTGTGGGCTATTCCAACTTGACGTTAAGTACGACGAGCGCGACGGCTCGTTTAAGTTCTTCGATTTCAACACGCGCCAAGGCCGCAGCAACTACTACGTCACCAACAGCGGCTTTAACGTTGCCAAGTATGTGGTGGACGAGTATGTGTTCAACCGCCCGTTTGAGCCGGAGTTTGTGACGGCGCAGGACGAGGCGCTGTGGATGGTCGTCCCCATGGGCGTCGTCGACAAGTACGTCAAGGATTCCGAGCTGCGCGCTAAAGTGCATCGCCTGGACAAGGAAGGCAAGGGCGCCGACCTTCGTTTATGAAGGGCGACTTTGTCTTTAACCGCTGGCTGCGCATGTGGCACACCAAGCTGCGCCACTTTAAGCTGTTCAAGACGTATTACAAGTAGATGAGTGCGGCGCCCGTCCGGTTTACATCGGGCGGGTGCGGGTATGATACGCGCAATTGCGCAAGCGTCACCAAGGAGGCGGCGATGGAAAAGCTGGGAGTTATCGGCGGCATGGGCGCCGAGGCCACGTCGTATTACTACGACCAGGTGGTGCGCCATACGGCTGCTGCCTGCGATCAGGAACATATCGACATGGTGGTGCTCTCCAAGTCGACCATGCCCGACCGCACGCTTGCCATTAAGACCGGCGAGCATGCCAAGCTGCTGGCGACCATGAAAGAGTGTGCCAGGCACTCGAGTCGCTGGGCTGTGTGCACATTGCCATTCCCTGCAACACGTCACACTACTTCTACGACCAGATCCAGTCGTTTACGAAGGTGCCGATTATCCACATGCCGCGTGAGTCGGTGCGCTATGCCCTTGCGGGTGCGGTGATGGGGGAGTGCGAGTTCGACCCCAACCTGAGTATGCCGGCCGAGCCGGTGCGCAAGATTGGCATCATGGGCACCGACGGAACCGTGGGCGCGGGCGTCTACGGCCGCGAATGCGAGGCCGCGGGTGTTGAGGTTGTCTATCCCAGCGAGAAACGTCAGAACGATGTGATGTCGCTTATCTACGATGATGTGAAGGCCGGACGTGAGCCCGATATGGATAAGTTCGACCGCGTGATGTGGGAGTTCGCCCGTAGCGGCTGCGACCGTGTCATTCTGGCCTGCACCGAGCTATCGGTGCTGCAGAAGTATCGAGAGATGCCCGAGATCACCCTCGATGCCATGGATGTCCTGGTGCGCGAATCCATCATCCGCAGCGGCGCCTCTACCGCCTCTAGCTTCCGACCTGTCAAAAAGGGACAGGTTAATTTTGGCTCTTCGGGGGTTTGTGTGGGTTAGCCGCCCGGTAAAAGTGCCTGCCTAGCAGCGGCGGCGCGCCTCGCGTATCGTTGTTTTCCGACCCAAGAAAAAATGAACGCGCGAAGGAACGCCGCCATGCTGAACAGTCTACTCAAAAGGGCGCTCGGGCTCGAGCGCACCGTAATCGAGGGAGCGAGAATCGAGGGCGATTCCATAATCGTCTCCGTAAGGCCCAGGAGGGCCGCGCCGAGGTGCCCGGTGTGCGGGCGGCGCTGCG
>ENA-OQCS01001345-OQCS01001345.1-human-gut-metagenome-genome-assembly--contig:-NODE-1345-length-12779-cov-4.292839_pt1 | contig 12779 bp, 14 predicted proteins | sample MGYA00242757_ERZ504575 | MGnify/ENA primary metagenome ERZ504575 (study PRJEB26092, sample SAMD00036297) | human gut metagenome | host: Homo sapiens | study: EMG produced TPA metagenomics assembly of...
TCATCACACCGATAATAATTCCAAGCATGGTTAAGAATGATCTTAATTTTGTTGAACATATAGAAGTAAATGCCATTTTAATTGCTTGTGTAATCTTCATATTCTGCCTCACCTCCTGAATCTTTTATGATCTTTCCATCGCTAATCTGTACCTGTCGCGGTGCTTCCATTGCCACATTGTTGTCATGTGTGATCAATACGATCGTATTTCCTTCTTCATGAAGGTTGTGTAGCAACATCATGATCTCTTTCCCTGATCTAGAATCTAAATTCCCAGTTGGTTCGTCGGCAAGGATCAGGATGGTTCCCCAACTAACGCTCTTGCGATCGCAACCCTTTGCTGCTGACCTCCGGAAAGCTGATTGGTTTGTGATTCATTCGTTTTTCCAAACCTACTGCTTTTAAAGCTTTGACTGCTTTTTCTCTTCGCTTCTTTGTCGGCATTCCTTGATAGATCAGCGGAAGTTCTACATTCTCCAGTGCGGAGAATTTTGGCAGCAGATGGAACTGTTGAAAGATAAATCCAATCTTTTTATTGCGGATCACTGATAATTCTTTTTCTTTACATTTTAAAATGTCTGTTCCATCCAGTGTTATTTCTCCAGAATCTGGGCGGTCAAGGCATCCAAGCATATTCATAAATGTTGATTTCCCGCTTCCTGACTGTCCGATGATCGCCACAAACTCATGCTCCTTGATCAAAAGTGACACATCATCCAATGCATGAACTTCTTCTCCGCCAAGAAGATAAGTTTTCTTTAAATTTTTCACGGATATCATGAAGATCACCTCCTACTGTTTTCCACCATATGGCATTCCACCGCCTTGCTTATTTCCACCTTGCATTCCACCACCGGATGGTGCATCCATTCCGCCTTTCATATTGGATTTTTCATCAGAGCTGCTACTGCTTCTTGTGATGGTCTTAATCTGATCTCCTTCGCTGACTCCTGATGTGATTTGTGCATAAGTATCATTGATGATCCCTGTCTCTACTTTGGTCTGTATTCCATTTTCGTTGCCATCCATTACGACTGTTACATAACTTTCCCCGTCTTTTGTCTGAATCGCTGATACTGGGACTAAGACTGCATTTTCTGCTTTGGCTGTTGTGATCGTTGCTGTGACACTCATGGATGGCAAAAGGTCAGCTGCATTACTTAACTGAATCGTGACTGGATATGTTGCAACTCCATCACTTGTTGATCCAACTTTCGATACTTTTGTTACTTTCCCTGTAAATGTCTTATCTTCCACTGCATCTGCTGTTACTGTAACACTCTGGCCTTTCTTGACACTTTTGATATCTAATTCATCAACATTGATCGTTACTTTATAACTGCTTGTTTTCAGTACTTTGCATACACTCTGGCCTTTACTGATCGTTTTTCCTTTTGTGATCGTGCCACTTACGATTCCATTATATTTTGATGTAACTGTCAGGTTACTTCTTTCTGTTTTCAAGGTGGATAACTTCATTGTCAGATCTTTATATTTTCATACATTACTTGCATAATCATCATCGGATGAATCACTATCTTCGATCGTATCTTCTAGAGTTTCAATCTGGCTTTCTAACTGTGTGATCGAATCTTCCAGATCAGAGCTTGTAAGCTTAGCGATCACATCTCCTTTTTTGACTGTCGCTCCGTCTTTTTTAAGAACTGACTGTACAGTGACATCACTGGAAAATGTGACATTTTGCGTTGTTGCTTTTACAGAACCACTTCCTTCTACTGTCTTTTCAATCGTTCCTGTTGTTGCTTTCTGTGTCTGTACCGTTTTTTGTGGCTGCTTTTTCTGGAAGAAGAATTTATAAATTCCAAATCCTCCGCCACCAAGTAATGCTAAAATGATCACAATACAACATAGTTTATGATTCTTTATTTTTGATATCATATTTTTCTTTTCCATATATGCCTCCAATTCATGTGCTGTTTTTGATTTTCTGTTTGTTATTGTAGAAAATCTTTTTGAACATCTCATGATAGTTTTATGAATAGTACGTGATAATGTTATGAACATTTTGTAACTTGAAAACACTGGAATTTCCACATTTTTCGTGCTATCTTGTAGATAACAAACTTGTAGTTAGGAGTTATGATCATATGAATTGGCATGGAAAACGTTATTATTCGTTTGATAGTTTTTTAAAGAATTATTTTGGTGAGAAAATTTATAAAATATCCTTAGATGGTGGTTTTACCTGTCCAAACAGAGATGGAACACTTGGAACTGGTGGTTGTATCTTTTGCAGTGAGGGCGGTTCCGGGGATTTTGCTTCTTCAGCTGCTTTGTCTGTGACAGATCAGATCACCGCTGGAATTGAGATGGTTTCTAGAAAGATCGAGAATGGGAAGTATATTGCTTATTTTCAGGCTTTTACGAATACTTATGGTCCGATTGAAAAACTGGAAACTTTGTATATGGAAGCGGTCAATGATCCGCGAATCGTTGCTCTTGCGATCGGTACCAGACCGGATTGCCTGCCTGCCGAGGTTTTGGAACTTTTAAATCAATTAAATAAGATCAAACCTGTGTTTGTGGAACTTGGTCTGCAGACGATTCATGAAGAGACCGCTTCTTTTATCCGGCGTGGGTACCTTTGTCTTGTTTTGATGAAGCAGTTATGAATCTTCATAAGATCGGTGTATTGACTGTTATTCACCTGATTCTTGGGCTTCCTGGTGAAACGGATGATATGATGCTTGAGTCAGTTCGTTATCTGAATCACCTTCCGATTCAGGGGGTTAAATTTTCTATGCTGCATATTTTGAAGAATACGGATCTGGCTGATCATTATGAGGAACATCCCTTTGATGTGTTTACTTTGGAGTCTTATGTTGATCTGATTTTGAAATGTATTGAAAATCTGAGTCCTGAGATCGTGATTCATCGATTAACTGGAGATGGACCGAGAGATTTGTTGATTGCTCCTGAGTGGAGTGTTTATAAGCGAAAAGTTTTGAATAGGATTGCGCATGAGATGAAGGTGAAGGATGTTTGGCAGGGGGATTTGTTGTAGATTTTGATTTGCCAATTGTTTATGATATCTCAAACAACTGTTTTCAAAATCTGGGATTTCTTCCGACAAATCTCATACCATCATCCTTTTTGCTAATTGCCTAATTACTAATCGAACAATTAGTAATTAGGTAATTATAACATACTTTAAAATTTTCAATCAATAACTTTGCATAATTCTTTGTTGATTTATTTTACCTTAACCGTCACATATTTCACCGCTTTCTGATACTTCGATGTTTTTGCTGCCGTGATCCGGATCTTGTATGTTCCTTTCTTGGCTTTCTTCTTTAATGTAACTTTTCCACTCTTAGTTACGGTCATACATTTTTTTGCTTTCTTTGGATATTTAGTCACTTTATAGGTCAGTTTTGCTTTCCCAAAAGATCTCGCTTTTAGGTTAAATGTTGCCTTTTTACGTTTTAATTTTTTTGCCTTGTAAGTTTTTATTTTTGCTGTTTTTATTATCTGTTTCTTTAATTTTAATGGTTTTACGATATTGGGTTTGATTACTTCTGGTTTATTTTGTGCGTTATTTTCAGTGAAATTATTGCCACTTTCATTGCCATTCCCTTTATTATCTTCTCCCTGGTCTGGGATTTCAGGATCTTTCTTATCAAGTTCCTCTACTACAAGATCAGAACCTTTGACTTCTTCTTTCTCATCAACGATATCTGCTGAAAAATCAACATATTTTGTTACCTTAACGTTATTTCCCTTATCATCAAATTGAATGGATGTGTTTGTGTTGTTATCTAAAATCGTACTGTTTCCCTGCACTTTGGCATTGATCTCTACAATTCCTTCCTCGGAATTCTTGGATTGCATCGCAGCTGACAGATTATAATGATCTCCTTCCACTTTGATCTTCCCAGAAGTGATCGTTACTTTGTCTGCTCCATCGGCGGTTACTGCATATTCCTTGTTGTTATCATCACAAAGGAACTGGCAACCTTCCTCTGCTTTCGTCAATTCAAATGAATTGCTTGCCGCCACTCTAAGATTCCAGATTGGATGCTCACTTTCCCAATCGCTTTGTTCGCAGGAATAAACTTTCATATCTCCTGTGTAATTGTTTCCATCGTATTCGAGATACTTTCCTTCTGCATTTTGTAATCGGAATCGCTTATTTGCTGATATCTGAATCGTCGTCTGATCCTGATATGCTGATGCCGCCATCCTGCTTTTCATTTTTAAGTCTGGATCCCGCCATTATATATTTTATCAACGCCATAATAGTTCAGGTTCTTCCACAGATCTTCTACACATACATCATCAAATCTTGAATTTGAATCTGCAAAATGGAAGCTCTTGAAATCAGAAGAGACTTTCATTGTCAGGTATCCCCCGTAACTTCCAGGGTGATAAGAATTTTCATCATAGATCGTAATCTCATGATTTCCATCCGTGTCCTTCTTATAACCACAAACAACAACACTATGTCCGCCCTCTGGTATCATGAAGGAGAAAACAAATGGTTTTTTCACTCTTTTTGCATACTGGGCTTCTGCTACAAATTTCTTAAGAAAAAGTTTCCAGATCTCCATTTCCCCAACCTGAATTTTTACTGATTCCATACGTTGAGCTTCCACTGTCCAGACACTGTGTCATCTGATAATATAAGATCATGTCTTTCATTTTGGAATTCTCATATGGGCTTCCCAGCGTCCAATAATCATGTGCGCCACTTGTAATATCATCAAAATCAATATAACCTTGGTTCCATAACACATACTCAAAGCGATCCCATGACATACACCTGTATGTTCTCCATGAAAATACGTGATCATTCTCCATTTACTCTGAAAATCGCTACACTGCTTTACCAATTTATTTAGATATACAGGATTTGAAATGAAAGCTCTCATCCCTATATGCTTAAACTGATTCGTATCCTTACCTGTTTTAAAGTAACTAGACATTCCTCCTTCGATCACTTCTCCATGGAATTGATCTTCATCCAGATAAAATGCGGCTCTTACTCCATGATTCGAATTATTTGCTCTTGCATGTGTGATTCTGTTTGCTCCTATTGATCGTGCTACATTTTCGTAAGATTGTCCTGTGTTACAAGGCAGTCTTAGCCAGTAGGAATCGTCCGGAGCCATATAATCCAAACCAATATTATTGGTTCCCATCAGCAACTGCTCTGGTCCTATCAAGAAGAACTGATCCGTTGTATTCTCATACCATTTATCGGTTGCCTCTGCTAAAGTTTCAAACAGCTTACGATGGTATCCATTTGCATCAAAATCAAATTTGGAAGATCCTCCATCCGCTTTGTCTGCATCCAGATTATTCAAATATGTTTTCTGTGTGACCGTCTTTACACACTGAAGCTCTGAATCAGTAAAAGAAGATAAAAATCCCTGTTCTTCATCATAAGCATCCTCTCCATCAAGATTTGCTGCGGAAGGTACAGATCGATTGCTCCAATCAACCTCTCCGGCAGAATTCATCCAATGTCTCAAGGCTTATTCTGTCCAGCGATTGGATCCTCTTTCAGCCCTGATGTGGTTTTTATACCCGGAATATTTTGCATCATAACTCTTCTTACACAGGATTTGATCACTCAGAATCAATTTTCCATTTGAATCCTCTCCGATGCATCTCCATTTTATCTTCTTACCTTGATAAGTTCCAAGGTAAATATAATCTCCAATATTTACTTTGCTGTCCCCAGCATGTACTATTTTGTTATTCACAGGCAGTAACGTAAATACCATACTGAATACGACCAGTAATGTTAAGATTTTGCTGATGATTCTCTCTTTCATTGCTTTTCCTTTCCTCATATTTTCTGAACTACTACTTTACATCTCTTTTTACAACACACCGTTTCTTGTAAAAAGAAATCCCATAGCAGATCACCTCATCATAACTATCCTCAAATTCCTTTGCATACATCCTATGATTGATCTGCTGAATAGCTTTTTCGCAATCCTCTTCTAATTTCTTCACTTCTTTTGAATATTTCGCTTCAAAAACTGCAACCTTTCCTTCATATTCATTAAAAATAACAATATCACTTCGACCTTCTCCATGTTCTTTATTCGATTCAACACTATATCCAGCCCCAGCAAATATTCCTGCAAGAAATGCATGATAAAAATCTTCTCTATAATCATGATAACTGATCGTTATTCGCAACAACCTGCTGATCTCCTGTGTCAAAGTCTGCTCATCACCATTCAATACTGCATCAAATAAATGCTTTCGATCTTGTAATTTCGCTGTATCACTAAACCAATCCTGTACTGTTGTCTCAAAAATCTCTCGTATCTCTTTGTTAGGAATCTTCAATGTGATCTTTCCATCTGCACTTTCCTTCTCTTCCTTATCTCTTGTCAGATATCCTGTTAAATACAAAATACTCCAAAAATTCTCTTCTGACGAATGTAAATAATCATACGTAAGATTTTCTTCTATTTTCTGATCAATCGTGTCTCCTGCCATCAATTTTTCCATCTTTTTTTGAATTCCGCTGCCTGCGTAGTCTATGAAAGATCGTATGATCGCATTATCACTTGTATTCTTCCAGTAACTTGCTGGCTTCATGTCTGGATCGATCCGTAGATCTCTTACATAGTTCATAACATCCCATGGACAATATACATCGATCTTTCCAAAATTATACCCATCATACCATTCTTTGATTTCTTTAAAATGCTCTTGCAGTCCAATATCTTTTAAGATATCTTTTACTTCCTGATCGGTAAATCCAAAATATTCATTTAAATGTGTTGCTATGATCGTATCTGAGATAAATTATTGGTTCCTGTAAATATACTTCCTTTGCAATTTTCAAGCAACCTGTAACTACTGCGAACTGAAGATGAGAATTATCTTTTAGAGATGTGCTCATCATCGTTTCATCACATCCAGCATTTCTTTATAGTATCCATTGCTGCTTGCTTTCGCTAATGGTACATCATATTCATCCAATAATAAAATAACCGGCTTTCCGTAATGCGCATTCATCATTCTTATGATGGTAGCCACACTAATTTTTATCAAATCTTCTGACAAATTTTCTTCACTTATATCTTGTAACTTTAAAAAGATCTTCTTATCATTCTCATTTACCTTATCGCTATCTGATAAATAATCATGCTCATTGCAGATCCATGAAATCTGATTTCTTAACATCTTCATAGCTGATTTAAAATTCAATCCATCCACATCTTTGAAGGAAATAAATAATGTTGGATACTGATTCATCCATTTTTGACATAATTCTATATCTCTTGAGATCTTCAGATCTTCAAATAGTTTCCTGCTGTCTTTTCGTATATCAAAGAAATACGCCAACATACTCATGCCGATCGTCTTTCCAAAGCGTCTTGGTCTCGTGATCAATGTAACTTCTGCGATTCTTGATTCCAGTAATTCTTTGATCAAATTCGTTTTATCTACATAATAATATTCATTTTGTCTTAACTTATGAAAATCAGAAATTTCTACTGGTAATTTCACATTGTTCATTGCCAACACCACCTTCTTAGATTTTATCTAATAACAAAACAGCCTCTTCCATTTGCTTTAGCTTCATATAAGATCTCATCGGTCTTTGTCAGAAGTTCCTTGATCGTTTTTGGATATTTAAAACGATATACTCCTATACTGCAGCTTACTGTGACTTCCTTCTGAATTCCTGAGATATTTTGAAAGAATTGTTCCAGTTCCTTCTCTAACACTTCCTGGCTCATCTCTTCTTCGATCATCACAGCAAACTCATCTCCACCAACTCTTCCGACTGCTCCATACGGCTCAAATTGTTCTTTTAAAAACATCGCAAATTTCTTTAAGGTTTCATCTCCTGCTATATGTCCCAGTTTATCATTGATCTGCTTAAACCAATCCACATCCAAGAATAAAAACCATCCTTGATGGCCATGAATCCTCTGATCACTTTGAATATTTGGGCAATGCTGCAAAAACAGTCTTCTTCCCATCACCCCAGTAAGGGAATCAATCTCTATTGTTCTTGTTACATGAACTCTGTGCTGTTTCAACATATATGTAGACCGATTTGCAAAAATATCCAGTAGAAAATATCGCTATACAAATGATCAAAAAACCGATCCCTGATGATATAGCGACTATCTTAGAAGACAGATATGGATCATCCAAAGATTGATTTACCGCATCCTTGTATTTTTGAATGCGTTCCTTGTGATAAATCTTATATGCCACCTCTACCCAGAAAAGACAACATAGTGCAATAAGTGCATCATTGATCCCCATATGAAATGTTGACATTCCGGTATAGCCAAGCTGTGGAAAACAGGCTCCCATAACAATGAACACTAAGAAAGCATGTATCCACTGTGAGATCAAAGAAAGGATCCAGATTCCTATTTTCTCATACTTCGTCCTTTTATGAGGGAAAACAGATATCCGATCACAAAGCCAAACAGAACTCTTGAGCCAACGCTTAGTAAAATGCTTCCCTTTGTTTTGCTTCATATCTCTAATTTTCCTTTGCTTTGGGGATTCTTCTTTGCTTACTTACATCATATCATAAAAACAAAGTATCAACGACACCTGAATGCCCAAAATCAAAGGTATCCCTAATCTAAAATACCATTTTCTTGTCTTATGATGAAATACTGTCATACCAATCATTGCCCCAATGGAGCCTCCGATCAGTGCAAGTATGATCAATTTTTTCTCTCTGACTCTCCACTGTCTTGTCATCGCTCTCCATTTGTCTAGTCCATACAATGCAAATGTTATAACGTTGATCATGATCAGATATAAGTGAATATATGCTGATTGCATTTGTAGGTCTCCTCCCATTCGAAATCCTTAAGGTTTATGGTAATTCTCTGTATATTTCTACTTTCCAATAACCGCTCCTTGCTGATCCATGTCTTGTTAGCATTCCATATCCTTTTAGTTTCTTAATATTACTCTCTATACTTCGACTTGAAACCCCTATTTGTTCTGCTATTTTTCTAGCTGAACATTGATTATCCTCAGATAAAATTTCAAGAATCTGTTTTTGAATATCAGTTATTCTACCATTTTTTATTTCTATCTGATCTTTCTCCGATTTTTCTCCGAACTTTCTCCGAACTTTCTCCGAACTTTCTCCGAATCTTTTCTGATTTTTCTCTAATTTTTCTTCATTTTTTCTCTCGAGTTCATCAATGCTATCATTTTGTGGATTATCATATGAATAATCTTCATTTAATGGCACAATAATCCTAAATACATCCCCTTCTACAAATTCTGGTTCTTCTCCTGAATAATATTTCGAATACTTAAATATATTTCTCACTCCTGAACCTAATCGATCTGACCATCCTATATTTCTAAAAAATGAAGCAATAATAGGATTCTTTGGATTTGGTTCCATATTATCAGGTGTAATAATTCCATCTCCTGATGACCGATTCGCATTTTCTGTATACATCCTATCTTTTTCTATTACAAATTTAGCTGTATATGAACTCGTAAATTCTCTATGAATTAATGTATTTGCAATCATTTCCCTGGTTATAATATTCCTCAGATTTTTTCGTTCCACCCCTTCTATAAAAAATTTATCAGGCAAATGTTTTCTTCCAAATTCCATTAATTGATCGTAACTTTCTATTAAGTTTGTTCTAATGATTTCTCGATCATCGTAGCGATCCACATTAACTCTTCTTACCAACGCATCCGTTTCATAAGCTGGGCAAATATCCATGATCAGATCATCTTTTCCCAATAACATAACTGCTGCCAGATTATATCCACTTTCTCCTGTCGCTCTGTCCTTTCCATATAATCCCGCACTTCTCAATAATTCCTCATCACTCATACTTTCCCAACTATGCAAACCTTCTATATTATTTGTTGCCATTTTTCTAATTCGTGGCAATAAATCTAATCTAAAATCTTCCAGTGAAATATAAGGATAAATCTGTTTCTCTGTAAACCTATTCTGTTTTCTAATATACATCATTGCAAGTTGAGCTGTTGCAGTAACTTTTACATCTGCATCATCTACTCTGTCATAAACTTCCTTTTTGAAACTGTGTACTTCTGCGCTGACTGGTATATGAATATGAATGATCGTTTTTCCTTCATACTTTATAATTTCCGGTGATAGATATATGGTTGGAGTAAACATATTGGGATTACTGATAATCTTTATAAAATTTTTTACCATATCTCCTGCTGCATTTTCAGGAACTCCACAAACAGTCCCATCGTCTTCTACTCCAAGGTAAATATCTCCACCAAAACGATTCAGAAAGGAGCATACACTTTGATATACATCATTTTCTATTCGGTTGCTGCATCTTTTAAATTCTACTGCTATTGTTTCACCTATCTGCAATATGGTTCTTAATTTTTCTTGATCCATAGTGTGTATTCACCTCTCCTTTTTTTATTTGTTGACATAAAATATATCAAATGTTAGTATATTAATAAAGAAAGGTGCTACCGATGACGGTTTACCTGATGATTAATACGTTATAAAAATAACCGCTTAACTTTCCAGGCTAGGGTGGTTATTTTTCTGTCTTGACATTATGCTTTCCACGACTGTAACCAAGACCATAAAATGTCACACACAGTGATATCACTGCGATTAAGTTATCTATCGTTAGCATAATTTCAAGTCCCCTTTCCGTCAGATTTCTCTCCTTCAAGAGATTCATCTATGTAATCGGGGCTAGAACTCCCCGTAGGAAGCAAACCGCCATTCACGTCAATGTGAAGTAACACCTAATATATATTTTAACAAGTAGTTTTATTATAATCAATATATTTACGCAGTATTCTCTTTATTTAACCTGAATTCTGTCTCTGACTAATCTCATAATCTATCTGTTCTTTCTCCGAATCTTTTTTGTCGAAATTAAGGTCTGCAAAACTTTAAGTTTTTCCCAAGAACTTAATTTATTTCCTCATAATATATGCATAAATTATCGGTACTAAATAAACTATTGGCAACACATATCTAAATTCCACATCTGGAGTAATAAGCAACAAACCAATTGATAAAATAGAAGGTAATATATATATTAGTGTATCCACTTTTTTCTTAATCAACGCTATAACCATTCCTATTATCATACTCCAAATATAAAAAAATGGTTTAAATAATATTGATATAACAGGAATACGACCTAATAATTCAATTATTGTTGTCATTGTTCTATAAATAACAGGAGGCTTTATATTAACTAATTTAAATATATCATATTTATTTAACTGATTTGAATGTTCCAAATAAACAGGCCAATAACTATAATTATCTTTAAAATCTGGTATAAAGAATCCTCTACAATTTGCAAAAGTTGCGGATACATAACTATTAGGATGTTTAAAAAACATTTTCCCCCATGTTTTAATATATTCCGTTCTCTCTTTACCAGATGCTTTCTGTTTATATCTGAATTTTACCGGATCTTGCGTATATGGATCATATAAATCTTCCAAATCATTATATGGCAATACCCTATTAATAGTTTCTGCTTCTTCTGGAGTAACTTGATTTTTATGTTCAACAACATATTTTGCTGTTTGCTGAAACATAAATCCCATCACTTCTTGCTTACTGCTCGGTGCCACATGAAATTTAGGTAATATAATACCAATAAAAACCGTAAGATAAAATACTCCTATCATTATTACCATGATTGAAGTCAAAAAGACTCTTCTTTTATATACTAATATCAAAAGTAATGCACATAAAATCACAATATAGGATCCTTGCTGTTTAGATAGTACACACATTAAAGTACATATAATCATTATTGCAACAAATCGTCTATTTTTTAATATTTTCCTTGTGTATCAACAATTCTAAATAATATTATAGAAAATAACATAATAAACGCAGAAAAAAACGCATCTTTACTCATTGTTATTTGCCATAAAGAAATAACTGGTAAAACATATAAATAAAGAATACAATCAAATATAACCTCTCATTTACTCTATGTACTATCAACTTTAATCCATATGCAATAATAATATTACTGAATATCACTTGAATCAAAATATACATAAAAAAGCCAAAATTCTGACTTCCTAATAATTCTCCTAATTTGACAAAACCGCCCATTAAATATGTAAAAAGAATCATATGATGATTCGATAAAATCGCATCTGGCATATTACTTATAGCTACAACATGTGTTTTATTCCATAATATTGCGCTATCGAACTTCCAGTATCATAAATCATTAATCCTGGATAATACGCTAATAAATATGGAATCCTAACTATAAATAACATAAGAAAAGTAGTGCTAATTTTAGCATTAATAATTTTATTTTTTATCACATTCATCTTATATCTCTTTTCAAACAATTTTCTGAATATTCTGTGTAATCTACGTCACTGACACTAATCCTACAATAAATCCATTTTTTTGAATTCTATCTATAATGGATTCACCTAAGAAATTCTTAAGGTCCCTTGAGTCTTAATTCATGAGAATGGATATATCTTATCAATCCCTTTCCGCCACAGCGGTGCGATAGCAGGCTTAATAAGATGTATTCAATCTCATACCTAGCTGTAGAAAAAACAATCGTAAATGAATTGGATTACTCTACGCCAGACAGGTGAATCAATTAGAAGCAGATTATTCATCCAACTCTGATATTTTCAAATTATATTTCTTGCGATTTCTTATTTTATATATTCCAGGCACAGCAAATGCTGCTCTTATTATTTGTTTTATTATTCCTTTACATAAATACTTACAAGCAAAAATTTTTCTATGTTTTTCTAATAAGTGTATT
>ENA-OQCS01001346-OQCS01001346.1-human-gut-metagenome-genome-assembly--contig:-NODE-1346-length-12768-cov-2.207737_pt1 | contig 12768 bp, 24 predicted proteins | sample MGYA00242757_ERZ504575 | MGnify/ENA primary metagenome ERZ504575 (study PRJEB26092, sample SAMD00036297) | human gut metagenome | host: Homo sapiens | study: EMG produced TPA metagenomics assembly of...
GCGGGATAACCTTCCGCATATTTATTGGTCAAGGGACTGCCCATAGCCGCCATGACTGCCTTGCTACCCAGTTCTCGGAAGCGATCAGTTCAATATGACTGTTCTGACGATTCTCCTCGTCGATAATGGCCTGTGCACCTCGGGATCAACTTTTTTTACTTCATCCAATGATACATGCCTCATTCCTCCTTATGTTACGTTAATTCGCTAAACTTATGGTTTAGTATAGCATAGAACTTTTTAATTGCAAAGATGGAAAATGAACAATGTTGGCAGAAGCCCCTGAGTGTGTTAGAATAAACTTTAGTTACATCCTTACGAAAGATGAGGTATCCTCATGTATCATATTATTATCAATCCAGCCTCCCGCTCCGGCAGAGGTGCGAAGATCTGGTCTGAACAGATCGAACCTGCTCTGAAAAAAGCGATGCCGTATATCAGACCTATTTTTCCCAAAAAGCCGGAGAAGTAAAGCATCTGGCTGCACAGATCACCGCAAAATATAAAGACGATCCTGATTTAAAGCTCATTGTCCTAGGTGGAGATGGCACGGTGAACGAAGCCCTGCAGGGAATCGCTGATCCTCCAAAGTAATCCTGGGTTACATTCCCACCGGCTCCAGCAACGATCTGGCCAGGGATCTCGGCATCCCCAAAGAGCCGAAAGCAGCCCTTGATCTGATCCTTCGGAATGCTGCTCCCAGAGTCATGGACTTAGGAAGACTTACTTATCTCGATGAGGATCAGCCGGAAGAATCCCGGCTGTTCGCTGTCAGCTGTGGAATCGGCTTTGACGCAGCTGTCTGTGCAGAAGCCATGCATTCCCCCATCAAGGATACCATGAACCGGATCGGTCTTGGCAAGCTGACGTATTTAGGAATCGCCTTAAAGCAGCTGATCACCGCACGCAAGGTCTCCTGTACCCTGACCATCGAAAACGCAGTAAACGGAAAGCAGACCGCATTCCAGCTACCCCGCTTTTTGTTTGTAACCTGTATGAGTCATCGCTATGAAGGCGGCGGATTCATGTTCTGTCCTCCCGCCACGGATAATGACGGCGTATTGGATCTGTGCTGCGTTGGCAATATTTCCAAAGTACTGGTCCTGCTGGCTCTTCCCACCGCTTTTTTCGGTAAACACTATTTCGTAAAGGGGATCGATGCTTACACAGCCACACAGATGTCTATCACTGCCTCCGCTCCCCTATGGGTACATACGGACGGCGAAGTAACCAGGAAAAGCTGTGGATTCCGGGTGGAATGTCTTCCCGGCGCCATTCGCATGATCACTCCCGAAGTGAAATAAACACACTCTAAAGATTTTCTTAAGAATGCTTAAGTATTCCAAAAAGAACTTGATTTTTTTCTTCTTGTGATTATACTAAAATTGATTTTGAAGCATAGGTTTGGTAGAGAAATGAGGTTTTTATGGAAAAGCTTAAGATCTTCTATTTAAAATATAAACATGCCGTTCCTCTTATTATATATGCCATTATTTATATGACATGGTTCGCCTGGCTGGAGAAGAATATCACCGGACACTACCGGATCATACATATGGCGGCGGATGATTACATTCCTTTCTGTGAGGTGTTCGTCATTCTTTACTTTTTATGGTTTGCCTATGTATCGGCAGTGGTCATCTACTTTTTCTTCAAAAATAAAGAGGATTACTACCGCACCTGTATTTTCCTCTTTACAGGCATGACGATCTTCCTGATCGTATCCACTCTGTGGCCCAACGGACAGCACCTTCGTCCCGCGGTGATGCCCAGAGACAATATCTTCACCCGCATGGTAGCCGCTCTGTACCGGACAGACACACCTACCAACCTGTGGCCCAGCATTCATGTATATAATTCCCTGGGTGCACATTTTGCGATCATCCGCAGTAAATGCTTCGAGAAGAAAAAGGGCATCCGCATCGGATCCCTGATTTTGGCTTCTTCGATCATCATGGCAACCATGTTCATCAAACAGCACTCCGTCTTCGATGTGCTCACCGCTTTCGTTATGGCGGCTGCGATGTACACCCTGGTATATCGTTACGACCTGCTGATCGCAGTCAGAGAGTTCCGCAACAAGAGAAAAGCAAAACCGCAGATCGGTTAAGGAATTGAATTTCTTGAGACAAAAATGCAACGGCAAATTCACCGTTGCATTTTTTTATGATCACACCTGGTATGCTCACCGTTTTGGTCTGAATGATCACAGTACTTCTTCACTCTTTTTCAATGCGGAAGCAATGACCGCATCCATATCATAATAGCGGTATTCCGCCAGTCTTCCTCCGAAGATCACATTCTGCTCGGCATCTGCCAGCTTCTTATACTCTGCATACAGAGCACCGTTTTTCTCATCATTTACCGGATAATAAGGTTCATCTCCCGGTTTCCACTCGGAACTGTACTCTCTGCTGATGACTGTCTTCGGGAGATCCTGTCCCTGTTCGTCCTTGCCGAACTCGAACCATTTATGTTCAATGATCCGGGTCCAGGGAGTCTCACGGTCTGTGTAGTTCACTGCCGCATTGCCCTGGAAGTTCGGAATATCCAGCGCCTCTGTCTCGAATCTTACAGATCGATATTCCAATGCTCCCAGTGAATATCCGAAATACGCATCGATGGGGCCGGTATAGACGACTGTTTCCGCCAGTCTGTCCAGTTCCTCCTTCTGCTCCAGATAATCTGTATTCAGACGTACTTCTATACCTTCTAACAAATGCTCCACCAGCTGCGTGTAACCGCCGATGGGAATGCCCTGATACAGAGCGTTGAAGTAATTATTATCAAAGGTCAGTCGAACCGGAAGTCGCTTGATGATAAATGCCGGAAGATCCTTACAATCACGTCCCCACTGCTTCTCTGTATAACCCTTGATCAGCTTTTCAAAAATGTCTCTTCCCACCAGGGAAATTGCCTGCTCTTCTAAGTTCTTCGGCTCCGTGATACATGCTTCTTTTTTCTGTTCTTCGATCTTCGCCGCTGCTTCCTCAGGCGTTACCACACCCCACATTTTATTAAACGTATACATGTTAAAGGGCAGGGAATACAGTTCTCCACGATAGTTTGCCACCGGGGAATTGGTGAACCGGTTGAACTCTGCGAATCTCGTAATATACTTCCACACCTTCGTATCATTGGTATGAAAAATATGCGCACCGTATTTGTGGACATGGATCCTTCCACTTTTTCCGTGTAAATATTACCCGCACATTGGGACGCTTGTCGATCACCAGAACCTTTTTCCCTCTGTCAGCCGCTTCTCTCGCGAACACTGCTCCGTACAGACCGGAACCGACGACCAGATAATCGTATTTCATAGTTTCTATATGTTTCCTTTCTCACAGACACATTTAGACACATTTCTGTACTAATATGATTCCCGTTTTGCGTTACTGCTGCGTAGCAGCCTTCTGTCCGAAGACACGCTTCAGTACAAGCAGTGTCGCCAGTGTCAGCAGAATACCGATCACCAGACAGATCACCACATTCTGTACAAATCCGGCAATGATATAGTTCACGAACGAGATTGCTGCCACAGTCAGTACGTAAGGAACCTGGGTGGATACATGGTTGATATGATTGCACTGTGCCCCTGCGGAAGCCATGATCGTGGTATCGGAGATGGGAGAACAATGGTCACCCATAACAGCACCTGCCAGACATGCAGACACACCGATGATGATCAGATGCTCTGCTCCGGGTACGATGGCTCCGGTAGCAGGATCGGTAAATACGCCGGTTACAATAGGGATCAGGATACCGAAGGTTCCCCAGCTGGTGCCGGAAGCAAAAGCTAAGAAGCACGCTACCAGGAAGATGATCGCGGGAAGCATATTGGTCAATCCCGAAGATGCACCCTGCATCAGACCTGCACATAGACATCCGCACCTAACAGTCCGGTCATGGTCTTCAGGGTAACGGCAAAGGTCAAGATCAGCATGGCAGGTACCATAGCGATAAAGCCCTGAGTCAGACAATTCATGGCCTCCTTAAAGGATACCAGTCTTCTACACATATAATATACGATAGCAAACAGCAACGCGATCAGAGATCCCCAGGGAAGTCCTACAGAAGCATCGGTAGCACTGAAGGCATCGATGAATCCCACACCTTCGAAAAATCCGCCGACATAGATCATACCAACGACACAGCAGATGATCAGTACGATCACAGGGATCAACAGATCATATACTTTTCCTCTCTCAGAACCTTCGGTGCATTGTCCGCATTGGTCACGCGTTCTCCCTCAGTGAACAGGTCACCCTTTTCTCTGGCATTACGCTCATGCTTAGCCATAGGACCGTAATCGAATCCCATCAGTGCCATTCCGACGACAAATACAATGGTTAACAGCGAATAATAGTTATAGGGAATCGCTCTTACGAACAGTTCGATACCGGAATACACACCCTCGTCCACCATGCCTGATACTGCTGCTGCCCAGGAAGAGATCGGTGCGATCATACAGATGGGTGCTGCCGTGGCATCAATGATATATGCAAGCTTGCACGGGAGATCTTGTGTCCATCTGTGACCGGCATCATAACGGATCCTACGGTCAGACAGTTGAAATAGTCATCCACGAAGATCAGAACACCTAATAAAAAGGTGGCAAGCAGTGCTCCCGCTCTGGTCTTTACATGCTTTTTCGCCCATTCACCGAAGGCCGCAGAGCCTCCTGCCTTATTCATCAATGCCACCATGGTTCCCAACAGGATCAGGAACATGAAGATACCGATGTTCCATGCATCCGCAACGGAATTGATGAATCCTTCGTTGATCACTGTGTCCAGCGTCGCGATTGGTGAAAATCCGGTATAGATCAGCGCTCCCGTGACGATACCGATAAACAGTGATGAATATACTTCCTTTGTGATCAGTGCCAGTACAATTGCTACCACCGGCGGTAGTAATGCCCAAATTGTTCCGTACATAATTTTGCCCTCTCTCGTAGTTTTTTCGCAGTTTCTGCAATTATTTCACTATCTCTAACTTTATGGCAAACCTTTTGTCCTGTCAATAAATTTTTGCAAATTAACGCATTAACACGATAGCTTATTTATCATTTTTACTCTTTTTCGCTTTAAATCGCTAAATTTTCTTGCATCTGCGGGGATTCTGTTCTATAATAGGCAAAGAAATTTAGCAGAAAGGACGTGCCCCGCGCACGATGGAATACTATGAGTTTCGAATTCATCAAAAAACTTCCCACTCCTGCGGAAATACGTAAGGAGCTGCCTCTTCCGGCAGAATTAGTCAAGATCAAAGAAGAAAGAGACGCCGAGATCCGAGATGTCCTCACCGGTAAGAGTAATAAATTTCTGGTGATCATCGGACCCTGCTCTGCTGACAATGAGGATTCCGTATGCGATTATGTAACCGCCTTGCAAGAGTTAACGAACAGGTGAAGGATAAGCTGATCCTGATCCCCAGAATCTACACCAACAAACCCCGCACTACCGGTGAAGGCTACAAAGGTATCACTAGCCAGCCCGATCCCGAGAAGAAGCCTGATTTTCTGGCAGGACTGATGGCCATGCGTAAAATGCACATCCGTGCGATCCAGGAGACAGGGCTGACTGCGGCAGATGAAATGTTATACTGAGAACTGGGGTTATGTATCCGACATCCTCTCCTATGTGGCAATCGGCGCCCGTTCCGTAGAGGATCAGCAGCACCGTCTGACCGTCAGCGGTTTTGATGTAGCGGCAGGTATGAAGAATCCAACCAGCGGAGATTTCTCTGTAATGCTGAATTCCGTATATGCAGCACAGCATCCCCATTCCTTTATTTATACCGGCTGGGAAGTAAATACCCATGGAAATGATCTGGCTCACACCGTGTTGCGTGGTGCTACCAACAAGCATGGTGCCAACATTCCCAACTACCACTATGAAGATCTGATCCGTCTGTGGGATATGTATGAAAAAATGGATCTGAAGAATCCTGCCTGCGTGATCGATGCGAACCATTCCAACTCCAACAAGCAGTTCAAAGAACAGATCCGAATCACCAAAGAAGTCATGCACAGCCGCAAGCTGAGTTCCGATCTCCATCAGCTGGTCAAGGGCGTTATGATCGAGAGTTATATCGAAGAAGGTAACCAGAAGGTGGGGGCCGGCTGTTACGGTAAGTCCATCACAGATCCTGCCTGGGTTGGGACGATACAGAGCGTCTGATCTACGATATCGCAGAGTACGAATAAGACGAACCCTTTTTTAAAAAAATTGCAGGAAGCCTTTGAATAACACAGGATTCACAAACGCTTCCAACACACATCCGAGAACCAGTACTCCCAAAATGAGCACCGGTTTTCCCAGTTTACCGGGCAGGGACTTTTTTTCCCTGCCCGGTTATATTATGATAAAAATAAATACTTCTGTAAATATCCTCGCACCACTGAAGCAGCATCACCATTGCAGGTACATAACACAGATAGTGAGGAAAAATTCCAACAATACATAACAAAATCCCCTTGATTCCATAACGGCAGGTCGCAGTACCTAAGAATAATCCAAGGGAAAAGCCATATTTTACTGTCATCCCACCACAGAATAACAATCCCAGGTACGTCGTGGCCATGAGAACCAGTGCAATGAAATCTTTGCCTCTTTTACACAGGACGTACCAGAAGAGAACCTTGTTGTCCACGGCCATGTATTTCATATGATACAAAGTATCCTCATCCAGCATTCCCATATTCTTCAGGAAAGTGCCTTTTCCCCAATATACGATCAGAAACCCCACTGCGAATCCGATCACAAACAGAAAACGAAGCGGCAGCTTTCCCACCGGTACGATAGACTTATCCCATTTCATGAAAATTCCCATCTCTACGCCACGCAATGTTATGTTAATATATGCGGACAACACAGGGAATCATTCCTGAACCGTAACAACTAAAAAACAATCCGCCACACAGATTCTATCCATGGAGCGGATTGCCTACCTCAACGTACTGACTATTTACTTAAGTATTTCGATGCATATGTCAGAATGCCGCAAATCGTCTTGGCATCCTGAATCTTACAGTCATAGATCATTTGTTTTAATTCCTCTACGGAATATGCCTCTACATTGATAAATTCATCTTCATCCAGATGCTGGCTCCCTCTGTCTTTCAGGTCTAACGCCAGATAGATGTCGATTTTCTCATTACAGAAAGCTACTGTGGTATAGATGGAAGTCAGCAGTTCCACATGATCGGTATGATAGCCGGTCTCTTCCTGCAATTCCCGCATGGCTGCCTGATCCGTAGGTTCTTCTCTGCCATTCAGTCCGCCGGCCGGAATCTCCAGAGTCTCCCGCTCCAGCGCATTACGATACTGCCGCACCATGAGAAGTTTACCGTCTTCTCTTACTGCAACCACAGCTGCTGCGCCTTTATGATCGATCAGATCCCATTTTGCAATGTTACCGTTGGGAATCTGCATGGTGTCCTGATAATAATCAATGATCGCACCTTTTGCAACCAGTTCCCGTTTGATACGCCTGAATTCTTCCATGACCCGTTATTCCTTCTTTTATTTATCCTCGAATCTGTTATTTGTTCTCCAGTAATTTGTCCACACTTACCATCTTGACACACAGTACGAACAGATCCGTTGCCATTGCCATCTCTTCCGGTGTCGGGAAGGAAGGTGCGATACGGATATTGGAATCTTTGGGATCCTTCTTATAAGGGAAAGTAGCGCCTGCCCCCGTCAGAGTCACACCTGCTTCCTTACATTTTGCCGCAATAGCCTTGGCACAACCATCCATCGCATCAAAGGAGATAAAATACCCACCGTTGGGTTTTGTCCAACTGCCGATACCAAGTCCACCCAGTTCCTCATCCAAAACCTTCAATACTGCCTCAAATTTTGGACGCATGATTGCCGCATGCTTCTTCATATGTTCACGAATACCGTTAATATCCTTAAAATAGCGTACATGACGTAACTGATTGATCTTATCGTATCCAATCGTCTGAATTGTCATGGACTTTCTCATATCATCCAGATTGGCCTTAGAAGATGCGATAGCCGCAATACCGGAACCTGCAAAGCTTACCTTAGAGGTAGAGCAGAACTCGAATACCATATCCGGATGTCCTGCCTTCTCACATTCGGAGAGAATCTCTAACAGCTGATCCTGTCTGTCATCATATAAATGATGAATTGCATAAGCATTATCCCAAAAAATACGGAAATCCGGTGCCGCCGGCGTAAGCGCTGCGAAGCGTCTTACGGTCTCATCGGAATAAGTATATCCCTGAGGATTGGAGTACTTCGGTACGCACCAAATGCCTTTGATGGCGGGATCTTCGCTGACCAGCTTCTCTACCAGGTCCATATCCGGTCCTTCGGGAGTCATGGGTACATTGATCATTTCAATTCCGAAATGCTCTGTAATTCCAAAATGTCTGTCATATCCGGGAACAGGGCACAAAAACTTTACATGCTCGAGTTTACACCAGGGGGTATTTCCCAAAATGCCATGGGTCATGGCACGGGATACCGTATCATACATGATGGTCAGACTGGCATTACCGCATACGATCACGTTCTCTGGTTTTACCTCCAGAATATCCGCCATCAGCTTCTTTGCCTCAGGAATGCCATCCAAACCTCCGTAGTTTCTCACATCCATTCCATCCTCAGCCTTCATAGCGCTCTGAGAATTCACAACATCCAGAAAATCCATTGTCATATCCAGCTGATTTACTGCAGGTTTTCCTCTGGACATATCCAGTTTCAGGCCTTTGCCTTTTGCATCTTCATATGCAGCGTTAAGCTCTGCCTTCAGTGTTAAAAGTTCTTCCTTGGTTAATTCCTGATATGCTTTCATTTCTTACCATACCTTTCTCGTCTTTCCTCGTTGGGAATACGCCTTCTTCTGTGGATGTTGGATAATCGTATACAATCATACACTCCGAATATCATACTATAAGATGACATATAACACAATAGGTAACTTTCACTTTTTTACACCCGTTTATCCATAAATTTTCATTAAAACAGCCGTTGTATGTCTCCATACAACGGCTACCTCTTACATCTTATGAAATTGTCATTTCTGACTGGTCAGTTATTTGGCGTAATCAATTACGCGGCTCTCACGGATCACATTCACCTTGATCTGTCCGGGATATTCCAATTCAGCTTCAATCTGCTTGGAAATATCTCTTGCCAACAGTACCATATCGGCATCTGAAATCTGTTCGGGCACTACCATAACACGAACTTCACGACCTGCCTGAATAGCAAAAGATTTATCTACACCTTTGAAATTGTTTGTGATATCTTCTAACTGTCTTAATCTGCTAGTATAGGTTTCCAGTGTTTCCCTTCTAGCTCCCGGTCTTGCAGCGGATATTGTATCAGCAGCTTGTACAATACATGCAATCAGGAAGTAGGCTCTACATCGCATGGTGAGATTCCACTGCGTTGATAACAGTAGCATTCTCTTTGTATTTCCGACACAATTCAGCACCCAGCTGAATATGAGAACCTTCCATTTCGTGGTCGACTGCTTTACCGATATCATGCAGCAGTCCGGCTCTCTTGGCAAGTCTCACATCCAATCCCAGTTCTGCAGCCAGCAGTCCGGACAGCTGTGCTACTTCAATAGAATGCTTTAATGCATTCTGACCATAGCTGGTACGGAATTTCATCTTACCGAGTAATCTTACCAGTTCGGGATGAATGCCATGTACGCCAACCTCGAGAGTTGCGGCTTCTCCCTCTTCCTTGATCATTACTTCGACTTCTTTCTGCGCCTTCTCTACCATCTCTTCGATTCTGGCCGGATGATACGTCCGTCCACAATCAGCTTCTCCAGCGCGATTCTCGCTACCTCACGACGAATCGGATCAAATCCGGACAAAATTACTGCTTCCGGTGTATCATCAATGATCAGGTCTACACCTGTCATGGTCTCAAGGGTGCGGATATTGCGTCCCTCACGTCCGATGATACGTCCCTTCATCTCATCATTCGGTAACTGTACAACGGAATTGTAGTCTCAGAGACATGATCTGCTGCGCATCTCTGTATTGCGTTAACCACATATTCCTTTGCTTTCTTGTCTGCTTCTTCTTTGGCCCGACTCTCCATTTCCTTGATCATCACGGCCGATTCATGCTTCACTTCATCTTCAACAATTTTCAATAAGTAGTCTTTTGCTTGTTCAGAGGTTAATCCGGAAATTCGTTCCAGTTCCTGCACACGCTGCTCATTCAGCTTGGAGACTTCTTCCTTCATTCTGCCTAGGGTTTCTTCTCTGGCTGCCAAACTTGCCTCGCGCTTCTCGATGGCATCTGCTTTCTTATCGATGTTCTCTTCCTTCTGCTGAACTCTGCGCTCATACCGCTGAGCTTCCGCTCTGCGCTCCTTGATCTCTTTGTCCAGTTCATTCTTGGTACGAATGGACTCTTCTTTGACTTCCAGGAGTGATTCACGCTTTTTGTTCTCTGCAGTCTTCAGGGCTTCATCAATAATCTCTCTTGCCTTCTCCTCTGCGTTGCCGATGGTTCCCTCCGCATTCTTCTTCAGACGGGTGGTGGTAACCTTTGCTGTGATCAGCACTGCAGCTATAATGGCAATAACAGAAACCACTAATACTATTACAATATTAGTGTCCACTACAGGAGCACCTCCTTATGAAATTTTCATTGTACATTTTGCTCTGATAATACAAATTATCGTTCAAAATAGAATGCAATTTATGTACATTCTAACAAGCAATTCACAACAGTATTAGTGTAAACTGAAAATACTCCTCTGTCAAGTACAAGTCGCAATTACTCCAAAAATAGTTCCTATATTAATACAATCTTTGTGCATTATTTCTTGCTTTTCCTGCACTATACAGTATCCTAAAAATCGTCACTGTGCATGCCTCCGATTGCCTTGCGAATGGCTTCTTGTGAGAATCCCTTTCTTGCCAGAAATGCGTATATTTTCTGTCGTTCTTTCCAGTCTGTTTCTTCCGCTGCATCATAATGTTTCTTACGAAGCAATTCCCGGATCATACTCTGTTCATCCTGTTTCCCGCCATTCTCCCTCCAGTTCTGCCAGGCTTCTTCTATCGTGGCAGAGGAAATCCCCTTGCCCTGGAGATCCTGTTCAATGCGTCTTCTGCTGCGGCTGTCTCATGATAGGTGATATAATCCACCGCATAACGAAGATCATCTATATAATGAAAGCCTGCCACATATTCTATTGCCTGCTCTATGATCTCCGGCGGATAATATCCCTGCTGTAATTTTGTCCGTAATTGTGAGGTCGTATATTCCCGCCCCTGAAGCAAATTCATAGCCCTCAGTTTTGCACGTTTAGGCAGTACCTCCTGCATAATGGTCCGGTAATCCTCCGTTCGGAGTTCTTCACCCTCTTTTATATGGTAGAGACGCAATTCGCTTTGTATAAAACAAAGGCGAATTCCTGATCAATATATACCTTACTTCTCGATTTGGAAAGTTCCGTAACCTGTGTTACCAGCATGGATCTACTCTTCCTTCTCCGCTGTAGCAGATACATCTGCCTTCAGTCCGTAATGCTCTCTGACCTTCTCTGCAATCTCATCACAGACAGCCGGATTATCTTTCAAATACTGTTTTGCATTCTCTCTGCCCTGTCCGATCTTATTGCCCTCGTAGGCATACCATGCACCGGACTTGGCAACTACATCACAGCTGGCCGCCAGATCCAGGATATCTCCTACCATAGAAATACCTTCTCCGAACATAATATCAAACTCTGCTTCCTTAAAAGGAGGCGCAATCTTATTTTTCACTACTTTGACACGGGTACGGTTACCGATGACCTCACCGCCCTGCTTCAATGCCTCAATTCTTCTGACATCCAGTCGTACAGAAGAATAGAACTTCCAGTGCCCGTCCACCGGTGGTGGTCTCAGGGTTACCGAACATGACACCTACCTTCTCACGAAGCTGGTTGATAAAAATAACAGTACAGTTTGATTTGCTGATCACAGCAGTCAGCTTACGCAGTGCCTGGGACATCAGTCGTGCCTGCAGACCCACATGGCTGTCTCCCATATCCCCGTCGATCTCCGCCTTCGGTACCAGTGCAGCTACGGAGTCCACTACAATGATATCAATAGCTCCGGAACGCACCATGGTCTCGGTGATCTCCAGTGCCTGCTCTCCGTTATCCGGCTGGGAAATGTACAGATTATCAATATCCACTCCGATATTCTTCGCATAGACGGGATCCAGGGCATGCTCTGCATCGATAAATCCGGCAATGCCCCCCCTCTTCTGTACTTCAGCGATCATATGTAAAGTAACGGTCGTCTTACCACTGGATTCCGGTCCATAGATTTCAATGATTCTTCCTTAGGAATACCACCCAGTCCCAATGCTATATCCAAACTTAAAGAACCGGTAGGAATGGTCTCCACGTTCATCTGTGCCGTGGGATCTCCCAGCTTCATTACCGCGCCCTTTCCATACTGCTTCTCGATCTGGCTCAGTGCCGCATCCAATGCTTTAAGCTTATCATCTTTTTCCATGTTTATCTCCTTTTTGTTCAAGGAACAAATGTTCTGCTTTTTATTTAGAATAAAACATTTGTTCGTGTTTGTCAATGTCTATTTTTATTATATCTATTTTATGTCCAATAAAACTCCCTTCAAGAGCACCCCCCTATTTGCTAATTTGTCCCGATAATCGTCTGAAATTTTGGCGAATGCCTGAATTGCCGATAATCAGAGATAGAAAGACATGTCCGCGAATGTTCCGCAACAAGATATAAAATG
>ENA-OQCS01001347-OQCS01001347.1-human-gut-metagenome-genome-assembly--contig:-NODE-1347-length-12767-cov-2.284494_pt1 | contig 12767 bp, 17 predicted proteins | sample MGYA00242757_ERZ504575 | MGnify/ENA primary metagenome ERZ504575 (study PRJEB26092, sample SAMD00036297) | human gut metagenome | host: Homo sapiens | study: EMG produced TPA metagenomics assembly of...
TACGTAGCTGTACATCGATCGATGCTCAGACGTACGTAGCTGTACATCGATGAATGCTCAGACGTACGTAGCTGTACATCGATCGATGCTCAGACGTACGTAGCTGTACATCGATCGATGCTCAGACAGATTCTCTTTCCAAGTCTGGATAATGCAATCGACTTCTGCAAGATCCTTGGATACGGCCAGGCATCAGAAAGCCGTCTGTATAAAGATGACGGTGTCTACTACCTGATGGTAGACTTCCCGAATACAGAAGACGGCAATAAAAAGGCTCAGCGCATCGTATCCGCCGGTGAATTCGGTGGCATGGTCGAAAAAGATGCAATTTCTGAAGCTTATCTGAATGAACATGAAAATGCCTCCTGAACAAGGATGCAATCAATATTTTATGCAAGATGTAGTAGAAGGGACTAAAATAGTCCCCTTTTTAGTACACGAAATAGATTTTCCTTTATTTTCCACAGATCCAGTAACTTTCCACAAATGAAATAAACGATTACTTTTACATATGTCTCCATCTGTAGAAACAGATTCTAAAAAAGAGCACCGTCCCCGATGCTAATTCATCAAAAACAGTGCTGATACTGCGCCTTCAGGATTCGAACCCTGGACAAATAGATTAAGAGTCTACTGCTCTACCAACTGAGCTAAAAGCGCATACATTATTCGGTTTTCCGTAACGCAAGATTATTATATAAGACAGCTATAAAAATGCAAGCTTTTTTCATAAATTTAAAATTTTTTAAATAGATTTTTTGCTGACAAAGAATGTGCCAAGGCACATATAAAAAGATCATGTGTACCGTCCGAAATTCGAACACATGATCTTTTTTGTGTACCTTTTAGGGTGGTTTTTTCTTATCCTACATAAATTTACTGATATATCCCTGTACAAAGATAAATAATACAATCAGCGGCAGGATATAGCTTACATAAAATTTCGCCCATTTCGGGAATTTCAATCCTTCTCCGGTATCCGCTTCTTTCAGGAAGTTCTTCCATCCCCATCCATAACGGCTTGTACAGAACAGAAGATAGATCAGACTTCCAAGTGGAAGCAGGTTGTTACTTACCAGGAAATCTTCCAGATCCAGTACTCCGGAACCTTTTCCGAACGGCATAAATCCACTCCATACATTAAATCCGAGAACACAAGGCATGGAAAGTACCGCCACAACCACGATATTGACGATTACAGCCTTTTTCCGGCTGCATCCGGTCAAATCAATAGCAAAGGATAAAATGTTCTCAAAAACGGCGATTACGGTCGATGCCGCAGCAAAAATCATAAATAAGAAGAATAAGGCTCCCCAGATTCTTCCGCCTGCCATGGAATTAAATACATTCGGAAGTGTGATAAAGATCAGACTCGGACCTTCTCCCGGATCCACCCCATATGCGAAGCATGACGGAAAATGATCAGACCCGCGATCAAAGCAACAAAGGTATCCAGAAGTGTTACCAGGACTGCTTCTCCTGTAAGACTGCGGGATTTGTCGATATAGCTTCCGAAAATAGCAATTGCGCCGATTCCAAGGCTTAATGTGAAGAAAGCCTGTCCCATAGCGGCAAAAATCGTGTCAAATAAGCCATATTCCACGACTTTGTGGAAATCCGGTGCCAGGTAGAAGCGAAGCCCCTCAGAAGCCCCATCAAGCGTTACAGAACGTGCTGCAAGGATCACCATCAATGCAAGCAGAAGCAGCATCATAACCTTTGTGATCTTTTCCACTCCATTTTGAAGCCCCATCCCACAAATTGCAAAACATCCAACAACAACAATGATCATAAAGAAAGTCATTGCTCCAGGTTTTGCAAGCATATCGGAAAAAACACCTGCAACAGCTGCAGTATCCTTTCCCTCAAATTCACCAGTCGCCATTTTAATGAAATACTGGACCATCCAGCCTGCAATTGTTGTGTAGAACATCATCAGCAGATAGTTTCCGGCCATAGCTCCAAACTTATACCAATGCCATTTCGTTCCTTTTGGCTCCAGACGGTCAAAGGAAAGTGCCGCACTTACTTTACTGGCTCTTCCGACAGAAAATTCCATTACCATGATCGGAAGTCCAAGAATCAGTAAAATGCAAGGTAAATAAGAACAAATGCTGCTCCACCATATTTTCCTACAATATAAGGAAACGCCAGACATTACCAAGACCGATTGCACATCCTGCAGAAATAAGGATGAATCCGAGTCTTGAAGAAAATTTTTCTCGTTGCATAAAAAATCCTCTCATTCTATTAAATTGTGGATAACTTGCCAAAATGATATTTATCCCCATTTTTCGACAAGTATGTGGATAACTTTTCCCAGAATATCCACAGAGGAATTATACTGAATTATTGGGAAATTGTCCATGATTGTTTATATTTCATAGGCGAAGGCATCTGATAATTTTAATTTTCCCCTTTTTAGTACACGAAATCGTCAGATGTGTACCTTTTGGGGTGAAAATTTGCATGTATATATATATTAAAGATAACAACAGCTTATTAAAATTCCTTTGTTTATATTAGGAGGGCTGAAAAAGCCCGTGGTTGACGCATTTCGGGGCATATTTTGTGTACGGAAACGGTGGAGGTTGTTTACTTCAGAGGGCAAAGAGGTGTACATATATGGGGGTTGTTGTTTACTTTGCGGGGTTACGCAGTGTACTTGAAGGGTTGGCGATTTTACCTTTCTGTACACAAGTGTCGAAAAATTTAAAAAAGGCTTTACAAGAGGGGGGTTCTTGTATATAATCAACCTAGACGTACCGTTTTGGTACACAATTTTTATCAAAAAAAGGTACCTTAATGGTACACGAAAAGAACAATACACACCTTAAACGTACACAAAACGTAAAAAAAGACAGAAACCCCATTTTATGGGGTACTTTTTAGGGGAGGGTGTTCCTTTTTGGTACACAAATCCCCAATATAAAGGGGTTGGTTACCCCGAATGGTACACAATAAAGGATTATATGGGGTGTAGAGGGGATTTTAATACACCTCAAAAGTACACAATAATACAGAAGAAAACAATTAAGGGGTATGAGCGATGAAGGAAACACAGAAAAAACCAAAAGAGAAACAACTGCTGGATCGTGATACGGTCTCCCGGTCCAATGTGCTGATCGAAAGTAAATCCAGTACATCATTATTTGAAAGAAAGCTTCTTAATATTGCAATCGCAAAAGCATATGTAGAAGACGGTGAGCTGATCGCAAAGGTTTCCACCAAGGATGTTAAAAATTATCTTCATATAACAGGAAACTCCATCTATCTCGTCTGAAAGAAGTATCAAAAGAGACATTGGGACATGTAGTAAGTATCGAGGACGACGAAAAAGAGAACTTCATCATGTTCAATGTAGTGAATAAATGTGAATATAGAGATGGCGTGTTTACAACCAGATTTACTAAAGAGATGAAACCTCATATCTATAACCTGAAAAAAGACTATACCCGTATGAGTCTTGATGTATTGTGCTCTTTTAAATCCCTGTTCACAACCCGTGTTTACGAAATCCTGAGAACCCAGTATTATCGTTTTGACAGGGAACAGTGTGACCAGCTGATCGTACCGAGACCGCCGAAGAATCCATACACGATCGCAGAGCTTAAATTTACACTGAATGTAGTGGATGCAAATGCATCTAAAGCAGTAAAACGTCTTGTTGAGCAGGGACGTTTTGAAGAAGCGCTTGCAGAGATTAAGGATGCACCGTTTGAAGATTGGCGTAATTTCCGTAGAAAAGTACTTGAAGTTGCGAAAAAAGAGCTGGAAGAATCCGAGTATTCCGAGATCTGCTTTGATTATGAGCGGTTAAGAGCGGGAAGGGCGGAAAGGTTACAGGAATCCGTTTCTTTGTGAAGAAGAATCCGAAGTGTATCCATCATTCAGATCTTCAGCGTATGCCATCCGGAGAAGAAGAGGGCGAAGAGATTGCGCCAAATGTACTGGCTGCAAAGAAAACTCCGGTTAATGAAAAACTGATTTTAGAAGTTGCCGATATTTTTGGAAATGAACCGATCACGATTCAGGAGATTAAGGTGCTGCTTCAGGTATCCGATAACCAGCCGGATGTGATCCGGAAAGCTTTTAAGCTGTCACAGGAGCAGGCATACATCAATAATCTGGTCGGATGGCTCAGAAAATGTATCGAAGAAAAGTGGTATGAGAACGAAAAAGTATCCAAGTTCAAAGGAAAGACGCTGGAAGAAGCGCAGATGACACTGGATCTTTATCAGGAATACATAGAAGAGCGCGAAAAAGTGAAAAAAGAGTAGGGTATTTTCTGCGAAAAGCAGAGTTATTACCTAAATGGTACACAAGTTAAGCGAGATAGTGTACAAAGTATACGAATCGAGTAGGAGTCAGCTACTCGATTGTCTTATTTTATGATGGAAAATTAAATTAGATGTTGGTGTCAAGAGGTATTTTGACCCTGGTATCTTAAATTATGGAGGAACGGAAGAAAATTATGGAAATAGGAAGATTACTGGATTTTTTAAAGACAGCAGAACAACTGAAATGTAACACCAGACATTCGTATACTTCAAGTGGCAGGTTGGAGAGTGTGGCAGAGCACAGTTGGCGGCTGGCTTTGATGGCAATGCTGGTTGGGGATGAATTTCCGGAGCTGGATATGGATAAGGTTATAAAAATGTGTCTGATCCATGATATGGGTGAGGCGATCACCGGGGATATTCCGGCATTTGAAAAGACGGATAAAGACCGAAAGGTTGAGAATAAAAAGGTGGAGCAGCTGACGGATATACTTCCGGAACCGGTCCGTGCAGAATGGAAGGCACTATTTGAAGAGATGGAAGCGATGGAGACACAGGAGGCGAGGCTTTATAAATCACTGGATAAGCTGGAGGCGCTGATCCAGCATAATGAGGCGGATATCTCGACATGGATTCCGTTGGAGTATGATCTTCAGATGACGTATGGGAATGAAGAATGTAAGTTTACGGAATATATCCAAAGGCTTCGGGATGAAGTGAGGAAAGATTCCAAGCGGAAGATTGAAGAAAGCAAACAGAAAGACTAATAAAAAATTTTCATAATAGTTGCATTGGAAATGTAATACTGCATATTCATGCTGAGCCGGGGCGAATGTCCCGGCTTATTTTCTATATATGATAAGTAAAAATTTAATTATAAATCGGGTAACAGGATTCGAACCTGCGACCTCACGGCCCCCAGCCGTGCGCTCTGACCAAGCTGAGCCATACCCCGAAGTGTTATTTCATTATAGTATAAAGTGTTTTAAATCTCAATCATTCTTTTGATGTGAGAAAATGCTGTTGACAGGTTTCTGGAAAGAGTTCAAAATAACGATATGCAAATATAAATGAGTAGGATGAAGAACGATTATGGAAAATTTAATTTTCAGTTTGAATGCAACGATTCCGATCTTTTTGATGATGTTACTTGGAATGTTATTCAGAAAACTGGGGTGGATGGATGAAGTCTTTGCGGCAAAGATGAACAAGTTTGTATTTTTGGTTCCGCTTCCGGTGTTGCTGTTTGAACAGCTGGCGACCGTGGATTTTTCGGAAGTATGGGATATTAAGTTTTATTCTTTTTTTGTTTTATGGTGACGGCGATCAGTATTACGATATCAACTTTGATTTCACTGCTGTGGAAAGATCGGAGCATTAAAGGCGAATTTATACAAGCGACTTACCGGAGCAGTGCGGCGCTTCTTGGAATTGCTTTTATCCAGAATATTTACGGAACTGCGGGAATGGCACCGCTTATGATCATCGGCAGTGTGCCGCTTTATAATATTATGGCGGTTGTGGTGCTTTCAGTGTTTAAACCTGGGAATAATTCTTTTGATAAGGCGCTGGTAAAGAAAACGCTGAAGGGGATTGCAACGAATCCGATCATTATTGGAATTGTGGCGGGATTTGTCTGGTCTGCACTTAAGCTTCCGATGCCGACAATTTTACATAAGGTTGTATCCAATGTCGGGGCGACAGCGACGCCGATGGGTCTGATGTCGATGGGAGCGACATTTGAGTTGAGGAAAGCGACATCGAAAATGAAGCCGACAATTGTGGCAGTGTTTATGAAGCTGGTTGGATTTTGTGCGGTTTTTTTGCCGGTAGCAGCAGTTCTTGGATTTAGAAATGAAGAGTTGATTGCGATTCTGGTGATGCTTGGATCTGCTACGACGGTCAGCTGTTTTGTTATGGCAAGGAATATGGGACATGAGGGGACGCTTAGTTCCGGGGTGATTATGATGACGACGTTGTTGAGTGCGTTTACGCTTACGATGTGGCTGGATGTGCTGAGATCGTTTGGGTTGGTGTAAGAAGAATAAAATAGAAGTAGCCAGTTAAAATGGGAATTGTGGTAGCACACCATTGACTAGTTGCTTCTATTTTTTAAAGATTAAATAAGTCGCTGTGACTGCGGTTCGAGTAAGAGTGAGGACAAGGACATCATCATCGTAGCGATAGATGAGCAGCCAATCTGGTAAGATGTGGCATTCTCGGTGTCCAACCCAATTGCCGGATAATGGATGATCTTTGTGTTTAGGATCCAGGCTCTCGCCGTTTGCAAGTTTGGTGACGATTTCTTTTAGAAGTTCTAAATTAAGACCGCGTCGTTTTGCAAGTTTGTAATCTTTTTTAAATTGAGTGGTATTTTTGATTTCATATTTTGTCATGAATCAAGATCTGCAAAAAGTTCATTAACATCATGATATCCTTTGATGTTAGGATCTTTTGCAATCCTTTCTGCCTCAAGCTAGCAGAGACGGTTTCTTTACTTGGAGTTCCTTCTGTAATTTTGAAAGGAATTCCTCTTTCGCGGAGAGACTGGCGGACAAAAATATTGAAAGCTGTGCTGAGATTCATACCGAGTTCTTCGTAAAGAGCTTCGGCTGCAGCTTTGAGATCGCTGTCCATACGAATGCTGATATTACTTGTTGTTGATTTTGCCATAGTAATCACCTCTTTTTATGATATAGATATTATATGGCAAATGCACGAAAATATCAATATATTGCACGAAAAAATACATTATATATGAGCTGCTGTTAGAGGGGCGCGAAGGCGCTGGCGCTGTTCGCTTGGGAGGATGGGTGCAGGGGCGGGGAAGGCGCTGGCGCTGTTCCCCTTGGGGAGTGGTGTGTTTTAGATAAGAAAGTTTGTTGGTCGAATGATTTAGGGGAGGAGCAGTGCACCACAGCTCGTGAACCTGGCGGTTCATTCGCTGTGCGAGCTATCGCTCTATCAAAATAAAAAACACGCAAATTTCATGCGAGCATGAAATTTGCGTGTTCTTTTATTTTGGCACTGCTCTATCTGAGGACAAAGTACTGTTCATACCACAGTAAGAATGAATATACGGTATAAATCTTTCTATGATAATTTCCGACTTTATTCTTATGATCTTCCAGCCATTTCAGCAGTAATTCCTGATTGAAGAATTCGGATACGAAGTCTTTCTGGAACATTTCTTTTACTTTATTATAGTATTTATCTTCCCGGAGCCATACTCTGAATGGTACGAGGAATCCGAGTTTTTTACGTTTTGCCCAGTCCATTGGGATGTGGGAGAGGGCGGAGGTACGGAAGGCTTTTTTTGTTTCCATACCGTCTACGCAGTATTTGCTGTCGATGCTGCGGGCGAGTTCCCAGACTTTTTTGTCGAGGTATGGTACACGCAGTTCGAGGGAGTGTGCCATTGTCATCTTATCTGCTTTGAGCAGGATGTCGTGTGGCAGCCACAGATGCATATCGAGGAAGAGCTTTTTATGAAGGTCGTCCTGATCTTTTACCTGGTCGAAGTACGGTTTGGTTACGTCCTGGTAGCGCATCTTGCTCTTATATGCAGGAGAGAGTACTTCATCTGCTTCTTCGTTGTCCATGATGAATGCCTGACCGATGTAGGAATCTTCTACGGAAGTTGCATTTCTCTTGAGAAGTTAAGTCCTCTCTTGTCTGGCTGGTGTTTTGCCCAGTCTCCGAGTTTTTTACGGATAGATGCCGGTACGATCTTGCGGTACATATCACCGGATTTGCTTGGGATATATGTCTCGTATCCACCGAACATCTCATCTGCGCCTTCTCCACTTAAGACTACTTTTACATCTTTGGCTGCGAGCTGTGACAGATAGTACAGCGGTACAGCGGAAAGGTTGGCATGTGGTTCATCGGAATGATACTGAACCTCCGGCAGAGCATCGAAAAATTCGTCAGAGAGATTTCTTTCTTTGCATTGCTCATATGAAGGATATCGCACAGATCCTTGGAGAAGGTTGTCTCATCGAATCCGCCGACTTCAAATCCTACGGAATAGGTCTTCATCGGTTTTACAGTAGATGCGATGTAGCTTGAATCAACACCACCTGAAAGGAAAGATCCTACTTCTACATCAGCAATCTGATGGTAATCAACAGAATCCTGAATTGTCTCACCGATGAGTTTTACTGTCTCGTCAAAGCTGCGGTCTTTCTTTGCATAAGTCGGATCGAAGTATTTTGTTTTCTTAAGTTCTTTTCCATCATAAGTGAAGTATGTTCCCGGTTCCAGTTTGAATACACCTTTGAACATGGTCTCAAGGAGTGGGGTGTACTGGAAAATCAGGTACATCTTGAGGGCATCTTTGTTGACCTCTTTATGGAAATGTGGGTGAGCCAGGAAGGATTTGATCTCAGAACCAAATAAAAGGCTTCCATTCATCTGTGCATAGTAGAATGGTTTGATTCCAAAGTAGTCTCTTGCTCCGAATAAGTTGTGAGTTTCTTTATCGTAAATTACAAATGCGAACATTCCGCGAAGCATAGAAGCAATTTTTTCGCCATAGGTTTTGTATCCCTGAAGAATAACTTCTGTATCGGAGTTTGTCTGGAACTGACATCCGTGTTTCTCAATCAGTTCTTTACGGATTTCCTGATAGTTGTAAATCTCTCCGTTGAAAATAATGACATGTTTGCCATCTGCACTGTGAATCGGCTGAGTATCCGCCTTCAAGGTCGATGATACTCAGACGGCGGAAGCCAAGGGCTACATAGTCATCAACAAAGCTTCCCTTGCTGTCAGGTCCGCGGTGGGCAATGCGTTCACCCATCTGGTCGATGACTTCTTCTCTATTAAAATCGCCGGCGCCATAATAGCCTGCAAATCCACACATAAATTGCACATCCTTTCTGAATTGATACATATTAAAAATATTATAGTAACTTAATTTTGCCTGTAGATTTATTTATTATACCATAGTCTATATAAGATTAACAAGGGATAAAAAACCGGAAAGGAATATCCAATAAAATCAGTAGGATATTCCTTGCATATTTTTTACAGGTGTTATATAGTGAAAAATGCGGATAAATGTGTAAAAGCCGGCAAAGAAAAGGGGAATCCGGGAAATGGAAAAGGTAAAAACTTTCTTGGCAGATATATCTGATCTGCTTAATGAGAAAAATTATCAAAAAATTTATGAAAAAGTTCCGGCGTTCAGACAGGAAAAAGCCGACCGGCTGAAGCACAGGGAGGATCAGGCTCAAAGCGTGGGTGCATGGTATCTTTGGATGAAGATACAGGAGAGACACAAGATACTGCAAGATGCAGGGCAGTCCTTTAATTTATCACATTCTGGGAAATATGTTCTGTGCAGCGCAGGCGTATCCGGAGAGAGGGTAGGCTGCGACATCGAATGCATGCGGAACTATCATGAAAGACTGGCAGAAAAATATTTTTGTTCTTCTGAATATGAGAGAATCCGGAATGCAGATGAAGCAGAGCGGACGGAAATGTTTTACCGCTACTGGGTTTTAAAAGAAAGCTTTTTAAAAGCGACGCGCAAAGGTCTTGTGATGGGATTGAATACCAGCGAGATCCAGATTCCGAAGCAGGGAGATCCGGTTTTTTTAAGGCAGCCGGAAGAAATCCGGGAAACTTATTATTTAAAAGAATATCAGACAGATGGAGCAAGGATTGCGGTGTGCTCAACGAATCCGAATTTTGACGAAAATATTTTGGATATGACAGATATTTACAAAAGAGAAATGATTGTGGAACTTAAAGATTGAAAATAAGCCAATGAAACAAGAAGTGGATTGGTTAAGAGTTTACAGGTATTTTATGAGAGAAGAAGGAGAAGAAGATGCTTACACAATTTTCGAGAACAGAACTGCTTCTTGGCAAAGAGGCGATGGATAAACTGAAGAATTCAAGAGTTGCCGTATTTGGAATCGGCGGAGTCGGCGGTTATGTATGTGAGGCACTGGTACGAAGCGGAATCGGGGCATTTGACTGATCGATGATGACAAGGTATGTCTGACCAATTTAAACCGTCAGATCATTGCAACTAGAAAGACGGTAGGGAAATACAAAGTAGATGTTATGAAGGAGAGAATGCTGGAAATCAATCCGGACGTGAATGTGCGGATTCACAAATGCTTCTTCCTTCCGGAAAATGCAGATGAATTTCCGTTTGATGAGTATGATTATGTAGTTGATGCAGTTGATACAGTGACTGCAAAGATTGAGCTTGTCATGAAATCGCAGGCAATGAATGTGCCGATCATCAGCAGTATGGGAGCCGGAAACAAGCTGGATGCAAGTGCATTTAAAGTGGCTGATATCTATAAGACACAGATGTGTCCGCTTGCAAAAGTTATGCGCCGGGAGTTAAAGAAGCGTCATGTTAAGAAGCTGAAAGTTGTTTATTCAGAAGAGAAACCGACCAGACCGATCGAGGATATGTCAATCAGCTGCAGAAACCACTGTATCTGTCCGCCAGGAGCAAAGCATAAATGTACGGAGAGAAGAGATATTCCGGGAAGTGTGGCATTTGTGCCATCTGTAGTCGGACTGGTTATCGCAGGGGAAGTAGTGAAGGACCTCTGTGCAAATAAAATAAATCGCGGGCGCCCTGCGGGGCGCATATCAAACCAGGCATTTGCTGTCAGAACTTGCAGCAATGCCTGGCTTTTTGTTTCATTTTTTTTCACAGATTTTCCGGAATCTTATACGATCTGTATCGGAGATCAGAAAACAGAGGTAACTCTGGAGAGTAATTATACAGAGCTTTAAACTTAAAAAATTCTAAACTTGTCGGAAAAGACTGTTTCTCATGAAGAAATATGTTAAGTAAGGCTGAAATATGCGTAAAAAGGAACAAACATTAACGAGATGTCGTTTAAGGAAGGAAGAACCATAGACATATGATGAGAGAAGACAGGAAAAGAGCGGAGCAGCGCCAGAAAAAAATAGAGAGGCGCAAGCGGGAAGTACGAAGGATGAAAAGAAAGCTATATAAAGCAGGCATTCTTGCAGCAGCAGGAATTATCGTGTTGGCTGTGATCCTGATGCTTTGTGGAAGTGGAAATGCAAAGAAATCTGCAAAAAAGACATCCTCTGCCAAGACAAAGACAGAGACAAGTGAAGAGACAGAAACAAAGACACCAGAAGAGATAGAAGCTGAGAAAGTCCAGGAGGTGCTGGATTCTGACCAGTATAAAGACCAGCTGGGCGAATTATATAAGAAAAACCCGGAGACGAAGGAAATCATTCTGAACAGAGAAAAGTATTCCGATGATCTGCTGACATGGCTGTTTGATCATCAGGAAGCACTGCAGTGGGTGATTGATTATCCGGAACAGTCAGCACGATCAGAGGAAGAACTCAGTGCGCAGGGACTTCAGGCGGTAGATTTGAAAGATTACAGAATCCAGAACCATATTCCGGTATATTTCCAGTGGAGCGAAGTATGGGGATATGCATCTTATGGTTCCGAGAATATCGGAATGGGTGGATGCGGACCGACCAGTCTTTCCATGGTGGCGACAGGACTTACAGGCAATACTTCATTTACACCGAAGTATGTGGCAGATATGAGTGTCAATATGGGATATTATGTAGATGAAGTCGGAACAGACTGGACGCTTATGACTGCAGGAGCTTCAGAACTTGGAATAAACTCTGCACAGCTTACAAACTGGTCAGAAGACACTCTCAAGTCCGAGCTTTCGGCAGGACATCCGATCATCTGCAGTATGGGACCGGGTGATTTTACAAACCAGGGACATTTTATCGTCCTTTCCGGGCTGACAGAGGAGGGCAAGGTACTAATCAATGATCCGAACAGTAAGATCAACAGCCGTAAGAAATGGGATCTGAATACAATTATAAATCAGATGAATGCAGCGTGGTCATTCTGGGTATAAAAATTTGGAAAAAAGTGCAGGAGAATTGGATAAATTCCCTTGCGCTTTTCTTTTATTTATGATATAAATAGATATTGTCGAGAGACAAAATGGGTGGATTCCGAGTGGCCAAAGGGGACAGACTGTAAATCTGCTGCAATTTGCTTCGGTGGTTCGAATCCACCTCGCCCATTGATGCGAGGTTGAAGAGACAGTGCAGAGCGCGTATGCTTTTCGCAAAAACCGTTTGAGCATCTCTTGCCGCAGTGGCGGAACTGGCAGACGCCCGGGACTTAAAATCCCGTGGGTAGTGATACCCGTACCGGTTCGATTCCGGTCTGCGGCATTAGTGAAAAGTAGGAGAAACGTTGAATTTACAGCGTTTCTCTTATTTTTTTGTTTCTAAAAGTTTGAACACCTTTGAACACTTTATGATGAAATACCAAGATTCTGAAAAGCAAGCCTGTCATTCTTCCTCTTATTGACATTCCGCAAGTAATGCAATGTTGTAGCTGTCTCACTATGTCCCATTAAATAACTAAGGGTTGTAAGATTATTTCCGTCAAAAGCTGTTGAAGCATTGTAAAAGCGGATTTTATGACTG
>ENA-OQCS01001348-OQCS01001348.1-human-gut-metagenome-genome-assembly--contig:-NODE-1348-length-12764-cov-1.407059_pt1 | contig 12764 bp, 16 predicted proteins | sample MGYA00242757_ERZ504575 | MGnify/ENA primary metagenome ERZ504575 (study PRJEB26092, sample SAMD00036297) | human gut metagenome | host: Homo sapiens | study: EMG produced TPA metagenomics assembly of...
ATTTGGTATAATGAAAAACATAAGACAAAAGTTTCTCGAGAATAGTTCTTCTAACCAGAAGCTATTTCTCACGCGAAGCCGTATTTTCTTTTTACTTCTTTTTTTCTGTAGCGTTTCTTTAATGGCTCAGAATGGTGTTGTAGTGAAAGGAAAGGTGCTTGATGCAAATGATGAACCTTTGATTGGTGCAGCAATCGTATTAAAAGGTAATACGAATGTAGGAACAGTTGCCGATTTTGATGGTAATTTTACCCTTGAAGTTCCCAATAGAAATTCAGTCTTGACAGTCTCTTATTTGGGAATGACTCCACAAGATGTAAAGGTTAACGGAAGAACGATGATTGTAGTCGTGCTGCGTGAAGATACAGAAGTTTTGGATGAGGTTGTAGTAGTAGGTTATGGACAACAGAAAAAAGCATCTGTCGTTGGAGCTATTACACAGACTTCTTCAAAAGTATTGGAACGTGCCGGTGGAGTTTCTGATTTGGGATCTGCGTTGACTGGTAACTTGCCAGGTGTTGTTACTACAGCTTCAACAGGTATGCCGGGTGAGGAAGATCCGCAAATTGTCATTCGTGGTGCAAGTTCATGGAACAATAGCGCTCCGTTGATTTTGGTCGATGGAATTGACGTCCGATGTCAGGTATCGATGTAAACTCTGTAGAATCTATTTCAGTGTTGAAAGATGCGTCAGCAACTGCTGTCTATGGTGTAAAGGGTGCTAACGGTGTCATCTTGATTACTACTAAACGTGGTAAGGAAGGTAAGGCAACTATTAATGCAGGTGGTAGCATGGCATTAAAGATGCCTTCAAAATTGCCTAACAAACTTGATTCATACGATGCATTCCAATTGCGTAATGATGCAGTAGAATATGAATTAGGTTTAACTCCTGATTCTTGGATGTACATGATGTCACAGGAACAAATGAATAAATATCGTAATCCTGCAAATCAGGCAGAAGCAGAACGCTATCCTAATATTGACTGGGCAGATTGGATGTTTAAGGATTATGCATTTTCTGAAAATGCCAATGTCAGTGTGAGTGGTGGTACACGTTTTGTGAAATATTATGCAGCCATTGACTATCAGCACGAAGGTGACTTGTTTAAGGAATATGATAATGGACGTGGTTATCAGACTACTTATGGTTATAACCGTGTGAATATGCGTAGTAACCTTGACTTCCAGCTTACCAAGACAACATTGTTAAAGACGAACCTTTCAGGTTCACATGGGGTAAAACAAGGACCTCGTACTAGTTATGAATATAACATCTGGGGTAGTGCTTATAGTACACCTCCTAATGTATTTATCCTCAATATTCAGATGGTACATGGGGATATGACCCGATAAACAATGCCAATAACTCAGTTGCTCAATTGGCCTTGGCCGGACAGAATACACGTACAACTACTCGTTTGACAACTGACTTACATTGGAACAGAAACTGGACTTTATTGTAAAAGGTTTAAGTGCCAAAGCTTCTATTTCATGGGACAATGTATTTTACGAACAAAACCGTGGTGTAAACTCAACTGATCAGGCGTTGTACAAATACATTAATCCAGAAACGGGTGCAGTCAGCTATAATCCAAGCCAGGGTAGTCATAACTTTGATTTCCATGAACAAGTTAACTGGATTGCTGAAGGTGGTTCTATTGATAATAATGCTACGGAACGTCATCTCTATTATTCTGCCCAGATTGATTATAACAATACATTTGGTAATCATACGGTAGGTGCTATGGGATTATTCAGCCGTCAGGAGCGTGCGAAAGGTAGTATTGTTCCTAATTATCGTGAGGACTGGGCTTTCCGTGTTACCTATAACTATGCCAATAAGTATTTCTTGGAATATAACGGTGCATATAATGGTTCTGATAAGTTTAGTGCTGATAATCGTTTTGTATTCTTTAATTCAGGTGCCATTGGCTGGATGCTGAGTGAAGAAAAGTTCATGAAGAAAATCAAGTTCCTTGATATGTTGAAGCTGAGAGCTTCTTACGGTGAAATCGGTAATGACGTAATCGGTGATGAATGGGATACAACTCGTCGTTGGCTTTATATGGATCAGTGGGAAACAGGAGGCAACATTGCAACTGGTTTGTATAATGTAGCAAGTCCTTATACTTTTTATCGTCAGAAGACTGTAGGTAATACGGATATTCATTGGGAAGTTGTTCGTAAATTTAACTTTGGTATTGATTATTCATTCTTAGACGGATTGTTTGCTGGTAATATTGAAATTTTTAGAGATAAACGTTCGGATATTCTTATCAGCGGTTCGGATCGTGCTATGCCTTCTTATTTTGGAGGTATTGTGAATGCACCTTGGGTGAACATGGGTAAAGTTAAAACCGTGGTTATGAACTGGAACTTCGTATTAACAAGACTCTGAGAAATAGTTTGCATTTATGGCTAATATGAATATGACTCATGCCGTGAATGAAATTATTGAAGCTGATGATCCTGAATTGTTACCCGACTACCAGAAGGATGCCGGAAAGTCAATTGGTCAGACTCATACTTATGTAGACCATGGTTATACACAGACTATGGATGATATTTACGGAAGTACAGCATTTGAGTCAATGATGATCAGAAATTGCCTGGAACTTACTATATTCTTGACTATAATGGTGATGGAGTTATTAATTCTTACGACCAGATTCCTTATGGATATTCTAGCAGTCCTCAGAATACATACAGTGCTTCATTAGGTTTTGATTATAAGGGATGGAGCTTCTTCGTTCAGTTCTATGGTGTAAATAACGTAACTCGTCAGGTAGTATTCTCTACATTTGGTCAGAAACAGTTGATTGCCTATGATGAAGGTTCTCGTTGGAGTAAATATAATCCAAATCCAGATGTACCGATGCCACGTTTTGGTTCTACGACTAACAGTTATTATGATGCAGCTCGTTATTTCTATGAGGTTCATACATTCGTTTGAAGAATATAGAATTGTCTTACACCTTTACTAGTGGTTGGATCAAGAGTTTAGGACTTTCTAATTTGAAACTTTATGTTAATGGTAATAACCTTTGGGTATGGACTCGTATGCCTGATGACCGTGAATCAAATTTTGCAGGAACAGGTTGGGCTTCTCAGGGTGCTTATCCTACGGTGAAACGTATTAATTTCGGTTTAAAATTCACATTATAAAATGAAAAGTCAAATGAAAAGAAACAATATACGTACATTATTCTATGGGGGACTTCTTTCATTGTGCTGTGTAGGAATGACTTCTTGTGAAGATTATCTTGACAAAGCACCTGAAAGTAGTGTGAACCCTGAGGATGCTTTTAAAAATTTCCGGAATTTCCAGGGCTTTACGGAAGAACTGTATTACTGTATTCCTGATTTTGCACATGGCTACTGGAACAACTCATTCAACTGGGGAGAAGATGAACTTATCTCTTTTAGTATCGACTATCATATGGGATACAAGGTTGATATGGGAGATTTCTGGGGCTGGCAGTCAAGCTATGATGGCTGGCAATGTGGCTGGATGGACCGTAGCAATACGGTGGCTAACTCTACTGACCGTATGCAAAATCTTTATGGCCATTGGCATGGTATGGTATTCGTAAATGTAATTTAGGCCTTGAAAATATTGATAAACTGGTGGAAGCCACAGAAGAGCAGCGTGACTTGATATTAGGTCAGCTTTATTTCTTCCGCGGATGGTTCCATTTTGAACTGATGCAGTATTTCGGTGGTTTACCTTATATTGATTCTGTACCATCTTCTTCTGAACCATTGCGTAACCCACGTTTGAGCTATCAGGAATGTGCCGACCGTGCAGCCGAAGATTTCCGTCGTGCAGCAGATCTGTTACCTATTGATTGGGATGATACTACTACAGGTAAGGCTACATATGGAAATAACCAGCAGCGTATCAATAAGATTATGGCTTTGGGTTATTTAGGAAAGAACTATTTGTGGGCTGGTAGTCCATTGATGAACTATGAGTCTCAGAATAGCAGAAGTTATAATGCAGATTACTGCAAGAAGGCTGCTGATGCTTTTGCAGAATTGTTGAATCTGGTAGAAAAAGGACAAACCCAATATGCATTGGTTGACTTTGAACATTATACCGATATATTCTATACATTTAAACAGAATAGCAAGAACCCAGGTTCTACTGAAGCTATTTTCCAGACTCCGATGTACGACTGGTGGATGGGATCAGGCTGGTGTTTGGGTCCTCAATATGTTCCTTCTACTTTGGCAAATGAAACAAATGGTGTTGTTTTCTCGCGACGGCTAATTATGTAAATTATTATGGTATGAAAAACGGTCTTCCGTTGAATGACCCGGATGCTCATTTTGATAAAGAACATCCTTGGCGTGATCGTGACCCCCGTTTCTATGCCGACATTACTTATGATGGACTGCAGGTAATTCAGAATACAGCTAAATTTACTTCAGAGCAAAAGGATAAACAAATTCAGTATGCCAATCTTTATACTGGAGGTAATTATCGTGATGTAAAAAATGAAGTCGTACCGGATACTTGCTGCATAAGTTTACTCCACTTGTAGTGAATGGTTTTGATGAAGGCTTTCGCGATTATGGTGATGCTTTGACTATTCAAGTAAGTTGGATGCGTTTGTCTGATATTTATTTAATGTATGCCGAAGCTGTAGCCAATGGTTATGGAGGCCCATCTGCAAAAGCTGACGGTTGCTCTTTGACCGCTGTCGATGCTGTAAATAAGATTCGTGAACGTGCGGGTGTAGATGATGTTGCTAGTAAATACGCCGGCTCATTAGACGGATTTATGAGCGAGTTACGACGTGAACGTGCCGTAGAATTAGCTTATGAAGGACATCGCTTCAATGATTTGCGTCGTTGGTTACTTTTAACTGAGTATCCTTATACTATTAAAACTTCTCAGGAATTTGATCGCGTGGAACTGGATAAGGAAGATCCGACTCAAAGTCGCGTTTCTAATTTCAGAGAAGAGGTGATTGTAACTCGTAATTTCTCTGAGAAACATTATTGGTTGCCTTTGAAGGTTTCTGATGTGAATATTTATCCGGAATTATATCAAAATCCCGGTTGGTAATGCTCTTGAGAATTTTGAATGCTAATTAAAAAGGAATTAAAATGAAAAACATACGAATAAAGTCTGTTTTATGTGCGGCACTTGCAACTTCTTCATTGTATGTCGGCGCTCAAAATTTGCCGTCAGAATTGTTGGATGCCAGTTCAGATTCTTTATCTGTTGCTGAAGAGGAGTTAGTACAGGTTGCTTATAGAAAGGTGAACAAAAAAGACCTTTTTAGGAGGAGTTTCTTCTGTAAATGTAGAAGAATTAATGAAAAAGGATTACTTCACATACAGCTTAGACGGCATGGAGAACATGGTTAGTGGCTGGAACGGAAGTAGTTTGTGGGGAATGGATTCTTATCTGGTATTGGTAGATGGAGTGCCCCGTGATGCAAACAACGTAATGCCTTCTGAAATTAAAGACATTACTTCCTGAAAGGTGCTTCTGCTGTGGTTCTGTATGGTAGCCGTGCTGCCAAAGGTGTTATTTATATCACAACTAAACGTGGAAAGGAAGGAGATACTCGTATTGATGTAAGAGGTAATACCGGTTTTTCGTTCCGAAAAGTTATCCGAAATATTTAGGATCAGCTGAATACATGACATTGTATAATGAAGCTCGTGTAAATGATGGCATGGATCCGTTATATAGTGATGTGGATATTTATAACCATGGTTCTGGAATAAACCCTTATCGTTATCCGGATGTAAATCTTTATTCTGATGATTATCTGAAAAAGGCTTACAATCAGTCGGATGTAACGGCTGAAATTTCAGGTGGTTCTGAAAAGGCACGGTTTTATACCAATATCAACCTTTATAATACAGGTTCATTGATAAAGGTAGGTAATGCGAAAGATGACCGTACAACTCGCTTTAGTGTACGTGGTAACATTGATGTGAATCTGGGACAATATGTTAAGACTTATGTGAATGCCAATGCTACTTCTATGATGGACGTAGTGCCCGTGGTAATTTCTGGGGAGCTGCAGCTTCACTGAGACCTAACCGTATTTCTCCGCTGATTCCTGTTGATTATATTATGCAGAATAATACGGATGCATGGAATCTGGTAAATAATAGTCGTTACTTAATTGATGGAAATATTTGTTAGGCGGTACACAAGTAGATCAGACTAATGAAATTGCCAATCTTTATGCGGCTGGTGTCAATACCTATACAAGTCGTCAATATCAGTTTGACATGGGAGTAGATGTGGATCTTTCTATGCTTTTGAAAGGTCTTTCCTTTCAGACTCGTTTTGCGATAGATTATGCAACAACCTACAATCGCTATTATGGTGATACTTATGCTACTTATGAACCTCAATGGGCTAATGTGAACGGTCAGGATCTGATTGTGGGCTTGACAAAGTATGGTGATGACGTACACGATGGTATTCAGCATATTGCCGATAGCTGGAATCGTCAGACTATGGCATTCTCGGCTCAGTTGAACTATAACAACAAATTTGCAGATAGTCACAATATTTCTGCTATGTTGATTGCAGCCGGATATCAGCAAGGTGAAAGTGCCGTATATCATAAAACCAGCAATGTCAATTTAGGTTTGCAGGTTGATTATGATTATTTGAGCAAATATTATATGAGTTTTGGAGGAGCTTTAATCCATTCTGCTCGTCTTCCGGAAAATAATCGTAATGCTTTCTCACCTTCACTTACTTTGGGATGGCGTTTAAGCAATGAAAGCTTCCTGGAAGATTCATCGGTTTTGGATGATTTAATGCTGAGTGTTTCAGGTTCGGTATTAAATACAGACTTGGGAATTGATGATTACTATATGTACCAAAGTAGCTACGACCAGGCTAATGGTGCTTGGTGGGTTGGCTGATGGTAACCAGAGCCATGCAACAGAAGCTAGACGCGGTAATAATTCAGATCTGTCTTTCATCAAGCGTAAGGAGATTAGCGTAGGATTACGCGGTTCTTTATGGAATAAGATGTTGACTTTTGATGCATCATTCTTTAAGAATAGCCTTGAAGGAATGTTGGTTCAACCTTCTAATAGTTATCCGAATTATTTTGTGTCTTATTGGCCCGAAAGTACTTTGCTTCCTTATGTGAACTATAACAATAGTACCGTACAGGTTTTGATTTAGCATTGAATTTCAATAAGAAGATGGGTGAAGTTGATTTTAACTTGGGAGTAAATGCTACTTACTATACCAATGAGAATACAAAGGTAGATGAACTGTATGAAGATGCATATCGTTATCGTAAGGGCAAACCTACTGATGGTATGTGGGGATTACAGGCTGAAGGTTTCTACAACAATGAAGAGGAAATTCAGAATTCAGGAATCACTTCCTCTTTCGGTGAATTGAAACCTGGTGATTTGAAATATGTAGATCAGAATGGTGATAAGATTATCGATGAAAAGGATGAAGTTTATTTGGGCGAACGCTATGGCTGGCAAGGAACTCCGTTGACAGTAGGTTTGAACCTTACATTGAAATGGAAGAACTTTACTTTGTTTGCTTTAGGTACCGGTTATTGGGGTGCTTCTGCTTTCATGAGTGGTGATTATTATTGGGTATATGGAGATAAGAAGTATTCAGAAGTGGTACGTGGACGTGGACTCCTGAAACTGCAGAAACCGCAACTTATCCACGTTGACTACACAAACGGATAATCACAACTATCGTAATTCTGATTTCTGGATGTATAAGACTAACCGGTTTAATCTGTCTCGTCTTCAGTTGACTTATGATTTGCCTAAACAATGGTTGGGAAATTCATTTGTACGTAGTTTCTCAGTATATGCTTATGCAAGCAACTTGTTGACAATATCGAAAGAACGTGAAAAGCTGGAACTGAATACAGGAGCAGCTCCTCAGACTCGTTTCTACAACATTGGTTTCAAGATAGGTTTCTAAATTGATAAAATAAAAGTAGATTCTTATGAAAAAAATAATTGACAGTTTTTGTCGCGGCTTTTTTAACTGGTGGGATGCGATGATTTATTTACACCAGCAATTGAAAATAATAAGCAAGTTTCGGATGGCCTTGAAGATCCTTTGTAATGCAGAAAGGAATTTTGGCTAATGCTTATACTCGTAATCCCTACAATTCACAGTCATTTAATGATGTGGCTACAGATGATGCTGTAACTAACCAGACAAGTAACAGTTATCTGAAGATGGCTACTGGTTCATGGACATCAAATAACAATCCAATGGATCAGTGGGGATCTTGTAAGGCTGCTATTCATTACATTAATCTTTTCTTGACTCAGGTTGATCAGGTTTCATGGGTAAAAGATCCGGTTGTGAATTAAAATGTTTTGTGACCGTTTGAAAGGTGAAGCTTATGGTTTGCGTGCAATGTTTAATTTTATATGTTGCAGGCTCATGCTGGATACACAGAGGATGGTCGTTTGATGGGAGTACCTATTGTGGAGGAAGTAGAAGATGAAACTTCTAATTTCAACTATCCGCGAAACACATTTGATGAATGTATTCAGGCTATTTATGATGATGTTCAACGGGCTGAAGAATTGTTACCGCTTGATTATGAGAATATCTCTTCCGATGCAGAAGTTCCGGAAGTATATCGTTCTGAAGGAGCTAACTTCAGCCAGTACAACATTGTGTTTGGTAACAATTTCCGTTCTCGTATGAGTGGACGTATCGCGTTGGCTTTTCGTGCAAAAGCTGCACTTTTAGCTGCCAGCCCGGCATTGCAGAAGGTAGCAAAGGAACATGGGCAGAAGCTGCTGACTATAATGGTGAAATCCTGGATTGATTGGTGGAGTAGCAGGTTTGGCAGCTCAGGGAAATACGTGGTATAAGAATGCGGATGAAATTAATAGCTTGACTGGAGGTTCTAATCCTCAGGAGATGCTTTGGAGAAATGGTAAGGATGCTACAGCTTATTCATTAGAGCAGGCGCAGTTCCCACCCAGCCTTTACGGTAGCGGTCAGATTAATCCGACTCAGAATTTAGTTGATGCTTTCCCGATGGCTAATGGTTATCCAATTGACTCTCCTGAAGCTGGTTATGATGACCAAAATCCTTATGCCAACCGTGATCCACGTCTGGCTCTCTATATTGTGGTGAATGGTACCGTTATGGGTACTGATGGCAAGACCATTGATACAAGTGTAGATAATACTTCTAACAATGATGGTTTGAATAAAGAAAATGGCTATTCTACCGTACAGGTTATTATCTGCGTAAACATTTACGTGAAGATGTATATTTGAGCTCTACAACCACTACAGGACAGCCACATTATAGTCCGCGTATCCGCTATACTGAAATTTATTTGAATTATGCGGAAGCAGCCAATGAGGCATGGGGACCTACAGGTACTGGTTTACATGGTTATTCTGCTTATGATGTTATTAAAGCCATTCGTCAGCGTGCTGGAATTAAAGATGCTTCAGGAAATGATCCTTATTTGGAAAGTGTGAAGAATGATCAAGCTAAAATGCGTGATTTAATACGAAATGAACGTCGTTTGGAATTGTGTTTTGAAGGTTTCCGTTTTTGGGATTTGCGCCGTTGGAACATGGATTTGAACGAACCGGCAAAAGGAATACGTATTAGTGGAGGAACCTATCAGGTATTTAATGTTGAAAGCCGTACATATAATGATTTCATGCGGTTTGGTCCTATTCCTTATAGCGAAGTAGTGAAATTTGATGCATTGGAACAGAATAAGGGTTGGGATTGATTTTATGTGGAATAATTTTTAATGACTGAAAAAATGAAAAAACTATTTTATTTGTTTTCACTGTTAGCGTTTGGTTTCTTTCTCTTCGTGTGAGAATGGGGATTGGTCTTTCCCTGACTATGGAACAACTACTGTATATTTTGCTTATCAGTATCCGGTGCGTACTATCGTTTTGGGTAATGATGAAGTTTTTGATAATACACTTGATAATCAACATAAATGTATGATTAAGGCAACAATGGGTGGTGTATATGAAAATCAAACATCGCCTGTGGTTGATATTGAAGTGGTAAATTCTTTGTGTGACAACTTGAAGTTCTCTACAGGAGAAGACGTGGTTCCTATGCCTGCTGAATATTATACACTTCTTCTGACCAAATCACTATACCTCAAGGTCAGATTAGTGCGGGAGTAGAAGTACAGTTGACTGATGCTTTCTTTGCTGATCCTAAAGCAATAGAAACTACCTATGTAATTCCTTTGGTAATGTCAAATGTACATAATGCGGATTCTATCTTGTCAGGCTCTCCTTTAGTGGAAAATCCTGTTCGTTGCAACAAGTCAGACTGGAATGTATTGCCGAAAGATTACATTTTGTATGCCGTGAAGTATATTAATCCGTGGGATGCAGTTTATTTGCGTCGTGGGGTAGATCAAATTACTCAAGGTGGTGCTACTAATACAGTAGTTCGTCATACAGGTTCTGTTGAAAGTGATGAAGTTTGCGAATTGACAACTCGCTCATTGAAGGATGCTAATTTTGCTTTGACTCTTAATGATCAAATTGCAATTTGATTCTTTCTTTTAATGATAATAATGAATGTACACTTTCTACAGACACTCCGGGCTGCACTGTTTCAGGTTCTGGTAAGTATGTAGAGAAGGGAGAAAAGAATTCCTTTAATAACAAAGATCGTGACGTCTTGTATTTGGATTATACAGTGGATTTAGGTTCTACTGTCTATGCAACTAAGGATACATTGGTTATGCGCGATCGTCAGGTTAAGGCTGAATGGTTTGATGTTACATATAATAAATAACCTTAAATTAAAGAAGACATGAAACAATATATGAAATTGCTTCCGGTATTAGCCTTAGGATGGTAGTAGAATCATGTGTTGACGATGCCCTATTGCCCTATTCGGTTCAAAAGCCGACAAGCGTTGCTCAATATGAATATTTGAATAATTATGACGTGTTGAAATCATATCTGGACCGTGCTAAAAATCCCAACTTCAAGTTGGGATTAGCGGCCAGTGTAAGTGATTTTGTTCAGCAAGGTGTAGTTTATGAAGCGGTTACTACAAACTTTGACGAGATGACTGCAGGCAATGCAATGAAATATGCCTCAGTTGTAGCCGATGATGGTACGATGAACTTTTCAACGGTTTCAAATTTTGTAGATGTAGCCAAAGCTGCAGGTATTACGATTTACGGTCATACATTAGGTTGGCATGCACAGCAGAATATGACTTATTTGAATGGGTTGATTGCTGATAAAGAAATCACAGTTGATCCAGGAGATGCCGAAGAGGTAAATGATGTGTATGTAGATTATTCTACACTAGGATCTTATACTTATTGGCATGGTGATAAAGTAGATGCTAGTATTAATTCTGATGGTAATTTGTTAATTCATAATCCGGAAGCTATTGAGAATTTTTACGAAATTCAATATCATGTGGCGAATGGTTTAGTTGCTAGTCCGGATATAGAATATACGGTTACTGCTAAGATAAAGGCTAGTGGCGATGGATATTTGACATGTTGTATTGGAGATTGGGGAGGACAACAAACTGCTGCTTTATCATTTACAACTGAATGGCAGGAAGTTAAACTTACATTTACAGGAGTGAATACAGCTGATGGTTTTGTGATGTTTCAATCTGGAAACTTGCTGGAGATATAGAAATTGAATGGCTTAAAGTAAACGCATAAAGAAGCACCGTCAATTTCACTTTGGAATAATATGCTTTTAAATAGTGACTGTGAAAGTGATGATACTTCTTGCTTTTATGCAACGGAAATGACATCTGGTCCTAAAGCTGCTACTTTTGGTGCTGCGGGAACAGGTGCTGATGGAGCTGGACGTGCTATTGTTGTTAAATCAGGAGATAATCCGACAAATACTTGGGATACTCAATTCTTTGTAAAGACTCCGAGAATGATGATGGCTGGCGAAAAATATCGTTTTAGCATGAAATATCGCGCAGATAAAGAAGCTGGATGTGAAACTCAGTCGCATAATGAACCTGGTGGATATGTTTTCTATAATATGTTTACTAATCCTACTTTCTCTACCACTTGGCAGGAATTTGTGTATGAAGGAACTATTTCTGAGGATCAAGCAGGTGCGAGTGGTATGAATACTATTGCATTTAATTTGTCTGTATTGCCAGAAGCTAATACTTATTATTTTGATGATATTAAATGGGAATTGGAGGAAAAGGAAATACAATTCCTTTGACTCCTGAAGAAAAGAAAGATACGCTTACTTGGGCTTTGGATAACTGGGTTAAAGGTATGATGGAAGCAACAGGTGGCTATGTTACAGCTTGGGATTTGGCAAATGAAACAGTTTCTGGAGTAGATAATGACGGCGATGGTTTTCTATGATTTTGCAGTCATCTGAGAATGGAGATCCTACAACTAATTTCTATTGGACTGATTATTTAGGCGATATTGATTATGTACGTATTCTTGAATCAAGAGCACGTAAATATTTCAAGGAATATGGAGGCGATCCGTCTAAGTTGAAGTTGTTTATCAATGATTTTAATCTAGAGTCTTGGTGGGATGGTAATCAAAAAGTAAAGAGCTTGGTTGAATGGATTAGAAGATGGGAATCAGATGGTGTAACAAAGATTGATGGTATTGGAACCCAAATGCACGTAGCTATATTTTGAATGAAGCAGATCAAAAAGCTCAAGAGGATGCAATCGTTAATATGTTTAAGATATTAGCTGAAAGTGGTAAGCTTATCAAAATCTCAGAATTGGATATGG
>ENA-OQCS01001349-OQCS01001349.1-human-gut-metagenome-genome-assembly--contig:-NODE-1349-length-12760-cov-2.527032_pt1 | contig 12760 bp, 15 predicted proteins | sample MGYA00242757_ERZ504575 | MGnify/ENA primary metagenome ERZ504575 (study PRJEB26092, sample SAMD00036297) | human gut metagenome | host: Homo sapiens | study: EMG produced TPA metagenomics assembly of...
AATCATAGGTACTGCCATCGCTCAGAACAACAGTCAGGTTGTCAAGAGAAGCAGCGCCGCTGTTATCATGGGAACCGGAAAGCTTCAGATATTCCGGCTCAGCGATGCTGAACTGTACGAATACGCCACCCTTTCCCCGATTGGTTACGACAGATGCTGTCATTTCTGCAATACGAAACATACTCAAACTTATTGATTGTTCGCCCCTTGCTCCGTTTCCATTACAAAAACTTCTTCACTGCTATGGCTCGGCTGACTTCTCACAGTTCGTTGTTACTAGGCTGATGAGACCTCTGTGAGACCTCCTGCTTAAGGTTCACGCTCTTTCTCTCCATATATCCGCCACATCTACTCTGCTGCTACAAAAGTGATAGTTATTAGACTTCGTTGCTTTTGGCCAACTTATCTCTCACAGCCTAGCCTTATATGTGATTTCTGTCCGTCGGACCAGAGATTTGCTTACAACTTTCTTCAGATTCCACCTCACGATGGACTTGCTGTTCAGCTATACACTTCCCACTATCTGGGCGTGTTCGGGACTTACACCCGTTAGAGCGCGCCCATGGCGCGCAAACCAAAAAGCGAAAAGTGCACTCATTCACTTTTTCGCTTTTATTATTTTATACTTATCTATTTATCTATATAAGGACTTTTTCTTTCCGATAACAACTACACCCGCTGTCAGCGATACTCCAAGAAGAACAATCCACACTGCCAACTGCCCTTCATCCCCTGTTTTAGGAGATGGAACCGTTGCGCTGACTGGATTTACCGTAGGAGTTGTTTCTACTGTTGTTTCTACTGTTGTTTCTTCTTTTGTCCCTGTCTGACTTCCTGATACAGAAGTTCCGCCCGGTGTCGTTTCCGTTCCTGCATTCCCGCTGTTTTGCACATTTCCCGTTCCCGGCGTTTCAATTCTGTTTGCATCCGGTATTTCTGATGCATCTGTCTCAGGTTGACTCGGCACGTCAGGTACATCCGGCGTTTCCGGTACATCTGTTTCAGGTTCACCCGGTACATTCGGCGTTTCCGGTGCATTTGTTTCAGGTTCACCCGGTACATTCGGTGTTTCCGGTGCATTTGTTTCAGGTTCGCTTGGTACATCCGGCGTTTCAGGTTCGCTTGGTACATCCGGCGTTTCCGGTGCATTTATTTCAGGTTCACTCGGTACATCCGGCGTTTCCGGTACGTTTGTTTCAGGTTCACTCGGTACATCCGGTGTTTCAGGTACGTCTGTCTCAGGTTCGTTCGGTACATTTGGCGTTTCTTCCTGAATCTGACAATCTTTATTTCCACCTATAAAATCCAGATTCCATGCATGGGCAGCCGCCTTTTCTCCCCAGTAAGTCCGATGCATAACTTACATTAATTCCGCTGCTCTTATCCCCAAGATAAGTTCCATGGTTTCTCCAATCCGAGCTGTCTAAATAACCTTCATCCATCCACTCTTTCATAAAACTGCGAATACAATCATCAATGCTCGCATATGTATCGGCGCTTATTCCGGGAGCGCTGTCCACCGCATTCAAGCCAAAAATATTATTTTTATTCCGGCAGATCCAACTTGTCCCCCAACCGCTTTCATTAATTGCTATTCCCATAGAGAGAAGCGCATTAACACTATAAACATTTTGGTATTTTACAAATGAAAGTCCTGTTCCCGATAATTTTGAAGAAGCTGTGTCAACTCCTGCAGCGCTCATTGCCGATTGGAGCATTACGTTCAATTCCTCGCCACTGTATTTTGTAGCTTCTCTCATGTTTTTAAACTGGAAAAAGTTATAAAACGCATTCCCTGCATTCACTGCGTTTTGACCGTTTGTATTATTTTGATAATCCGAAAGCATCACTGCATAATCGGTATAAAAATAATGTCCATCATAGCTGTAATACTTTACACCTTCATTTAAATAAGAAGGTGCTGTTCCGTTATTTATAAAAGAAACCGGAAGTTTATTTAAATCTTGTGAAATATAATGGATCAGTTTTCCACCGGATACCGCATAATAACTTACATGATCCGAAACCGCCGCATACTCCACAACCTGAACTTCTGAAGCATTTACCGTTCCTGTCACTCCTGACAGCATAAATCGAACTTTCCCATCATCAGTCATACCTAAATATGCCGCGTCTGCACCATAAGCTCCGTTTGTATATCCGCTTCCGCCGCCATATGTAAAAGAAGTTACAGCGCTGCCTTTTGTATTAAAATTGACTACTTTACTCTGCCCGGATGTTTTTGCCAAAAACATTGCATTTTGTGATGGCGTTCCTTCCGCAACAATACCTTTTTCCTCATGAATTTCATAAATTGCTCCATCTTCATCCATAGCCGTTGTCTCCTCAAGACGCTGACTATTTTCATCCTGAAGTGTCGCTGTGACCTGATCCTCCCCCGATAGCTCTGCAGCATTACTTCCATGCCCGGCATAAACTTACTACCATCGACATCAAAAGTGCGCATATCAGTAGTTTCTTTTTCTTTATCACTTGTGTATGGCCCTCCTTAACCCTGCTATTAATTATTTATACTAATCTACACTGATACATAACTACCATAACATTTTATTCCATCATTGGCAAGCATTACTTTTTAATATTGTATACAAGTATACAATGAGTATTATCACTATTCAGTCCGATTTTCAAGCTTTTAACAAAACAAATTCCAAGTAACCTCGTACGAAAATAAAATTTCCCATATGACAAAAAGGATTCTGTATAACACCGTCATACAGAATCCTTTTTAATGCGATGGTGGGACTTGAACCCACACGTAGTCACCTACGCAAGATTTTGAGTCTTGTGCGTCTGCCATTCCGCCACATCCGCATAATGGCTTCTTTTTTGAAGCAAGAATTATTATATCACTTGTTTTTTTATATTGCAAGCTTTTTTTACTGTTTTACAAATTATTTTAAACATTTTAAAAGAGTATGCCATACGGAAATAAAATATCACAATTTTCTTATTGAGTTTTCCCTTTCTCTCTATATATTAAAGTTATTGAAGGCACAAATACTGCAAGGTTACAAAATATAGCCATGCGATATAAAATAATCATTGTGTTCTCCGAACTCCATAAAGGAATTATGATAGCTACTAAATTAATAATAAATAATACACACATCATAATAAGTAATTTTTTCATAATTTCCCCTTTCCACTATTTAAAAAGAAAGTCTAAACAATTCTTTTATTTAAAACTATTTCCGTTAATAATAAAATATATTCTAAAAAATTATACATTCATAAGTTTCTTTCCAATTTCAAAACAATCAAATGTTGAAAAGTAATCAGCAGGAGTTTCTGCCCTTCTGATAAGTTTTACTTCTCCGTTCTCTTTAAGAAGAAGTTCGGCTGATTTTAATTTACCATTATAATTGTAACCCATTGCAAATCCATGTGCCCCTGTATCATGAATCACAAGATAATCTCCCCGCTCAATCAGAGGAAGCATCCTGTCAACAGCGAACTTATCGTTATTCTCACAAAGCGAACCTGTCACATCATATTTATGATCACACGGTTCATCCTCTTTTCCAAGTACGGTAATATGGTGATACGCTCCATACATTGCCGGACGCATAAGATTTACCGCACATGCATCCACACCGATATAGTTTTTATAAGTATTTTTCTCGTGGATCGCTTTTGTCACAAGACAGCCATACGGTCCCATCATATAGCGTCCTAACTCTGTATAAATAGCAACATCTCCCATTCCTGCCGGAACAAGAACTTCTTCATACACTTTCCGAACTCCCTCTCCGATCGCATATATATCGTTCGGTTCTTGATCCGGTTTATACGGAATCCCGATTCCACCTGAGAGATTAATAAACTTAATATGAACTCCCGCCTCTTTTGAAGTTTTACAGCTTGTTCAAATAAAACTTTTGCAAGCATCGGATAATAATCATTCGTAACAGTATTGCTTGCCAGAAATGCATGAAGACCAAACTCTTTCGCGCCTTTACTTTTTAATATTTTATATGCTTCCAAAATCTGTTCCGGTGTCATACCGTATTTTGCATCTCCCGGATTATCCATAATATCGTTACTGATTTTAAATAATCCTCCGGGATTAAACCGGCAGCTTATTGTCTCCGGAACATGACCGATTGCCTGCTCCAAAAAATCAATATGCGTAATATCGTCAAGATTTATGATAGCCCCAAGCTTATCTGCATAAATAAATTCTTCCGCCGGAGTATCGTTCGAAGAAAACATAATGTCTTCTCCCGTAATTTCAAGAGCTTCCGACATCATAAGTTCTGTATAGGAAGAGCAGTCGCAGCCGCAGCCATACTCTTTCAAAATATCGATCAAAAACGGGTTTGGCGTAGCTTTTACCGCAAAGTATTCTTTGTAACCCTTGTTCCATGAAAACGCCTCTTTAAGCGCTTTTACATTTTCTCTGATTCCTTTTTCATCATAAAGATGAAACGGAGTCGGATATATTTTTGTTATTTTCTCGACCTTCTCTTTTGTCACAAACGGTCTTTTATCCATCTTCTCTCACTCCTCATATTTTTATCTTCAGCCTGATTCCTATTTTTTGCTTTTACATATTATTCCACAGTTGCAATTCTCATCATATTACTTGTGGCGCTTCTCTCTTTTTTACATTCGGCGAAGGAATTCCCGCTGTGATTACGACAATCTCTCCTGTTTCTACAAACTGCTTCACTTTTGCCAGCTCAATCGCGCCGTCGCAAATGTCATCCGTCGTATTAAATGCCTGTGATTTAATCGGTTTTACTCCCCAGTAAATCGACATTCTGCGCAATGTTCTCTCATTCGGAGTCACACCTAAAATCACCTGACGCGGACGCAGATTGGATACAACTCTTGCCGTTGCTCCCGATACAGAAGGTGTAATAATGCATTTGGCATTCAGATTTGATGCTGCCAGCACAGATGAATATCCGATTGCGCTTGATACACCGCTTTTTAAATGTCCTCCTGTTTTTTCCAACATTCCTTCATAATCGAGATGCTGTTCTGTATTCTGAATAATATGAACCATCATCTGAAGCGCTTCCAGAGGATATTTCCCCTGCGCCGTCTCTCCTGACAGCATTACCGCATCTGTTCCGTCATATACAGCATTGGCAACATCTGTAACTTCCGCTCTTGTCGGACGCGGATTACGCATCATAGAGTCCAGCATCTGGGTTGCCGTAATAACTGTTTTAAAGTTCATATTACATTTCTGAATAATCATTTTCTGAAGATACGGAACTTCTTCTGCCGGAATTTCTACTCCAAGATCTCCTCTCGCAACCATAACCCCGTCTGCAGCACGGATAATTTCATCAATATTTTTAATTCCTTCTGCATTCTCTACTTTTGCAATAATCGGAACATATGGCGCACCGAGTTCTTTAAGGTATGCTTTTATTTCAAGTACACATTCTGCATTTCTCACAAAAGATGCAGCGATAAAATCAATTCCCTGCTCTACTCCAAAACGGATATCATCCTTATCTTTTTCTGTGATTGCCGGAAGTCTAACCGCTACATTCGGCACATTTACTCCCTTTCTCTCACCGAGTTCTCCTCCGTTTATGACTTCGCAGAAATTTCCTTTTCACTTTTTCCAACAACTTTTAATTCAATCAATCCGTCATCAATAAGAATCACTCTACCGGCATCAACATCCTGCACAAGACCTTCGTAAGTGATCGAAACTTTTGATTCATCCCCTTCGATCTCCTCTGTTGTCAGAGTAAACTGCTCTCCGGCCTTGAGCATTATTCTTTTTCCGCCTTTCAATACTCCCGTACGGATCTCCGGTCCCTTTGTATCAAGAAGAATTGCAGTGTTTGTATTCAATTCCTGACGCAGTTCTTTCAGCAGATCCATTCTGCTTTTTTGTTCTTCATGATCTCCGTGCGAAAAATTGAAGCGGGCAACATCCATTCCGTTTTCAATCAACTTTTTCAGCAGTTCCCTGTCATTCGTGTTCGGTCCCATTGTACAAACTACTTTTGTCTTTTTCATCAATCAATTCTCTCCTTTATAATCTATCTGATATAAGTTTTCTCAACACCCGCATAAGCAATTTACAAACTGCTATTTTACATGCTCATGGGTAAATAAATGATCCTGGCAATATTCATAATTACCGTTACATTTTGAGCAAAACCGAAATTCAAGACACGGATCATCCAGTTCCGTCCGTCCGCATACCGCACAGCGATGTCTTGCTCCGTTGGCATATGTCATATGAGGCGCCGACTGCTGTTTGAACTTTGCCTTGCGGGCCGTTCTTTCGGTGAATACCTGCTCAAATTGCGCGTTGATAAAAAGAATATAATAAAGTTTAAAATCGATGCAATGATCGCGATTCTCGTTACCATGCTGCCTGAAATAATTCCATACAAGATCATCACCCCGTATACAAGCCCCATCCATTTCATTTTGATCGGAATAATAAAATACAATAACACTTCCATATCCGGATAAGTTACCGCGAATGCCAAAAAGATCGACATATAGATATAAGAAACACTAAATAATCCGCTTCCTGTTAAGAGCAGCGTCTGACCGCCTATAAAAGCAGCATCATATGTCGCGCACAACACCCCGTACAGCACAAATGCCCCGATCACAGTAAACAACATTCCCGAAATAATATATACATTATACCGAAATGTTCCCCACGTACGTTCGAGAGTCGTTCCCAAAGAATAATACAGCCAGACCATAAGCAGAAAATAAATCGGTTTCTCAGCCGGAGCTACAAAAATCCACGAAACAATTCTCCAAATCTGCCCTTTCAGTATTAATCCCGGTTCCAGTGTCAGCCACTGAAGAAGTTCCGGCATAAGAAATCTGGTCATATAACCGATTCCATATGCAATAAGCAAGTACAAAGTCAAATTACTTATGGCATAACGCCCAACCTTTTTTTCCATTTTGTCAAACCAGCTCAACAATCTACTTACCTCATCCTTTTAACATTTTTATCTAATTGTAACTTTCACATATCTGTTTGTCAAACATATGTTGTTTCTTTTCACACGTTTAACACAATCTTTATGTAAAATAGCTATATAAATCGACATTATTAGCGAAAACCCGCATAATAATCACGATTGTATTTCCAAAAATGATGTCGTATAATGGAAACGTCGTATAATAGTATTATACATTTAATAGGTAGGAACTCTTTTCTTTTTCAGAGTTCTCTTTTCATTATAGTAATATTTCGAAAAATCATTATTTTTTTAAAGTTTGGAGATAATGCAATGAACTTAAACAAATTACATACTCTCGGTATTGATATCGGTTCTACCACAGTCAAAATTGCAATTTTAGACAGTGAAAACGAAGTCCTTTTTTCAGACTACGAACGTCATTTTGCAAACATTCAGGAAACATTATCCGACTTGCTCGACGGGCACTTTACAAACTCGGTTCAATTCAGGTTTCTCCTGTCATTACAGGAAGCGGAGGTCTTACTCTCGCAAAACATCTAGGAGTTCCTTTTGTACAGGAGGTCATTGCCGTATCAACAGCTCTGCAAGACTATGCACCGCAGACTGATGTGGCGATTGAGCTCGGAGGTGAGGATGCGAAAATCATCTATTTGAAGGTGGAAATGTAGAACAGCGTATGAACGGAGTCTGTGCAGGGGGCACAGGTTCTTTTATTGACCAAATGGCTTCCCTTCTTCAGACAGACGCTTCGGGATTGAACGAATATGCAAAGAACTATAAAGCGCTATACTCCATCGCGGCTCGCTGCGGTGTATTTGCCAAATCCGACATTCAGCCTCTCATCAATGAAGGAGCGTCCAAAGAAGATCTTGCCGCTTCTATTTTTCAGGCTGTCGTAAACCAGACAATCAGCGGACTTGCATGTGGAAAACCAATTCGCGGACATGTTGCATTTCTCGGCGGACCTCTTCACTTTTTATCAGAACTACGCGAAACCTTTATCCGTACTTTAAAATTAGATGACGAACACATTATCGCTCCGCACCACTCACACTTGTTCGCCGCGATCGGATCTGCTTTAAATTCAAAAAAGGATACGCCGACAGCTCTTTGCGAGCTTCAGAAACGCCTTGAAAATAAAATTCAATTAGACTTTGAAGTAGAGCGTCTTGATCCATTATTTGAAACATCTGCAGACTATGATAAATTCATTTCCCGTCATAGCAAACACCAAGTTCCGATCAAAGATCTGGCAACTTATACAGGCAAAGCTTTTTTAGGAATTGATGCGGGATCTACAACAACAAAAGCTGCTCTTGTCGGAGAAGACGGAACACTCCTTTACTCTTTTTACCACAATAATGACGGAGATCCTCTCGGAACAACAATTTCCGCGATCAAGGATATTTACCGCCAGCTTCCCGAAGACGTTGAAATCGTCCACTCCTGCTCTACCGGATACGGAGAAGCGCTGATCAAGTCTGCCCTTATGCTAGATGAAGGCGAAGTGGAAACCGTTGCCCATTATTATGCAGCCGCGTTTTTTGAACCTGATGTAGACTGTATCCTCGATATCGGCGGTCAGGACATGAAATGCATCAAAATCAAAAATCAAACAGTTGATAGTGTGCAGCTTAACGAAGCATGTTCTTCCGGATGCGGTTCTTTCATTGAAACATTCGCAAAGTCTTTAAATTACACGGTAGAAGATTTTGCCCATGAAGCTCTTTATGCTCAAAATCCGATTGATTTAGGGACACGCTGTACTGTTTTTATGAACTCTAAAGTAAAGCAAGCTCAAAAAGAAGGCGCTTCCGTAGCGGACATCTCTGCCGGACTTGCTTACTCCGTCATAAAAAACGCACTTTTCAAAGTCATCAAAGTATCAGACGCTTCCGAACTCGGGAAACATATTGTTGTTCAAGGCGGAACATTTTACAACAATGCCGTCCTTAGAAGCTTTGAAAAATCGCAGACTGCGAAGCAATCCGTCCCGATATTGCCGGAATCATGGGCGCATTCGGCGCTGCATTGATTGCCAGAGAACGTTACGGAGAATGTAAAGGAACAACTATGCTTTCTATTGAAGACATCCGTTCCCTTGAATATTCAACTACTATGACAAAATGCCGCGGATGTACAAACACTTGTCGTCTTACGATCAATCACTTCAGCGGCGGCCGAAAATTTATAACCGGAAACCGATGTGAACGAGGTCTCGGAAAAGAAAAAAATACAAATACGCTGCCAAACTTGTTTGACTATAAATTTCATCGGTATTTTGATTATGAACCTCTTTCCGAAGAAGATGCCACGCGAGGAATAATCGGAATTCCCCGTGTACTTAACATGTACGAAAATTATCCATTCTGGTTTACATTTTTCACCAAACTCGGATTCCGTGTCGTACTCTCTCCTGCTTCTACGAGAAAAATTTACGAACTCGGTATCGAATCCATTCCAAGTGAATCCGAATGTTATCCGGCAAAACTGGCTCACGGACATATTCAATGGCTGATCAACAACGGAATCGAACACATTTTCTATCCGTCTGTTCCATATGAAAGGAATGAATTTGAAGATTCCAACAACCACTACAACTGTCCGATCGTTACATCTTATCCGGAAAATATAAAAAACAATATCGATCCGATCATCGAAAACGAAGTCGACTTCATCCATCCGTTTCTTTCTTTTAAAAACGAAGAAACCATTGCTTATCGGTTATTTGAAGAACTGGGATCAAAATTCTCACTGTCAAAAAACGAGATTTATTCCGCAGTACACGATGCATGGACAGAACTTGCTTCCTGCCGGGAAGATATGAGACGCAAAGGGGAAGAAACGATCCGGTTTTTGAACGAAACCGGAAACAGAGGAATCGTCCTTGCCGGAAGACCGTACCATATCGACCCGGAAGTCAATCATGGACTTCCGGAAATGATCCTTTCCTATAATATTGCCGTACTGACTGAAGATTCTGTATCCCATCTTCATCCCGTTGAACGGCCTCTTAATGTTATGGATCAGTGGATGTACCACTCTCGCTTGTATGCCGCGGCAAATTATGTAAAAACAACAGAAAACCTTGATTTAATCCAACTGAACTCTTTCGGATGCGGTCTTGATGCTGTTACTACAGATCAAGTTGCCGACATCTTAACAAATTCAGGTAAAATTTATACAACTTTAAAGATCGACGAAGTTAATAATCTAGGGGCGGCTCGTATCCGTGTACGCTCTCTGCTGGCTGCTATCCGCGTCAGAGAACAAAAAAGACAGAGCGCACTATCCGCTCTGCAGCAATCGAAAAAGTTCCTTTTACAAAGGAAATGAAGGCGACACATACTATTCTTTGTCCGCAGATGTCTCCGATTCATTTTGAAATGCTCGAAGCTGCCTTTAGAGGATCCGGATATCGGTTTGAGATTCTCCCTAACGACAACAAACAGGCAGTTGATGTAGGCCTGAAATATGTAAATAACGATGCCTGCTACCCTTCTCTCATCGTTGTTGGACAGATTATGGAAGCACTTCTTTCCGGAAAATACGATCTTGACAAAGTGGCAGTTATCATTACTCAAACAGGAGGAGGATGCCGCGCTTCCAATTATATCGGATTTATACGGCGCGCCCTGAAAAAAGCAGGCTTTGGACACGTTCCTGTCATCTCACTGAATTTAAGCGGCCTGGAAGGAAATCCGGGATTTAAACTGACCCCGTCCCTTATCATGCGTATCGTATACGGCGCTCTCTTCGGAGATATTTTTATGAAATGTGTCTATCATATGCGGCCATACGAAGCCGTTCCCGGAACAACTGATCAGATTCATCGCAAATGGGCAAAGATCTGCAAAGACTTTGTTTCAAAAGGATATCCTTCCCGGCACAAATTCAAAAAGCTTTGCCGGGACATTATTCACGACTTTGATTCGATCGAATATTGGATATCAAAAAACCCCGCGTCGGAATTGTCGGGGAAATACTTGTGAAATTTCTGCCGGCAGCCAATAATCATCTTGTTGAACTGCTAGAGGCAGAAGGCGCAGAAGCTGTTGTTCCTGATCTTGCAGACTTTTTGCAATATTGTTTTTATAACCAAAACTTCAAAGTCTCTCATCTCGGGATGAAGAAGTCAAAAGCACTTGCAGGACGTCTCGGTGTTCAGGCGGTTGAATGGTTTCGGTCTCCTGCCACAAAAGCCTTCGCAGAAAGCAAACATTTTTCACCTCCTGCAAAAATCGAACATTTAGCAGAAATGGCATCTGATATCGTATCGCTTGGGAATCAGACAGGAGAAGGATGGTTTCTGACCGGAGAAATGCTTGAACTGATTGAAAACGGCGCTCAAAATATTATCTGCGCGCAGCCGTTTGCCTGTCTTCCAAACCATGTCGTAGGAAAAGGTGTGATCAAAGAACTTCGCCGGCTCCATCCGCAGTCAAATATTGTCGCCATTGATTTCGATCCCGGCGCAAGCGAAGTGAACCAATTAAACCGAATTAAACTGATGCTTTCCACTGCCTTTAAAAATATGGAAAAAGAAAATCAGTCAATGTAAACAATATTACAGAGCTCGAAAAACGGCAGAGATGTAGGAAATCGTTTTACCTCCCGCATCTCTGCCGTTTTATTAAAAAATCATCTGTTCCTCTTATATACAACATGTAGTGTTTTAATCAAACTTCCATCAAGGAGACAATCTGTTCCGGCACTTCCACTAACATTTCCGCTCCCGACTGTTCCAATTCTTCTTTCGATCCATATCCATACAACACGCCTATACTGTGCAGTCCCGCTTTCTTTGCTCCGATCATATCATGAGAGCGATCCCCTACCATGACTACTTCATTTCTGTCTGTAATGTTACAGCTCTCAATCACATATTCTATCACTTCATATTTATCTGTCCTGCTTTCATTCATACAGGCTCCGCCGATAAAGTCAAAATATTTGGAAAACCCAAAATAATCCGCAATCTGCTTTGCAAACATCTCCGGTTTTGATGTTGCAATCGCTAAACGAAATCCTTTTTTCTCAGTTTTTCCAACATCTCGATCACGCCGTCATATACATTATTTCCAAAAATCCCTTTGTCACGGTAATACTCTCTATAATCTTCAACCATCCTCGCACTTTCTTCATCCGCAAGACCACAAACTTTACAAAACTGTCCGCGCAGCGGCGGTCCGATAAAGCTTCGGAGTTGCTCTTCCGAAAGCATCGGAAGATGATTTTTCTCAAGTGCATATTTAATACTATTCATGATTCCCGGCGCGGAATCCGTAATTGTTCCGTCCAAGTCAAAAAATATCGTCTTGTATTTCATTCTTTTTCCCTCTGAAAATCAATTTTATTGATGTTTTCCATATTCTAAAAAATTCTAAAAAATGCTTATTATCCTTTTTCCCCTCATCCAAAAAAAGTTTAAAAACTTCGGATGTGATCCTCATCTTCACTTTGCGTCTTGATTACTTTTTTCACAATAACATAATATCCGAAATCATCATTTACTTTTATAAAAACACGATCTCCTTCTTTATGTCCAAGAAGAGCTTTTCCAAGCGGCGATTCAATACTTACAAGACCATTCAGGGAACTTCCTCTGACTGATGTTACAATCCGGTACGTCTCCACTTCTTCATCATCTTCACAGTACACCTCTACCGTATTATTAAGTCCGATTTCACCTTCTTTAGATTCATCTTCTACGATCACCGCAGTTTTCAACATTCTTTCCAGATAACGGATTCGACTTTCATTTCTGTTTTTTTCTTTTTTGCCGCATGATATTCAAAATTTTCACT